>Ga0210040_10007666_pt1 | contig 12998 bp, 3 predicted proteins | sample CryGeyCG12114_NA_FD_185462 | JGI IMG/M metagenome (GOLD analysis project Ga0210040, IMG submission 185462) | Groundwater microbial communities from aquifer - Crystal Geyser CG19_WC_8/21/14_NA (SPAdes) (version 2) | ecosystem: Environmental > Aquatic > Deep subsurface > Groundwater | place: USA... | reverse complement strand
AACTGCCATTTTGGTGTTGCTACCGTGTACGCGAGGTGGCGGTCTCGACCCGAGCTTTGCCGTCTCCACTCTTTCATAACGTTTGTCTAGAAGCGCAAAGGTACAAACTAGAGGGGTATAATAGGCAGATAATACAGGTGCGCCGGACAATTCCGTATTGCACCTTCGTGCGTAGCCCCTCGCTACGACGAAAGCCTCGCTCATAACAGTAATGAAGTGGTATATCGTAAGATGCAAATGAACAGAAAGATGCCTGTAAAAACTGGAATCGAAAAAGCCACTCCGCAACAATCGCGCCGCAAATCCGGTGAAAGGGGATGTGGTATGTGAAGAACGCCTGCGGCAGTATATGTGAGAATCATACACCCACATCCTGTATTTTGAACGCCCAATCCCCGTAACGCCAAGGGATGACCCAGTTCAATTTCCAGGACTTGTGCATCGGATGGAAGGAGAGAAAGCATGTGTTGTAGAAGAAGTAAGATGAGGATGTACACTCTCGCGACCGATGTGGTCATTCGGAGTCGGGATGTTGATGCGCCTTGGTAGAAAAGGGATTGGAAGTGTGACGTAACTTAGGCGGCACGGACTGGTGGCCACTTAGGCGTTGCGGTGTCGCGTCGAGGTCGCGATGCAGGGAAGACAGGCTAGCTGGTGACAGTCACAGCGCCAGTCCACAGCCATCACCGCTCCAACGGTAGAGGCTCAGCATCTCCCGGCGGTGTTGTTGCGCCACATGTTCGTCCATGCCTCGACCGCGCACTTGTTGCAAGGCAGAGCGCATGACTTTTCGGAAATTTCGCTGCACATATTTGTTAGCATGATTGTCCAATCTCGGGAAAACATTGTGGAGTTCCAAACAAAGGCTAAAAGGCGGGTCTGATAACGTTGAAGAGTCTGAGACACTTACCTGATACTCTGTATTGAGCGTGACAATGCAAGCTTCATGGGCCCGGACTATCACTTCGCATGCACGTACGATGTTGGGGTTTGCTTCTCCCTGCAGCTTATCGGCGATTAGAAGCAACAAGAAGCTTCCTTGTAGGAGATAGATGCCGAAAAAGAACGGCATAAAACTCAGATCAGGATCGTGCTCGAGGAGCTCGTGCAATGCCTCGGCTGCTGAGACGGCGTGACCGGTAGCATCGACGAAGCTTTGCGATGATATCCAGAGATCGTTATCGTCGAGGAGCGAGATCGGATCCCACTTTCCGTTCAATAGAATGTGCAGCGTATGCATGAGATGTGTGCCGTATGCCTCGACTATCTTAGCATGCATTAATGATTCTTGCGCTCGTGAGAGTGTGGAGTTGACAGATCTGACAGAAGGTGTACCCGGGAGCACAGGCTCGTGAGCCTCCGCATTTGCTTCGTTGATTGCGCGATTCCTAAGCTCTTGCAGTGACTGTCCATACGCTACGAGCTGCTGACTGATTTCCAATGCGTGTAACTCCCAATCAGTCTTTGTGCCGAATCTCGGATGATTTCTTGCGTAGTTGAGGTCGACTATTTCTCCGAGGATAGTCATCAGAGGAAGGAAAAATCCGAATATGGAGTGCCCGGTGCACTCAAAGGTAGGCCCTCGTCGGCGAAATGTGGAATCTGGCAACGATTGAGCGGAGTCCACGAAGAATTCGCCAGCTTGCCATACGTTATCGTCAAGTGGCTGCAGGAGGCCTGAGCATTCAACATCTAGCAAAGAGAGAGGTCGGTTGTAGCATAGAGCTAGGTGGCTATGCATCTCTCAGTGTCTGCGCAACGCTGAAGGACAGATATCATGTTGCTTACCGGTCTACTGTATACAGAAGCCACCAGATGCGTCTGCGCTCTTCGCGTTGCTCTTCGGTAAAGTCCACAGGACCGCTCGGCCCGTTCGGATGGGCTCCACCCATGTTTTCCAAGTCGAGTTCTCCTTGGGCATCATCATCGTTTGGCTCGGGTGGGGGTGTTACAGGCACTTCCTTGCCGAGTTTGAGTTCCCTGGCGAGTGACCACGCAGCGTTCCACCACCGGAGGGATGCGGCCTTGTACTCGCTGGCCGAGATGACGATGGCTAGATGCATATAAGTCGCCACATCGTCAAGGCCTCCGGGTGCTCCCGCTATCGTAATAGGTTAGTCGGCGAGTACAAAGCTGCGGCTTGCAATGGGAAGACTTACGTAAACCGATTTCAGAGTCTTGGGCAGGCATCCCAAAACCGCCCATCGTGACACCGTTGACGACGCCAGTGTTGGTGAAAGTCGTTGGACTTGAGTCAGAGCCACCTGGTGTCTGGTGCACAAGAGGCTTGAGGAGGCTGATCGTGAGGTTGATGAGTTTTTCCGATAGCTGGCTTCTGGCGGACGGCGACGATGACAGGTATGGTGACTCGCTCGTCAAACATCCAATCCACAGCATACTAGCTAGGAGTGCAGGGCTACACACCCGCGGATTATTGGTCCGCAAGAAGGAGCGTTTTCGGAACACGTAACCGAGCACATAGGGGGAGACAGGTTGCATGAACGCGGACGAAGAGCTCTGAAAATATAGCTCCAAAAGGTCGCAGGCTAAAGATACCGGCATGATGTTCGCAAGATGTGGTACCAATGGTTGAAGAACAGGAAATCTCAGTTGTTGAGAAGGATTCGGTTGTGGTGCGCCCGAGTACATGGTCGTTGAAGGGGATGGCAGCATCCATCCCGGAGACCCTGCAACTGGTGACTGGCCTATGAAGCCCATGTTGGCAGGCTCCTCGGGTAGCCGAAAGGGGTTGGAGGGTGCTTGTGCATGCGCACTCTGAGGGCTCATCATGCTATAAGGACTGTCTGAGTATTCCATGCCGTGGGATGGGACTATCGGGTGCATGTTACTTTGCATCATGGGATGAGGCGACTGGTATGTGAGGTTGCGGTGGAAATCATCCATGGACGTGTACTCCGGAATGGGGTTGTGCATCGATAGTCCTTGGGTCTGTATCCGTGGTGGCTGCATGGGCTGCAGGGACTGCATCGGGTCTCTCAACTGGTGGTGAATCTCATTCTCTGGGATCGCATCAATGGCACTCATGCTCATGGTTCTGCTCTGGTAGGATGGTGTCGACTCCATCTCTCTTGTCGTCACCATGCTGGCTGACCGGCCTGGTAGCTCCGGAAGTGGTCGTTGGCCGTCAGGTAACTTCGGACTGCTGTTGTGAACAGAATCGTTGGATTTGTCCTGTGACTGTGGAGTCCCAGCAGTGGAGTCCTCCGACGGTTGGCTACCTTTGCCGGCCGCTGCCGCGGCCGCTTGCTGTTGGGCGATGTCTTTTCTAGAAGCCTTTCCGCGCTTCTTGCGTTCGCGGATGTATTCGCATGTCAGACCAAATTCTGCTATTGTGTCAGCTTCTATGTCATGTAAGGTCACACTGACGTGACAGAGAATGATGGGCGGCATTAGCTTGGGTTAGCGAGTAGCATATCGCAGGTCCAACGATTCTCAACGCGTATCCAACGCCATGAGGGTGTTCCCAGCTCTTGTGCCAACCCGCCTTCGCGGCCTTCAAAGGGAATGTGTTTACGTACCTATGCAATGCGCGCAGCTATCCCTGGTCAGCATCTCGCGTCCATATACGATTCGTGTGGAGTGTCACATACCTCTGTCGACCGTCGCATTTAGTTCTAAGCTGATTACACTGATCACACGCTCGACTGATCCTGCGTCGTACCGGTCCCGAGGTGGCACTGCCGCGACCCGATCGCTCGTGGAGCATATCTCGCTGGTTGCGCGGCGCTATTGGCCCGCTGGCGTATGGCAAGCGATGAGGTTTGGCGAGTGCTTTTCCATTCGGTAGTACATGTCGATTTTGATGGTATTGCAGTGCTGCGTACTGCGATGTGTGCGCGAGGGTGTCGAGTGGCGATGGCCCCATATGCTGCGCAGCAAGATGGTGGTGTTGTTGATGATCGACCATGTTCGGCGCGGGGAGGTGGCTGAACGCCGACGGGTACTGATGGAGACTGGTCGACATCATGACTGGTGGAAATCGAGGACCCGCGGTCGTCTCCACCATGAATCTCTTCGTTGAAAGCAGATTTTGAGGCTCAATGGCGGCAGAAGAGTCGCGACCGTCAAGAGGATGCTCAGCTGGATATGTCAGAATGGTGGCAAAAAGCGGCACGGTTCTGGCAACAAGGCTGGCGGTGTCGAAGGATGCTCAGCGCCGGGCTGGGAATACGTCGTCAAAAGATGTCAAAAAGATATGCAGGTCAGTCGTCCAACGGTCTTCTTTTGACCACTGCGGTGCGCCAGGGTACAATATAGCTTGTCGGCCACTGCTGTCTCCGCCTCAAGGCTGGATCTTAGTGGTCGTCCGCGGGGTATAGCACAGTCTGTCAGTGCTTTGAGGTGCAGGGTGCCCAATACCGGACGGGCATGGGCAGACTGTCCTGTCTCCGGGTCCAGCTGCATCGTGCGTCAGAAAAGTCTCTGGACCACATGCTGCAAACGAGATGGACAACAGGGCACGGAGGTTCGTGCGCGCGCAGAAGTGTCAAGGTGGTTCTGCATCCTTCCGTTCCCCCAGTCACCAGTCCAAGCAATTCACCCCTGCGGCAACCAGGATCCCGCTGCACACTAGCATACCACGTTGAGCACAGTCCACAAGGCCGCTGGGATTATCGGTGCCGCGAGCTTGAACAGATGCACCCCAAGCTGCTCGCCGCAGGTTAGACCCGCAATCAAAAAAGATATTGGCTGATCGGTGCCATCCCGCCCTATATGTGACCCACGTTAAGAGAGGCGGCGTACCGATGCCGGCTCACATGTATCTTTTCGTACCAGTGTACCAGGGCCCACCACACCACCTTGACGCCTGTTCTTCGTTGCTGAGCGATCAGAAACAACCCTGCCACTGATTGGCGACCGCCGCCCGCCGCCCGCTAGCTAGCATGACCTGCTGACGACACGGGACCTGGCAGCCACCAAAAGTCAGGATGCATGCCATGTAGCTATAGGAAAAGTAGGGTTAGCTATAAACTAGCTATAGAAAGATAGTATAACTATATAACTTTAGTAATTTATAAGTACTACTTAAAGAGAAGATAGTATATAATATAATATATATAAAAAGAAATCTATATTATAAAAATAAGTTCTAAATATCTTTATAACGCGTTATATTATATAAAATAGACTACTCTTTCTATATATATAACTCCTTCTTACTTAAGCTAGAGCTCTTTAATTTTAACTAAGACTTTACTTTAAAAGATACTCTTAAGTTAATTATACTTAATAAAGATACTATACTTTATACTAATATATCTTTAAAAGTATAAAAAGTAGAACTTATTTAAAACTTATTTATAATATATTTATATAAGACTATATCTAATTCTCTCTTAGTAATAGTAAAAGTAATACTTTAGAAGTAAAGATAGTTAAATATATAAGTAAAATACTTTTCTACTTTATAAAAATAGAGTATAGCTATATATATATTATTTACTTTATAATAACTATTTATAGAGTATATTCTATAAAAAAAGAAGTACTAGTATATACTCTCTAAGTAAGCTATATAAATATATTTATAATAAGTTCTTAATATATTCTAGTTCTAATATTCTAAAACTAGTATAGTAGTAAATTACTTTACTTTCTATCTTTTTCTTAATATATATATATAAAAGTAAAAGTTTAGTTATATAAGAGTTAAGTACTATTAATACTTTTAAAATAACTTCTAAATATTTATATATAATAAAGTAATAGAAAGAGAGTATATACTACTTAAAAGTATCTATAGTATAGTCTTATAAAAGGTAGCTATAAAAGAAAAGTAGAAAGTATTAGAGTAAATATATTTATAACTTATTTTAAGTATATTTAATATACTATTTAGGCTTTTTATAAAAATAATATATAGATTTAAGTAAAGTAAGACTTATATACTTATATAACCTTCTTATAAGCTCTATATTAGCTAGTAGTAGTATTAAGTATATTTAACTAGTTAAATATATTATAAATATATTACTAATATATTATAGCTTCTAACTAGCTACTATAAGTAGTTTATTAGCTACTAGTTATACTATAATAGCTAGACTACTAAGAAGTACTTTATATATTAAGTTATAGAAGATATAGATAGAGAGTACTTATATAAGCTATTTAAAAGTAGCTTTTTAAAAGTATTATCTAAAAAGTATAATATAGTTAAGCTATAAATATATAGTATAAAGTCTTATAGTAAGTATAGTATAAATATATTTAAAATAAATTTTTAATATATTTAAGTATAAATTATCTATAAGGCTAAAGAGCTATAGTAAAGTATACTAGCTACTAAGTAGTATACTATATTATTATTTTTAATAACTTCTAATATATCTCTTACTACGTTTTAATTATATTTAGAATATATTTATATACTTCTCTACTTCTATTTATAGTAGAGGATATAGTACTTAAAGTATACTTAAGTATACTCTATCTTTTACTTATACTTAAGATATTAAAGTATAAGTTTAGTAGAGAATATATTTAGAATATATTACTAACTTATTTAAGCTAACTTTTTTAAGTTATCTTAACTTAATATATACTTATATAGCTAGAGGCTATACTTAATTAAAGATCTCTTAGTCTTCTTTATAAATAAGAATTAAATTACTTACTTTATTACTTAAAAGAAGCTTATCTACTTCTTATTTAGTAGAGATATTAAAAGTATTATATTTAAGTAAAGAGTAAAGTATTAAAAGCCTATAATAGTATATAAATATATTTAAAATAAGTTTTAAATATATTCTTATAAAAAATAAGCTTATATCTACTATATCTTAATATCCTCTATAGAGACTATTATTATCTACTTCTTTAATAAATAAGTAAAGATCTTTATTAAATAAAGTATATTCTAGATAAATATATCTTTTAAGAGGCTTAGAGACTAGTAGTATAAAATCTTCTTTACTATATTTCTTAAAAAGTATAGAAAAAGTAAGTTCTTTATAGAATAAGTTTAAAATATATTACTAATATATTAAAGTTATTATACTTAGCTAAATTATTACTAACTCTAAGAGATTTAAAATATATAAAGTAGCTTTTATAATATTCTTCTCTTTTATAGAAGAGTACGCTAAAATACTTATAAAGTAGTATTACTTCTATACTAATAGCTTCTTTAGGTCTACTATAAATATAGATAGTAAGTAGATAGCTAGTAAGTATAAGTAATAATAACTTATTCTAAATATATCCTAAATATATTTTTAAGCTTTAAGTAATATCTAAGCTTCTTTAACTCTATATATTACTTATAGTAATAGTAGCTTATAAGCTACTTTTATTTTTACTAAGTTTACTTTTTATAGAGTATTAATAAAGTATATTTAATATTATCTTACTTACGTAAGTTAGCTTAGAGCTATCTAAGATTACTTTTAGAGTATAAAAATATAGCTAAGTATTATAAGCTATATAAGCTACTAAAGAGTAAGTCTTAACTTAAATATATTATAAATATATTTCTAACTTATTATAGCGTATAAGATATCTTAGCCTATTAAGAATTAGGTAAAATATAAGAAGTATAAAGTAATTATAGCTAAGCTTATATAAGCTTATAGTAATATCTCTAAATAGGTTTAGAACTTACTTAAATTATATTTAAACGCTACTAAATAAGTAAGATTAAAGGAGTATAAGACTAAAATATAGTAACTTTTTTTAAAAAAGATAAATATATAAGTACTAGCTTAAATATATTTTAAATATATATCTAATATATTTTTATAAAGTAATATAGATAGACTTTTAAGATATTAAAGAGTATAAGATATAAAATAAGTATAGTAATTAGTATACTAATAAGAGTATACTTAGCTTTAGCTAGTGCTACTTTAATAATATTAGAAAAGAATAAAGTAAAGAAAGAAGTAAGTATACTATTATAATATATTTTAAATATATTACTAATATATTTATAGAGTAGAAGTAAGAGTAGGCTATAATTAAAATATTAGATAAAAAAAATAAGATCTTTATACTTATAGATTTATCTAGCTTTATTAAGTAGCTTTATAAGAAAGAGTCTTCTTAAAGGTTATAATATATAAGATTATAAGTATAAGTAAGTAGTTCTATAAAGATACCTCTTAGCTTATTACTACTAAAAGTAGTAGCTAATATAGTAATATAAGTTATTTAGAACTTATTTTAAATATATTACTAATATATTCCTAAGTAACTCTAGCTTACCTCTAATACTAGTACTTAAGACTAACTTTAATATTAAAAGAAATAAGTTTAAGTAAATATTAGGAATATATAAAGTAAGTATTATAGAGAAGGTATAAGAAGTAGTTAAGAGGTAAATAGATTATATATTCTCTTTACGTATATAAGAAAGATAAATTACTACTTTTTTATAAGATTTATTCTTTTAATATATATAGTAAGGTTTTATTATCTAACTTTACGCCTTTTTAGGCTAAGTCTAGCTAGTTTTAATAATATCCTTCTTTTTAGAAGTAGTTAACTTAACTATTATATATTATTATTAATTATAACGTTTATATAGAGTCTTTATAAGAATATAGTAGAGCTTAATATTATTATACTTATTCTAGCCTAAGTTACGCTACTTTATATAATTTTAAGTTAGTATTAGTATTTTATAATCTTAAGGCTAGATCTACCTTTACTTTAAGCTAGTAGCTAAGAGATTCTTCTTTTACTTTTTTTTTTATTTTTATTTTACTATTTACTACTAAGCTAATAAGTAGCTAGTATAGCTCTAGTATATTAAAAAGCTTTAGCTTATTTTAAATAATTACTCTTATACTTTACTACTTATTTTACTAGTAAGTTAGCTATTTTATTCTTTTTTAGCCTTAGTACTTATTATTATAAATTAGTATAAACTAGTAGAAGCTAAGCTAAATTAGCTATTATTATAGTAATATAAGACTAACTTTTATAAATAGACTTTTATAACGCCTATAAGCCTTAATATACTAATACTTATTATACTTTAATACTTTATAACCTCTTTAAATCTATTTTATTATAGTATATACTATTTTAAATAATAAGAAAGAAAATTTAGTTAAGTATAGTAAGTAAATAGTATTCTTTTATATATAATACTTTAATACGTTTTTTACTAGCTAGCTAGACTTTACTAGCTTCTTAAGTTACTATATTTTTAAAATTAGTATAGTAAATACTAATAAGATTATTTAGACTACTTTTACTACTACTAAACTTAATAGTACTACTACTTAGTATATAAAGTATAAGTACTACTTTAAAATTAGTTAAGATTACTTTAGTATAAGTATTTAGTAAATATTAGTATATTTTAGGCTATATTAATACTTATAGCTTTTTACTAGTTATAAAATATCTTATTATACTTTTAAGAAGCTCTTTTATACTATTAAGGTAACTACTAAGCTTAAAGTATACTTTATATTTTTTACTTATCTTAATAAGCTAAAGACTTCTAAAGTAATTAATAAAACGTCTATAAAGTATACTTAAAACTATACTATACTTATTAAGTTTACTAAATAGTTCTTTTATACTATTTCTAGTCTAGTTACTTTATATATAAAATACTTTACTAGCTATAGTAGTACTCTTATATTAACTAGTAATCTTTAGTCTAGTATTTTTTTTAAGTATTATAATTATACTATTATTAGCTAAGCTTAGTTAACTAGTAAGAAGAAGTATACTTTTAATATAATTAAAGACTCTTCTAACTTTAATATAGAAAAGATACTTTCTAAGACTATAAATAGTACTAATTAAGCTAAATTAGTATAAATTAGCTAATAATAACTAGAAAAAGACTAAGTATAGTATAATAAGCTATATTAGTAACCTCTTAAGTTTTACTATACTATTTATACTTACTATATATAATTAAGACTACTTTATTACTAATAAAGCTACTTAAGTACTTACTAATACTTATAAGTAGTATAAGAGCTTTAGTATATCTAGAAAAGCTATATTTACTAAGTATTATAGTAATTTATATTAGTAAGAGATTAGTTTAGATAGTACTTTAAAAAAGATTAAGTTAAAAAAAAAGTAAAAGTAAGAAGTTTTAAGATATTTTTTAAAGTAAAAAAATAAGCTTTAATAAGATTAAGATAGAGATCTTTAGTATAAGCTAAATTACTTTAATTTTTACTAGCGTTTTATACTTATACTTACTATATAAAGAGCTTTTATAGCTTATTTAGCGCTTTTTATAGTAGCTCTAACTAGGTTAAGTTTTAAATAAACTACTATACTTCTATATATTCTTATATACTATCTTTTATTATAATTCTACTTATATCTAAACTTAAAATATCTTTTTTTTCTTTTTTAAAATAAGTATATATACTTTAGTTAACTCTATATTATATTATACTAAAGTATTTTATCTTAGTTAATATTATTATAAATTAGTATACTTTAGCTTATTTTAGCCTAATATAGTCTAAATTAGTCTCTTCTATCTACTAAATAGAAAATATAACTTATATTATTAAATACTTTCTAAAACTTAGTAGGAAAAAAAATAAAGTAAAAGTAATAAGTTTTATACCTCTTAAGATAGTTTAGTATTACTTTCTTCATTTTTTAAAAGTTAACTTTAATACTTTAAAGCCTCTACTAGTACTTTCTTTTATTTTACTAGTATTTTTTTCTTCTTTTAGAACTCTTATAAAGTATTAGTAGAAATAGAGATACTTAGTTTTTAAAAGTTCTTTTTTTCTAAGTAATCTTTCTACTTTATAAGGTACTCTTATTAGTTATTTTTATTTCTCTTTTTATTAAAGATCTTATTAACTTTATATATATTATTTTTATATTCTTATTATATATTAATAATTAGAATATTTAAATATAGTATTAACTCTTTTTAGGTATATAGCTCTAATAGTAATATATAAAAGACTAAGTAGATATTATTTAGTTCTAGTATATCTACTTTAAATACTAATAAGCTAATTTAGCTTACTATAGTCTTTAGTCTAATATATTTCTAATCTAGCTTCTTTTTTAGCTAAGTAGATTAAATATATTAGTTTAAAAAAAAAACTTTATTACTATTTTTAAAAAGTATAGAAAGTTTCTTTTTATTAGTATATTTCTTCTAATACTTATTTATAAGTGTAATTCTCTTTTTATATTCTACTTATAGTAAGATAACTTTTACTATAATTCTTAGCTTTAAAAGTAACTCTTTTTTATTTAATACTTAATTAAGCTAATCTATACTATATAGGTTTAATCTATAATATACTTAGAAAAAAGTAGTTATAGTAGTAGTATAAACGCTATTATTATATATAAATTCTACTAGTAAAATCTATAGTACTTAATTATCTTATTCTAAAGTATAAAAGTATTATAGATATTATTTAAGTATCTAGTTTTACTTTTTAGTCTAGCTATCTATCTTTAAGTAGTATATAGAAGTAAAAATATATCTTATATTTAAATAGTAGTTAAAGAACTTCTAGTACTTTATATATATTAATAGCCTATAATTTAAGATAATTCTTATAAGAATACTATAGAAGTAAATAACTTTTTATATCTAAGCTTAAGCTAAATTAATTCTATCTTAATCTACTTTAGCTAAGATATAGTATACTATTTTAGTAAGTTAGTATATAACTACTATTATTATATTATAAACTACTTTAGATATCTTACTTAGAAGTAGTTCTATAATAAAGTTAAATATTACTTCTTTTTAAGCCTTAGTTAGTAGTAGTAAAAGTATAAGTAGCTTATATAGCTTATATTTTACTATAGTTAACTTTTTATAGTATAAATAATTATTATAATAGTTAGTAATATTTTTTACTATCTCTTTTTATATATATTAGTATAATATCTTTTCTAAAGTCTTTTTTATACTAAAATATCCTATAAGTAGACTATAATAGTACTCTTTAAGTATATATACTTTTTCTTTAAGTATTATAAGCTAAAGTAGTTTACTCTAGCTTATATTAGTATAAATTAGCTTATTTTCTAGTATCTTATACTCTTTTTTATTTAATAAAGTCTCTAAGAGTTTATTTTCTTTAATCTAGTTCTTTATAAGTAATAGCTCTTTTAAAAAAGTATACTCTACTTATTAGAAATTTCTTAAAGCTTCTTTTATTTATATTAGAGCTTCTTTTTTTACTCTTACTTTTATAGTTACTATACTAATTAAAGTAGTACTTTTTTTACTTCTTTTTATTAAGAGATTTTTTATAAGTTATATAAAAGTCTAGTTATACTTCTATATTAGCTTTTAAACTTCTATAATATAATCTAGCCTTTTTAAAGGCCTATCTACTAAGTTAGAAACTTTTAGTTAATAGTTTAAGATAAAGTTATACTTTATAAAAGTTAAGTAAGACTTAATTTATTAATAGTTTAGAGTCTTTATTTCTATAAACTATTTTAAGTTCTAGTAGTCTATAAAGATCTTAAAGTAAGTTCTTTTAAAGTAATAGTACTAATATTCTAAGCTCTTAATAATTATAAGTAGCTCTTAGTTATATATATTATAATTATACTTAGTTTAGATTAATTTATATAAGTAGAAGTTAATTAGTCTCTATTAGAGCTTTTTAGCTCTATTTAGTACTAATTAGCTTAAAATACTAAAAATTATACTACTAGAGGTATCTACTTTTACTCTAGTTTCTTTACTTTTCTTAAAATAAGAAAGTATTAGAACTTAAAAAAATATATCTTTTAAAACTTAAAAAGATTTCTCTTTTTTTACTTTAAGTTATATTAGCTAGCTTTTTTTTTTTCTTTTAAGTATAGCTACTCTTAGCTATATTTATACTTTTTTAAGTTAATTTAGTTAAAGGTAGTACTAATTTAGAGAAGCTAGTAATAAATTAGTAATAGTAGTTTATAAAGCTAATAAATACTTATATATTATATACTATATATAGTATTAGCTATTTAGTAATTATTTTAATATAGTCTTTATTAATACTAATACTTTT
>Ga0210040_10007665_pt1 | contig 12999 bp, 8 predicted proteins | sample CryGeyCG12114_NA_FD_185462 | JGI IMG/M metagenome (GOLD analysis project Ga0210040, IMG submission 185462) | Groundwater microbial communities from aquifer - Crystal Geyser CG19_WC_8/21/14_NA (SPAdes) (version 2) | ecosystem: Environmental > Aquatic > Deep subsurface > Groundwater | place: USA... | reverse complement strand
ATTGTGCTTCACTGTAAGTCATCTCAGCTTGTTCTGTTACTCGGAGTCTTCCCGAGGCTTTAAAATATTAGGGAAACGGCCTGTTCCTGGGTCCAGCATCTCCAACAGGTCAACGTTGTTCAGACAAGTTTTTTGTTACCATTTCTGTTTTCTGGTCGTCCACGATATAAGTACTAATTGCACAAATCGTGTGTAGTGCCATTGCTTTGCGAAGACAAGAACGTTCCTTACGTTTATGTTCCGAGCAAAGTTGCTCTCGGACGAGCATGCGGTGTGTCACGAGCCGTTATCGCTACCAGCATTACTACCAACGAATCCTCCGATCTTACGCCACAAATTCGTGAGCTTAAGAACAGGGTGGAGAGGTTGATGATCTAAAATCCACCTGGGGCCCACCCCCATAGGTGAACAGTTAAGTTGTGGAACAAAGTGTTACTATGCATATGCAGTACCGGCATACGGGGTAATGGCGTTGAGTACTAGGCTTGCTGCACAATGCTATCAGGCCGGGGGTTGAGCTTTGGGAGATTATCCTCGCATCCTGATGCTAGCTGAATTCGAACCAATTTCAAAGATGTATTGTCCCAGAGAATATCTGTCCATGATGCGCTTGCGCATGCTCAGCTGTAGAAGTCTGGCATGGGCCATCGCGAAAAGATTACGGAAGCACGAGGAGAGCAAAGGAGGAGTACTCCATGTCTCCAAGCGAATTTGAGCAAATTGTCGGTCGTCATTTACTTATCCTATACAGCTTTGCACTTTGGTCTAGACCTTAACCATCATCCTTGGACAATGACCATAACTGTTCGGAACGCTGAGTCGGTCAAAGACTCGGTGCAGACATCACGAATCGCGGATTGAGTATTGTTGCATTACAGTATCAAAGATATGCTTGTTGAGACATCATGTCCATGGTACAGAATTTGAGCTCCTTCACGATTTGTCCTCGTCGGTCGAGCACTACCTGCTTCCATCACTCAGTGCTTGTGGTTACCTTTCATCTTATGCAACAAGTCCGATGCCAACGAGGTCGAAAGCCTCCTTCCAGTATCCATCGACGTGCCTGCAGTTGCCTCCAAGCCGACAATACTATCACTTCTAGTCGCGTCACTTACGACAGCAACGCTTCCTTTTCTCGAGTTGATGGTTGCAGCACCACCGCTCGCGCTCTGGATGGAACCATTCCTTACATTCTCCATGGCTTGGGCAGCGGCGGCAACATGGGAACCTAGCCCTGCTGACGATCGACGACGATCTTCCTCCTGAGTGGCAGAGGCTGCTGAATGTCGGCGATAGAAGCTAGAGTGCTTTCGCAAGAATTCGTCAGATGCTGGGTTGGCTTTGTAGCCCGGGCCGCCAGTCAAAGCGTGAGGGTAGGCGAACGCGCCGGACATGACGATGGTGGAAAATGAAGGAATGCAAGCGACTTAGAAGCTGAGAGTATAGATGAGGATATCAAGCGCCAGTAAGCGTTTCTGTCATTAAATTGTGTGTCAGAAGAAGGGAGGGCATGAGATGCTTAGCTACGCTGCTTATGTGATACCCATTCTCAAGTATGGGAGGAAATTCGTTGCTATATGCGTGCTCGTCGCTTTTGCTTCTCTCAAGTGCTCAACCCCAAGGGCCTTCGTAAACCCCGCCCACTGATCTCGTGTCGAGGCTGCAGCCTGAGGGTCACGCGGACTCGAATCACAACATCTGTCATACTTCAATCAGCGAATTGCGTCGTCTGGCGTGGACTGCGATTCGGCCAAACTGCGACAGGCTCGGTTGAGACGGAAGTTCAGGAAGGACAGGCGACGATAAGCTTCCATGTTGTCGTCCGACTTGAGATGAACCCTGGGACTTTTTTGCTGATGCACGGACCACGATCCACATTTATCTTTCCCATCCGGGTTTGAAGTGAAGATGATCTTCCTCTCTCTCTTACTGCGTCATTTTGCGACGACTTGCAGTGTCACATGCTCGCCACCTCCCACTGTCGACCAGCACTCCTCATGCGACCGGCATTCTCGGTCAAGGCGAGATCTGACAAATTCGGTTCAGGGACAAAAATTCGTCGTGTTGCTCCATCGATGCAAAGCTCGCGCATCTTGACATTGACTACACGCAGATTTTCGTCTCAGGCACCGACTTACTCTACAGCATTCGTTTCACAACCCATCTTTCCATTGTTCCCACAAGGTACCAGTCGCTACAACCATCCACCTACCTCGTTGCGCTACACATCAACGACCACAAGAACCCAGCCCACCATGGCCTCCGCCACCAGCTTCTACGACTTCACCACAAAGGACAAGCGAGAAGCATCCTACCCCCTCTCCCAGCACAAGGGCAAAGTCGTCCTGGCCGTCAACACGGCCTCGAAATGCGGCTTCACGCCACAATTCGGCGGTCTCGAGACGCTCTACAAGTCAATCCAACAAAAGTACCCGGGCCAGTTCGTCATCCTCGGCTTCCCCTGCAACCAGTTCGGCAACCAAGACCCCGGCTCTAACGACCAGATCGTCGAGTTCTGCCAGGTAAACTACGGAGTCAGTTTCCCCATCCTCGGCAAGACGGACGTGAACGGCGACAAGTCGGAGCCCGTGTTCGAGTGGATGAAGAAGGAGAAGCCGGGCTTGATGGGCCTGAAGAGGATAAAGTGGAACTTTGAAAAATTCTTGATCGGACGCGACGGCAAGGTCATCCAGAGGTACGGAAGTATTACCAAGCCCGAGAGTTTGGAGAAGGAGATTATCAAGGAGATCGAGAAGAGTAAACCAAAGGTCTAGATGGTGTGTGTGCGCTGTGGATCTGTTTGCTCCCTTGCTGGGGCACGGCAGCGACAGGACAGATGAGGCGAGAACTGTTCGTGCAGAAATGGTTGACGATGTTTGTTAGATACCCAAATCCATTCCAGGCGATCTCATTGTACTATATCTATGCTCTCCGACTTTCTGCTGCACTGTAAGAGCCACAAGGCGACCTAGTCGGGGTGGCAAGGTCGTCATTTTGCTCTGATGGCTGCTTCACCTGCCCTGGCGTGTGCATCGTCCCTCTCCGGCTGCAAACCTACAATGTTCGAGGAGGACCTTGTTGGGAATACTGAGGAATAAGGGAAGTACGAGATGGAATCTAGCATCAACAGCGCCCTCTGAACGTCATCTGTAGACTCTTCCTTGAGTCATGTCGCACAAAGGTCAATTGTATGCACGGGTACCATATCAATACTCGAGTACAGCACCGTGCTCATGTCTAAACAAACTTCGAGTTCCGTCAGCCAGTTTCCGCTCAGGTATATACAGCCAGTTTTCTGCTCTATGAACGAATACCACATGTACAATCTTTTTGAAGCCCCTCCCTATAAAATCTTTCCGTATCTTTGGCCGTCTGAACACCAGCATGTCGAATGGTCATTATGAGTTGAAACAAACGCCTTTCGCCGTCGCTGAGTTGGATGACTAGGAAACGTTCCCGGAGTGGACAAAGGGCCTACATCGCCGTCGCTGAAGAACTTGCAAACATTGCAAGTGCCCCCGTGACTGTCGCGTGGTTGAGTCATCGGGCCAGGCGTTATATGGATGATCCGTGGTGTGTCCGGAGTGTCTGATCCAAGGGCGAGGCATCTACGACCTGCATCGATCATGGCTCTGTGGCCATCGTGCAAGGGCAAAACGCCGGCATCAACATTAAGAAAGATACAGATGTGAATGCGCACGGTTGTTGTTGATGCTGATGGTTGTCGTGGATGCTAGTGATCACTAACGTGGGACAATGTTTGCGTGAATTTCGAGCTGAGTAAAGCACTGGCTGTTTATAGAATCAACTTCTGGATGTTTTTCTGGATAAGCATATCTTGAACAGACTGCATTGTCGCCGTTAGAAGATGAGTATCTGTTGCATTGGTATAATGAATGTATATCTCTCGAGATGCATTCCGATTGATGGTCTTGAACCGATTGGCAAAGAAAGCCTTGGCCGCTTCCTCGTCATCACTCCTGCCTTGATAATCGGGGAAGTGTTTCTTGACTGGCGAAACTGCAATTTTGTGTTTGAAGAGGTCGATCTTGTTAAGGAACAAGATGATGGGTTTGTCCTTGAACCATTCCCCGTTGACCAGAGACTCGAAAAGCATCAATGCCTCGTGCATCTGGTTCGCATGCACATCTTCGACCAAACACTGATCATAACCGGATAGAGCCGCCATGAATAGCAAGCACTGAACACCCTCAAAGCAGTGTATCCACTTCTTGCGTTCAGACCGTTGTCCGCCCACATCCATCATCCTGAAGGATAACTCGCCGAGTTCGAACAAATTTTCGGTAATGCCGGTCGTCCTGAGCCGAGCATGTAACATGTCTTGATCGTCAGGGATCCAGTCAGGGGAAAACATTCGATTGATGTTTTGGAAATAGAACCCAAGGTTGTCGTTCAGGGCGAATTCATGACCTTTTGCTACTGCTTTCTGCACCCCAGCATCTGCCCACATGCCTAGCATAGCAAGCCTGACCTCCTCGCTGGTAAAGGCATCTTCCGCGTCCACGTCAGCCTCGGTTTCCTCGATTATTGCGGCATGCTCTTTGGTGCTCAGGCTGGCGAAGTCGAGCTTCTCATCGTGCATGATCTCGAGAAGAACCCGGAACGCGATGACCACGTTGGAGTAGATGACCGCTTTGTTCTGTTGCCTTTCATCTTCCGGGAAGCCATGGTTGTGAATTATACGCATTTGCTTCATGATTGTGGATTTTCCAGATTCACCGGCACCTGTCAATCTGTCAGGGCGAAGTCCTTCAAACTACCTGTGCATTATGCAAGGGTATATATTTGCATGCAACATACCCAGGAGCAAGATCTTTACTGTCTTTGACTCGGCCTTTCTGTCCTGACGCAGCATACGTTCAATTTTGGCATTTTGCTGGGATTCCTCCCGTTCCTGAGGGTCGAGCTTGGATGCACCACAACCCATGGCGCATTGCCGTGACGAGGTTTATATCTTGTGAACTCGACGTTTGAAATAATGTGGAGACGGGTTCGAACTACAAACAATGTAGACGTGTGCCCCTCAGGCAAGACCTGGTGGACAGGAGCAGACTGAATGAAAAGTGCGATGTTCAGAGCAGGTGCTGATAAATGCGCAGGCTGTTGAGGTTAATGTTAGCAAGATAGTAGACATGAGCGATCGAGCTTACACTGCTGGATGTGCGTACAGGCTACGACAAAGTCAATCAGGCGACGAATGTTCGAAACAGTAGATACTACGAACAAAATGCGACCTGAGGATTGAGTTGCGAAAGGGAGATCAGAGATCAGAGATCAGAGATACGGGTACGGGTACGGGTAGGGGTACCTGGGTCGAAGCAAGGATGTTGTACCATGTAAGAGTATGCGCAAAGTTAAGTTGGAGGGGAGGAACCCGCCGGCAGAGGAGGGCAAGGAAGTGGAAGGCTACGACGGGAAAACATGGGACTGGATGGGCGTTGAGTGGCTGGGGAAGCTGGCATAGGCGGAGATATAGGTTTGCCAAGCTGGGCCCGAGCACGCGCTTTGACAGCCTAGATAGAGTTATCACGGCCTACCCGGCGCCCACTACCTACCCACGTAGGTAAGCAGCCCCGCCTAACCATGCGTCGCGGAGATGAATCTTCAGGCCAGCATGCCGCCTAAGAGGACCTCGGTAACATGATTTAGGTACTAGGCATCTAGGTAGGAACGTTATCAAACTACTCATACCTGGACCAGCAGGACCCAACCGTCCACCAGCTCGACCACAACCCTAGCCGCTTCTTGCCGTTGTGTAAACTGCTTCGACGTTTCTCGGCCGTGCAACGACTCCCATCAGCACCACCACCCGTTTCCTCCAAACACCATGTACTCGTAGGTGTACCGTGCCCGAAAAGGAAGATTATAAGTATTGCCTACCTAGGTATGCTACTGCTAGTCGACTACTAGTCTACTACTAGTATGGTTGCGACAGACCTGTGCGCCAGTACCACGCCGTCGGATACGCATGTCACTGGCACGTCAACAGTTCATGTGCTCGGGGCACAGTCTTGACGCTTGTCCGAGTCTGTTCTTGCAAACATCACGCCATCAGCCAGTCCAACCGTCCACTCTGTGCGCAAGGCATCTTCCACACCAGGGCTTGTGTCTGCTTTCGAATATGCCTGTCGTCTGGACCTCTGTTCCCTCCAGCGTCCAAAAGGAAGTGCGTGCTAGTAAGCGAGTTGTTAGCAGCCTTCAGAATTTATTAGCACCCGATGACCCAGCAGGCTAAGGCACATGTCAGGGGCGAGCACGGGCACGGCACGGCGAGCTTCCCGGGAAGCCATCAGTGTCAAACATGTACTGTACACCTGACGTATCACAGTACTGTGGTACTGCAGTCTGCATCTCGGACGGTGGACCACGATCAGGACCCTCACACTTGGTTTGGCACTTTTGTGTAGATCCGCATGTCGATCATGCTCCGTGCTTCAAGATTCTGATTGTTCCTCAACTAACTTGAAAGGGGATTAAAATATCCTGGACCCTTCGTCAGGTCATCCTTCACAACAATATCCGATCATGGCGCAAATTAGGAGTTCCGCGTCCCAGCCTTGAGTTGAACATCTTCACGCAAAATTCGTATAGCATCACCGTCACACCGATTTCGAAGGGTTCTACTACTCTCCTTCGGAGCGAGTAGGTACAGGTCTCCCATAACGACAATTGACCTTGAAAAATTGCTGCAGCCAACAGATAAGCCGCTGTTAGCTCAGACAGACTAAAAAGCACCAGGAAAAAGGCAGGCGCACAAGTTGGTGTGATAGACCTCGGATGCTTTGAGCGATTTCAACCAGAAATACCCCCGACAGGGAAACTAAATCGAAGTCATTACAGTGACGAAGCGGCTTCGCCCAAGAACTGTTTACTGTCTCACTTTCTTCACGACGAGCCACGGTCGAATCCAGCTCAGCCTTGCTAGGGTCGGTCGACAAAAGAGAACATATGTCACAGGAGCATGGCGAAGTGCATATCAGTGATTACGCACAGAGTATGGAGCCGGCCATGACAAGGAAAACGAAACATGCATTCGAAAGACACGCTTCGCACTTCGCGCGCGCGTTGTAATGCCTGGATTTCGAGGCCACAACACTGCCCTTGATCACACTCAATCGGCCCCTCAACTGCTGGGTCGTTCACGGCCACAATCATGAGTAATACTGCGCCAGCGACATCCTAAGGTTCCAATGCTTTCCGAGTCTACAAGGTACGCACCATCTCTACGGGAGCCATGCACCGGCACACATAGCTCTGCGTCGTACTTTTGACGAGAACTAGACAGTATCTTGGTTGTCTGACAGGCTTGAGGGTAGGCCGTCGCTGCCAGACCTACTAGAATATCATGCAGCACGCCGGTCACTTAGCTCGTTCTTCGACTAATATATTCCCGTTACAACCTGTTGTGGCATTACCACAGTACGGTAGGCAAGGTTCAGAGTAATTCCTCATTTCTGTTCCGCAACGATTTGAGAAGTTACTCGGTTGCCGAGATCCTGAGGAACGATGGCCGAAGAACAGTACATGCATTTTGTCACCTGCTTACTGCATAAGCAGCAGACCCTATCCATTCTAGGCTCATGTAAAGGCCTGGTACAGGTGGTCAGCCTAGGCTGTCCCCCCAAAGCGGCAGATGCTGTGAACATCCCTTTTTACTGAGGGAAGGAGATGATCGTCCCGTTCCGTCTAATCCGGGCAAGCCACGATGCAAGGCAAGAGCATGACTACCTGGTATGCTTCTAGACCTCAGACCCTGAGACCCTGGAGGCGGCATTGCTTGGATGTGCTGTCACGTAGCACGTCCACATCATGATGCCGAGATCCGTACCGTTCATGTCCACCACCAAGTAGGCAGGCACAGTAATGACTGTATGGCTTTGGGCTTTCCACTTCGCTGAGCTTGTGGTGTCGAACTTGCAAGACAGGCGCTATCTAGGCGGGTTTATGAACAAACCTACATTGGATCCATGCATCCTGTCGTAACGGGGCATGAGTGCTCAAATTCGATGCCAGGCTAAGGAATCTATCTGGTAGCGTACCAGTCTCTCCCTCACTGTGCGCCTCCATGTGTGGATAGTGCTGCTCATCTGCAGAACATTGTAGAAGAACTGAGCAGCGGCCGGGATTAATACATGATCGGTCAGGTCCACGGATATATCAGTCTGCTACCCTAGACACATGTGAGGAGGAGTTGTTGATTGTCTTGTCACTGCGCAGCGGCATAGATATGAGGGTGCCTGCATTTTGGTTAAGTTGCCTTGGTCTACAAGAGTCCTCGCTTTCCCTCGAACAGCCCATCACGTTTGACACGTTAGAGGCGAATATGACCTCGTAAGAGCACGCATTGTGCGATCTGGTCGATACAAGATCGATCTGGCCAGCCGAGTTGCTTGATGTGGTGCTCTTGAGTTGCAAAGGTCGAGACAGGTTGATAGTAGCTCCTCAAGTTTTATCCGGTGTCAGCCCCATGCTCGACACAAACCAAAGACGGCAAAACTACGGCGGCTTGACGTTGCAAGGCTACGAAATCTTATTGTGTTTGATGTGTGATACGACCGCATGACAGGCGGGCACATCCGTGGATCTGTGTCATGAAGTGCTCGCCAGGTACGAGGATGCACGTGCTGCGGTGTGAGTGATAATGATTACTACCTCACGTCTTCCATATTTGGATAGTGCTAGCCTTGGCAGTATTCGTGAGCATCTACCTACCTACCTAGGTACCTAGATAAGTGCGTACGTACCCTTGTTCGGTGTCGAGTAGGAGTCACGGTTGAACAAGAAGCCCTGAGCTGTCTGCTTGGCCAGCTGGAAAGCTTGAGATGTTCAAGCTGCTCTTCGAGCCGGCGGTTGATGTACAAGGTACAATACTCAATCATGCCCCGCATCACTCCCCACTACGGCGAATCAGAATCGTCAAATCTCCTGGCGAAATTAGGAAAGGTCGAGTCGCGCCTTGTGACGATTCGGTCAGCCATGCGAGGGGCAAGGCTCCAAGATTCAAGACTCATAATACGCCGATACGAGAGCACAAGAAACGCCACAGGGCGTCTGATATAGTATGGAACGGGGCCTGGGCCAGGGTTGAAGCAGCAGCGCGTCGTTCCACCCACATGTCTCCCTGGCCATCAAGTCGCCCATCACCAGCCTTGCCAGCTCCGTCCGTCAGCAGAAAATGCATTACCTGAGCAGGGTTAGACAACCGGGCAAGCGTTCTATTTCACATTGCAGCCAAAAGTCACCCGTCATGGCCATCACTTCCCGCAGGACCGTTGGGCTTCCCCGAGGCTCCGACCACTAATTCGTGCTCGGTCCTTGCTGCTGTTGCAAGCCTTAAACCAACCAACAAAGCGGCGTCATCGCGCTTCTCTTTCAGGTTCTACATCTCTTCCACACACCTCTCGGCGTGCTGACCTGAACATCATGATCTGATGAGCTAAGCCTATCTTGGTAGTCGGTCTGACAGCACCGACTGGTCAATACCTTGTCAGAAGAGGCACTGCATACCTAGGTAGGTACTAGTAGTTCCCTGTGCATGTTCCGGCATGCTCGAGCTTTCCCGTCGGAAAGGGTTTCGTGAGCTAATTAATAATTGTCGTGCTTGTATCCTAACTCTGAACTAGTCTTCCTAGCTATTCTGAGGTTGCACCACCGTCAGCACCACTATATTACTTTTACTGTCCCAGGATTCTCAGTACAAGGACCCCGAACTTACTCTCCCAGTCAATCGCCAGAATCAAAAGGTTCTTAGTAAGGACCGACCTACACGTCTTGCAATATCCTGCCCACACATCGTCTGTGGAAACAACACAACTGGACCACAAACAGGCACAAAGTTCAAGAATGGATTATTCTTTCGCGGGCTCGCCCTCGCAATCACCAGATCAGAGCCTCTTCACCACGGGCCCATACTTTGACAGCACTTCGGAGTCGTCAAGTCCGAACTCTCCACATGTGAGCTCTATTGAACTTCCATGTAGTATGCTTGGCTAAACAGCAACCAACAGCTGAACCAAGTATTGTTCAACTCTGCGTCAAGGCAATTCGACATGTTCAACTATGGCACTACTGCAGTGGATTGGAATCCAACCCCACAAGTAGCGAAATCGATTGTAGACTACCAGAGCTCGAGCACTTTGGAGGCGGATGACCAACGAAGGCGGCGGTCGGGTAGCAACACTGCGAAGAAGGACGGAGATCCAGCAAGTATTCCCAACATGCACTTGGTACGTAGATTGTCCGAGGCGATAGCATGAGCACCAGCTAACGTCCGACAGAGGCGGCGAGCACAAAATCGTGCATCACAGCGCGCTTTTCGCGAGCGCAAGGAGAGACACGTCAAAGGACTCGAGCACCAGCTTGAGGACCTCCACGATAAGCACCAGGATTTACTTCAGAGCTACACCAGGCAAGCTGACGAAGTTTCGAAACTCAACGCACGGATTACGGAGCTAATGACCGAACTCACTTCGTTACGATCATATCAAGACCAACCACCAAGTGAACTACCTATGCCAGAAAAGTTCGACAAATTTGACGCCTTCTCCACTCACGATATGCTATACAATGAACGCAACAATCACTTCGACAAGGCGGCCTTTGACCTGAATATAGATTTTACACTGCATTCGTTCGAGGACTCGTTATGATGGGCACACGTCTGGGATTTTTCAGAGCGTTTGCGGAATCTCGAATACTACAAGGATTCCCCACGGAGGTTCAAACTTGATTTAGCGAAGCGATAGTTTATTTCAGTTCCTAAGAGGAGCAGGGATTACGGCCACCTCAGCTCAATGCTTTACGAAGGAGATGTTTTCACGTAGGGAACGTGGATCGGTGAGGGACGCGGAAGGAGAATCCACGGAGATTGAAGGCGAATGCAAGACGTGGGATTTGAGTGGAGTTCGGCACGTCTCCTATGTACACACGCAGCTTCATGTTAAGCAGGTAGACCAGCAAGTGCTTGTCTCCGGCGGGCAAGGCACGGCAGAGAAACGCGAGAAGAATTGCAGAGCGCACTTTACGATCGTGCTGGGTGACTACGGACCTTGCCTCAATCAGGCGTCTTCTCGTCTTCGTCCAGCAAGCGCCTTAATATGAATCGCCTGAGCCCGCGTAGCTGGCAAACCATACGTGTATGATATTGGTCTACTCGGGCTCCCTCGGTGTCAGAGACTCTACTGCGGTGCCACTCGTGTTCAGTATTCATGCTCATGCTTGCCGGCATTGTGCCGATACTAGAATGCGTGCGGGAGAAGACACCGGGCTCTCTGTTCAAGATGACAATGGTCTCTAGACAGGAGAGGCATCTAGCCTATCACCACCAATCATGAGCGAAGCCCCGATTGGCGCCGCGCGAATGGATTGAGGTGTGGAGGTGAACTGCTCTGCCCCTCACCAACACCTTCCAAATATGGACAACAGCAGTAGTCAGCATACCAACCACAACGCTTGTGCTTGCATGGCGGGCATGTAGTGAGCGCCTTACCAGCGGGACAGATGATGGGTTCAGCCAAGCGAATGGAATACTAGGCAACGAGATAGTCCAGGACGAGGGCTTCATGCTTTGGCCAATACGTTTGTGCCCGCTCATGTATCTCATGTATCTTGCTGCAGTGGCCTGGGAGTCTGAGACCGGTGCCGGTAATCACCGTGATGAATACGGGTAGGCTGACGCGGATTGCGCGCATATTCATTGCCCCGCCACCTGACCACTGACAAACTGCTCGCTGCCTTATCTGCTCGGGTGTCAAATCACTCATGCATGGCAATGAGGACGAAAGATGTACCTCGGTCCTCCGCAGACGAAAGGAAGGGAAAGGATATCCCACCGTGGTATACACTTCTGGTCATAAGCCTTGGCCGCTCTGCAGGAGTAGGAGTCATAGTACTCTTTGAGATCTATAGATAGTTATGTAGCATCAGCCTATGCGATGTAACGCTGTAGACCTACATGGAATCTGCAGATGGACACGAATGTCCTTTTGTCTGCGCATCGATGGTTCTCGAAGTTCTAGCTTGCACTGCATTGACATCATGCTGCTGCGCATTATGCGCATTCTTGCGACTTGCAGACCTGCATGCTGAGAAAGACAATAATCTACCATGATAGGAATCATGACCAGGTGGCTTGAGCGTGTTGGTGAGCATCGGAGTCCCCACATCTGCACAGCTGAAGCTGAACTAGAAACTAGGTACACAGTATGCCCGAAGTTCTTCCACTTCAGCCACAGTGTGGCTTGACGCGAGAGACACCACTAGTACCACAACCTGAACCATGCTAGCGACCGCTTCACGCTGGTTGGTGACGCCAAAGCGGAAGAATGTAAACATGTGGCGCGCAGTCGCTTTGGTCGCAACCACGCAGTGCGAAAGTACACACAGCAATTGCAAACAACACGGCACGCGAGCATTTGGAAGGGCAGTCGGGTTCTGATCGTGGTGCTTCGTCGTCCAATGCACTAGAGTACCCCGAGCTTCGCCAACCATAGGTTTTGCTGTCATGGATCGATGGTAAACGTTCCCCTCAACTCGTCCCTCTCGGTTTCACATGCATCCAACAACGCAAAGCATGCATAGCAGAGGTGCACACCAAAAGCTTCCTTAGCCGTTTTTGATAGCCTGAGCAGGCTTCCGACCCATACGCCAATCTCTTGTCATGTAGAGTATGGCGACACCGACCTACAACCTGCGAAACAGAATACAAATTCAAACTGCCACGCCTCGGTCTCCTTCGATATCCTCGTCCACGGCAAAGTCTGCCAGTCGATCGCCGCGCAAGGCACAACAGTCTGACACAGCTCTTCAGCTAAAACACATAATCGGCGCTACAACGTGCGGTCCAAACGGCTTGAGCTGTTGCGCAAGTAATAACACCTATGCATATTGCGCAGGCTCTGTGGCAGTGCTAGCGAAGGTTCAGGACAACAGTTCTACTTCTCACCGGTATTTCAAAGCACGTCCGGCCGCTGTCTCGCT
>Ga0210040_10007664_pt1 | contig 12999 bp, 9 predicted proteins | sample CryGeyCG12114_NA_FD_185462 | JGI IMG/M metagenome (GOLD analysis project Ga0210040, IMG submission 185462) | Groundwater microbial communities from aquifer - Crystal Geyser CG19_WC_8/21/14_NA (SPAdes) (version 2) | ecosystem: Environmental > Aquatic > Deep subsurface > Groundwater | place: USA... | reverse complement strand
CCTTATCTGCAACGAATTATGGAGCGCCTATTGGTGAAATCATGGTACGGGCCGCAAAAGGTGTTTTTGAAGTGGAGAACGAAGAAAATTTTTACGCAATTGCCAATGTTGAAGAAACCGAACTGCATGGCGACCCGGCAATAAGCATTAATTCTCATGCCAAGCCAGACTACGTTATTGAAGAGCCGCTGGTAAAGACGACTCCTGATTTTATTTCCGTGGCTGAGCCTTTTTTTAAAATAGCTTGTAAGATTGTTAATATTGGTAAAGCCGTTAATAAAGATGTTGTATTTGAGGTAAAACGAGAATACCCAAACAATACTTCAGAGGTTGTTTACCGAGATACGGTAGACGCTATTCGTTATGCTGATTCTATTACTTTTAATTTACCTATTGATGCTATCCGCGACCAGGGTATGAATAAGATTACTGTTACAATTGATGCGGACAACGAAGTGGATGAACTCTACGAAACAAATAATTCAGTTACAAAAGAAGTAGTAGTTTATGTAGACGAATTACGACCTGTTTACCCCAATAATTATGCGATCGTTAATAAGGCAGATTTTAAGTTTCTTACTTCTACAGCCGATCCGTTTAGCAGCCTTAAAGAATATAAATTTGAATTAGATACGACTGCTTTATTTAATTCGCCACTAAAAATTACTAAGTCTGAATCAAGTACAGGCGGTCTTGTTGAGTTTGATGCTGCAACTTCGTTTGTGCCAAATACTGTTTACTTCTGGCGCGTAGCAACCGTGCCAGAAGATAATACATTCAATTGGAATACTTCGTCATTCATATACATGCCAGATCACTCTATTGGCTTTAACCAGTCGCATATACATCAGAAACTTAAGTCGGAATATGCTAATATATATTTGGATTCTACTTCTCAGCAATTACACTTTGCCGACCGGATTAATAATATTTTTATAAAACACGGTGTATGGTCTTCATCGACGGGACAAGAAGGCGATGTTGTTGTAAACGTAAATGGTGAATCATATATCCGTAATACTTGCCAATATTCAATTGTATTTAATGTATTTGACAAAAATACATTTAAGCCATGGTTCAATGCAGCCCAAAATGGTACTGGCTTATATGGCAGCTATGCACCTACTTGTGGGCCAACCCGGATAAACAACTTTGAGTTCGGCAATGATGCCTCGGGCCGCCACAAGGCATATGAGTTTTTGAAAAAAGTTCCGGATGGAAATTATGTAGTCGTTCGCATTCAGGTGAATTACAGGTCTAACGCTATAGAATATATTCAAAACTGGATTGCCGATGAGAACATATACGGAAGTGGCAAAACCTTATACTCACTCCTAAAGCAGAATGGGTTTAATACGCTTGATTCCTTCAACAGGCTGCGGGTTTTTGCGGCTGTCCTAAAAATGAATGATCCGACCTTTGTTGCGAAACAACAATTTTCAGAAGGTGCATATGATATCCTTACTTTATCGGCAGATTGCTTGTCAACAGGTTCTCATGGAACAATTGCTTCACCACAGTTTGGACCAGCTAAAATATGGAAGGAACTTACCTGGCAGGGAGAGTCCCTGGAATCGCCTTCAACAGATCATTCCTCCATTGATGTTATTGGGATAAAACTGAACGGCAAAAACGATACATTGTATAAAGGAATTGACCAAAGCCAACAACCGTTTGATCTGTCTGGAATTAATACGGCAATTTATCCCTACCTGCAACTCCAGATGAATAATATTGACAGTACTAATTTTACGCCTTGCCAGCTGGATTACTGGCGGATATCCCATGTGCCTGTTCCGGAAGGAGCGTTAGCGCCAAATATTTACCTGAGTATGAAGGATAGCTTAGAGGTAGGAGAGCCGTTTGACTTGAAAGTTGCCTTTAAAAACGTAAGCGAAAGTCCATTTGATAGTTTGAAAATAAAAATGGTGATAACAGATGCCAATAATGTAAAGCATGTATTGCCCGTGCAGAAACACCGTCCGTTGAATGCAGGCGATACCGTTCATGTCCGGTATGACCTTGATACAAAGCAATTCAAAGGGTTGAACAGCTTGTATTTAGAGGTAAATCCGGATAACGACCAGCCGGAACAGTACCGCTTTAACAACTATGCGTTCAAGAGCTTCTATGTACGCACCGATAGCACAAATCCCACGCTTGATGTTACGTTTGACAATATTCATATTCTTAATAATGATATTATTTCCTCAAAACCAAATATTCTTATTAAACTCAGGGATGAAGCAAAATGGGCTTTGTTAAGCGACACTTCGTTAATCAAAGTTCAGGTAAGGTATCCTGATGAGTCCCTGCGCGCATTTCATTTTGGTAACGACACACTACAATTTACAGCACCTCAAAACACTGCAGATGCAGAAAATACAGCAACGATTAACTTTTTGCCGCATTTCGAGCAAGACGGTAATTATGAGTTGATTGTAAGCGGAACGGATAAAAATGGTAATAAAGCCGGGAATGCCGGATACCGGATTGGCTTTGAAGTAATCAATAAAGCAATGATCTCTAACATGCTTAACTATCCCAATCCATTTACTACAACAACAGCTTTTGTATTTACCATTACCGGTAGTGAAATTCCGCAGGAATTTAAGATTCAAATTCTAACGGTTACCGGAAAAATAGTACGCGAAATAACAAGGCAGGAATTGGGACCACTGCATATTGGCCGTAATATAACGGAGTTTAAATGGGATGGAACGGACCAGTACGGACAAAAGCTTGCGAACGGTGTTTATTTGTACCGCGTCGTAACAGGACTTAACGGCAAAAAACTGGAGCAATATAAATCAGTAACAGACAATACCGACCAGTTTTTCAATAAAGGATATGGCAAGATGTACCTGATGCGATAAGTTTTATGTAAGTTGCCTAATGGCACAGAGATATTTTTATGAAATAGACGGCTTGCGATTTTATGCTTTCTTATTCATACTAATGAACCATAGCGGCGTTTGGAGAGGTATGGGAGGCCCTGCATTCTTTTTTACGCTTTCAGGCTTTTTGATTGCTTTTACAACTATATCTGGAATCAAAAGAAATGGGCGGTTTTATTTAAAACAATATCTTATAAAGCGGGTGCTGCGAACGTTTCCGCTTTATTTTTTTATTGTAATTGGATCGGGTATCTTTTATGTTATTGCCCGGCAATGGCACCTTACTATTTCCTTCCGCAACTATTGGTCTTTTTTTATATTTCTCCAAAATTATTTTGGATATGGTACCATATTCATATTAACAAATTTGTGGGCTATGGCTGTAGCCGAACAGTTATATCTTGGCTGGGGCCTGCTTTGTTTATTGTTGCAAAGCCATATCATAAAGTTGATCCTTCCTTTAACAGCTGTTATAACAGTGATTGTTTTTTTGATAAAAACATTCTCATTTATCCATTATGCAAGCACATTGCATTATATAAGTATTTATCTGTTGGGAGCATACTGCGGCATCTTGTATTATAGTAGAGACAGGTTATATCACTTTTTGCAAAGTTTGAACAAGCCACTATCGCTCATTTTTTTTTATTTAGGTTGCCTCTTAATTCTATCAGGTTTTAGAATTTCATTTGATATTGATATTCATCTGAAAAGGGTGCTTGTACTTTCAGCCGGATTTTGTCTTATTATCCTGAGCCTTTGCTATACTAAATTTCCTGGAAAAGTTATTTTCACTAACAAACCTGTACGGTATCTTGGTAAGATTTCTTATGGCTTATATTGCTATCATGCCGTCGTTCTTGTGGCTATTACTAAGTTCTTAACCTATTCCGGTATTACGATGCCGGCTATATATATTTTTTTGATTACACTGTTGTTTACGATCTTCGTTTCCGCATTAAGCTATGAATATTTTGAAAAAAGGTTTATAGCGAAAAAGGCACTGTTTATATAATAAGTTTTAGATTATGGCAAAAATCGGTATCAACATTTCAACAGGGAGTTTGCAAAAAGAGGAGATCATCGTGGGTATTGATCTTGGCACAACAAATAGTTTAATTGCCATTATTCATCCCGATTCAAAACGCCCGGTTGTGCTGAAAGAAACAGATGCTACGGCGTTGGTGCCTTCAATAGTTCATTTTGGTGCAGATGGTACTATCGGTGTGGGAGAAGAGGCAAAAGAATATTTGATTACAGAGCCGCAAAACACGATTTTTTCTGTAAAGCGCCTGATGGGAAAATCCTATAGAGATGTAGCAGACAAGATTCCCTCGTTTACCTATAAAATTTATGATGAAGGTAATGACAGCCTTGTAAAGATAGAAGCTGGTAGCCGCTTTTATACGCCTATAGAGCTTTCTTCGTACATCTTAAAAGCCTTGAAGCAACGTGCTGAACATATTTTGAAAACGCCGGTTAATAAAGCTGTAGTAACAGTGCCGGCATATTTCAATGATGCGCAACGGCAGGCTACACGGGATGCCGGGAAATTGGCTGGCCTGGATGTATTACGAATTATAAACGAGCCAACCGCAGCTAGCCTTGCATATGGTCTTGGACTTAAGAGCGATGATGAAAGAACAATTGCTGTTTATGATTTGGGTGGCGGTACGTTTGACGTTTCCATCCTTAAAATTTCGGGTAGCATTTTTGAAGTATTGTCGACAAACGGTGATACGTATCTGGGCGGTGATGACTTTGACCAAGCCATTGTACAGCATTGGATAACGGAATTAGAACTGGACAAAGAAACGCTTCAGAACGATAGACGGGCCATGCAGCAATTACGCCTCAAAGCCGAAGAAGCTAAAAAACACCTAAGTACAAATCTTACGTTTTCATCTGAAATATTCAATAAGCTGGCAACTCTTTCCCGTGAACTTTTTCAAAACCTCATAACGCCTCTTGTAAAGCGAACTATTGAAAGCTGTAACCGTGCGTTGGCGGATGCCGGGCTTACAAAAGAGGCAATTGAAGAAGTGATTATGGTTGGCGGTGCCACGCGTGTGCCATTTGTTAAAGAATCCGTTTCCAACTTTTTCAAAAAGCCGGTATACGATGCCTTGAATCCCGATGAAGTAGTGGCGCTGGGTGCTGCAGTGCAGGCCGATGTGCTCTCTGGAAATAATAAAGAAACTTTACTGCTTGATATTACACCTTTATCGCTGGGCATTGAAACCATGGGTGGGTTAATGGATGTCCTGATTGCACGCAATTCTAAGATACCAACACGCGCCAGCCGCCAGTATACTACACAAAAAGATGGCCAGTCAGGCATGCGTATTTCTGTTTATCAGGGCGAGCGAGACCTGGTGCAGGACAACCGTAAACTAGCTGAATTTAACCTTACTGGTATACCAGCAATGCCAACCGGCATACCAAAAATAGAAATATCGTTTCTGATTAATGCAGACGGCATATTGGTAGTAAATGCCAAAGAACTGCGTAGTGGTGTGGAGCAGCAGGTTGAAGTGCGTCCGCAATACGGCTTAACTGATGCGGAAGTTGAAAAAATGCTGCTTGATTCACTGCATCACGCAAAAGACGATATCCAGCAACGTGCGTTGGTAGAAGCGCAAACCGAAGGCCGTATCATGGCTGAAACCACCAAAAATTTCATTCGAAAAAACGACGACTTTCTAACAACCGAAGAAAAGGATGGTACGCATGCGTTATTGAAAAAGTTGGAAGATTGTATTGAAACCGGCGGCAAGGACCAAATACAACAAGCTATTGAAGAACTTAATGCATTTTCAAAACAGTATGCCGAACGACTGATGGATGAAGCAGTTAAAAGATCATTAGCAGGCAAAAAAATATAACTTCCTGCATGAAAGTAAAGCACTTGCCCGGTCTTGACGGATTACGTTTTATATCCATCACTTTTGTAGTCCTTCATCATTTGTTTACTTTCAAAACCAACTTTGGTTTCAATTCATTTGATTATCCTGTCCTTGGTCTTATCGGACTTTACGGTATTCATTTTTTTTTCATGGGCAGTGGCTTCTTGATCACCTACTTGCTACTTTTTGAATTTGCAGAAAATGGCAGGATTAACCTGAAGTATTTTTTCTTGCGTCGTATTTTACGGATCTGGCCTGCGTATTATCTGCTAATCATAACTGCTTTGCTTTTACTTTTAAAAACACCCTTCTTCCGCATACCAGGCATTACTGATAATTACTTAAACGCAGATTTTCAGAAATCGAATTTATTATACTTCTGCTTTATGCCGCACCTGCAGCCATTCTTTTTTCCCACAGCTCCCTATATACATCAAACTTATACTATTGGTATTGAGGAGCAGTTTTATTTATTGTGGGGACTGATGTTTTATTTTTTCCGAAAATGGATGTATTCTATTTTTATTGTTTTGCTTTTTGCTGGTCCGCTGCTCAATATTCTGCATTATCTCATTAGTGAAACTTATAAGACAAGTTCGCCACCTTTTTATTTGTCTTATGTAAAAAGTGGAATCACGTATTTACAATACAGTCGGTTTTCTACATTCGCCATCGGATCTCTTGTCGGTTATGCTTACTTTCAACAAAAAAATTGGGTAGGTATTTTTAAAAATGGCTTTGTACAAGTATTGGTATACGCCGTTTTAGTTGTAAGTATTGCTTTACGGCTTTCTATTCCCTTTTTTCAGAATGAATATATGGCAGGTATTATGGCTTGCGTGATGCTTATAGGCGTTTTTAAAAAAGACAGCTTTATTAATTATAGTGCAAATTGGCTCAGTCACTTGGGAAAAATTTCTTACGGCATTTACCTGTTTCATATGATTGCCATTGTATTAGCTGCAAAAGCGGCAGTTGTTATATTTTCCAGTGAAACAGGTTTTAATGTAACAATCTTCCTGATTTTAACTACGCTGGTTATATCTATAACATTCGGCTATTTATCATATTATTGTTTTGAAACCTATTTTTTAAAACTGAAAAGTTTCTTTCGCAACATAAGGCCAGCGCATTAAAAGGAGCTATTTGAAAACATGTCTGACTCAAATTGAAAATAGTAATGGATGCTGCTTCAATTAAAAATAACTTTTTTAAATTCTGGAATAATTTTACACCGCCGCAAAAGATATTGTTGCTTGTCTTGGCATTGTTGCTTGTAGCTGGTATTATCAAGGCGGTGTATTATACATGGCTGTTTGGAGGTGCTGATTTGCGTGATCGGATTGTTGGTGCTAGGTTACTGAATACAATGCACTCACCTTACTACTACAAATGGTCACCGGGTGATCCTGAAGAATTCATCAATCCGAATCTTATTCCAAACAGAAGTATTAACGGAATATCAGCCGCACCAGGCACGCTTTATATTCTCTATCCTATTTCCTTTCTTAAATACCCGCTTATACGTGTAATATGGCTGGTAATGCAGTATTTTTTTCTGGGTTCTATTTTTTTCTATTTTTTTAGACAAAAAACTTCGTCAAACGTAAAAGTATTACTAGCTCTTTTTGGTATTTTATTTTTCTTTTGCTCACCTTTTTGGCTGTTGCATATTGATCGGGGACAAGTATATATCATGTATGCTTATTTTTTTTTGCTCATTTATCGGAATTTGAAAAGCAGGAAGACCGGATTGCAATTTTCCGCTGGTTTGCTGATTACGCTTGCTATTTATTGCCGGCCTACATTTTTTGTGTTAGTGCTGCCACTCCTCTTAGCATTCAACCCTCGGGTATTCGCGGGATTGTTTCTTGGTGGTTGTATAGCCTTGTTCCTGCTATTTTTCAATTTTCATTTGTGGCAAGATTACCTGACTTCCATGTCTATGTTTACTAAAGTAACTGCTGGCTTACAAACTTCGGTTGAGTCTCCAATTGTCTATCCTGAAACAATTGAAGGAACAACCAACTTACGCATGGGCAAACTTGATTTTATGTGTGGCGGTTTGGCTCCTTTAGACACGCACTTATCAAAGATTTTTCCATCTACATCAGGTATGGTTTTTATTTGTGTTTATTTAATTTTGGTTGGGTTGTTGGTGTTTTTACTTTGGAAAAAGATCAGAACGAAAGATCCTATACTGTTTATACTTTTCGGTTTTTTGTTTTATATGCTGGCAGAATATGTAATGCCAGCTCCGCGAGGCGCTTATGCATTAATGCAGTGGGTTGTGCCTGTACTATTAATGTTGTATACGGAACGCATGTCCATTGCGGACAGAATCCTTATGGCAATTGGTCTTTGCTTTATGGTTGACTTTCCGTTTTATTTTCCATTCCTGAACGATATAGGCGAATTATTATTAGTATATTCTATTGTCAATTTTATTCGGAAATATCCAATGGTTAAAACAAATCATAAAACGGAACAGCTGTACATTGCTTAAGTAGTGAAATGACTTAGAGGCAAGCGCACAAATAACAAATATAATTTACTTTATCGTTATCTTTTGTGATGTAATCTTTTCAAAAAGGCCATATAACCCGCAATATAAAAATACAGGTATGATAGCATGATGAAACCGGTTATGATAATCATCACACTGTAAGCAAATTGCTGTGCAGAATATGGCAATAATGGAAACAGAAAACAGGGCCGTTGTGTTTGTATGCCTCTTCCAAGCAAAAGGAAGGCTTAGAAGCACGGGAACATACAAGGCCAAATCAATAAGGTATAAAAATAAATTGTGAAATGCCGTGTAATACGGCCTGGCAAGAACAAAAAAATAGTACAACCGTTTGAAGGCTAATTGAAAAAAATGCAACGGATGCGTAGTTATATATAAATAAAGCTGCGCCAACGGCGGTTTGCTTTTTAGAGTTTCAAGGTTGAGCTTGCTGCCAACCGGCACGTCGCAAATAATTTCGTTGTTTTCGGCTGATGTCAGAATACCCCAATCGCTTATATTTCCCAGAATCAGGTTAGAGATAAAAAAGAAGGCAAGTACGCTGACAACAGATGCAACTATCAAGAGGAGCTGCATCTGCTTTCCTGATTTAGCTATGAGATATACAATCCAGCATGGAAGGAAAAGAATACCCAGCGGTCTCGATAGAATCACAAGGAGCAGAAAAAGGGTTTGCAATATAACGGTAGTGAATGATAGTTGCTTCGTTTGAATACATTGGGCAAAAAAAAGTAAAGTAAAGCTATAGAATAACGATTCTGTGTACAGATAGAAGTTCCAGGTTTGATACGGGATGCAGCAAATCAGGAAAAGTGTAGTGAGCAATGCACTGTATGATTTTGTTTGTATAACAGATAAGGCCTGATAAAACCGGAACGCTGCCCAGGCGTTTATGCCCAATTGAAACAGCACAACACCAGTAAAGCCTAATCCTGTTTTTAAGCAGAAAGTAATGAGCAAGGTTGTGGTTAAATAAAAATAGTAGCGTAACTCTGGTAAGTGGCCGTTTGTTAGTAAGTACTTCCCGGCATTGATGTATTTAAGGCTTTCCAATATTGGCTGAACGCCGTAATGAATATAAAGCAACGTCTGGATGCCTAACCAGGCAAAAAGTAAAATCAACAGTTGGGTGCGCCTAACCCTGACTTTTTCAAAAACCCATTCGGTTTGCATTGATTTATAAACAATGGTAATTTAAGCACTTAGGGTATGGCTGTGGCAATACCTTGTATTTTCCGTAAAATATATTTCCCAATCAAGTCAAACTCCAGGTTTACAGCTGCGCCTTTTTTCAAATACTGCAAATTGGTATGCTGCCATGTATATGGGATAAGACCTACCGTAAACTTCGTATCACTTACATTGAATGCCGTAAGGCTAACGCCATTTACGCAAATAGAGCCTTTTTCAATAATGAGCGCTGTAAAGGCATGGGGAAATGAAAAAGTTAGCTCATAGCTGCCGTTCTGGTTTTCGATAGCTTCACAGTTACCGGTTGTATCCACATGGCCTTGTACAAAATGACCGTCCAGCCGGCTATTTACCATTAAGCTTTGTTCCAGGTTTACAGCCGTGCCGGTTTGCCATTCCTGCAGGGCCGTTTTATCCAGCGTTTCCTTTATCGCCGTCACTTTATAGCGGTCGCCGGCAATTTCTTCTACCGTCAGGCAAACGCCGTTATGCGCTACGCTTTGATCAACTTTAAATGTTGGCGCCAATGGCGAGCGTATCCAAAACGATTTATTGGTGCCGGTTGTCTGCACGTCCGTTACTTCGCCTGTTGCCTCAATAATGCCGGTAAACATAGGCGCGAAGTTCAGATTTTACAATTTATTTTGGAATAAAATAAAACGAAAATGTATCTTTGCCTTCCAATTAAATAAAAACGAACACAACCGTATGTTAATTATAGACTCAAAAGATTGCGAAAACATTGACAAAGCGCTGAAGAAGTATAAAAAGAAATTTGAGAAGGCAAAAACCTTGTTGCAATTGCGCGAGCGTCAGTCATTTACCAAACCATCCGTAAAGCGCCGTGGCCAGGTATTGAAAGCCGTGTACAAGCAACAAATAGCCAGCGGTAAAATAGAAGCCTAACTTTTTCAAAATACCATAGCAATAGCTGCAAGGTTTTTATACCTTGCAGCTATTGTCGTTTATGCAAACAGCCCATCCGGTTATTCAGCCATTTTTAGCGTACCTGAAGTTTGAAAAGCGCTTCTCGCAACATACCGTGCTGGCGTACGAAACAGACTTAATTTCTTTTTTTGATTATATAACCGTGCAATATGGCGAAACGCCACTGCCGCAGCTTACGCATACCTTCATCCGCAGCTGGCTGGCACAGCTAAAGGAAGAAGGGCTAAAAGCGAAAAGCATCAACCGCAAAATTTCTACCCTGCGGTCTTTTTTTAAATACAGCCTGAAGCGCGGGACTATTACGCAAAGCCCGATGGCAAAAGTAACAGGGCCAAAAGCCGAAAAGCGGTTGCCGCAATTTGTAACAGAGCGCGATATGGGCACCTTGCTGAACCATGTAACGTTTAGCGACGACTGGAAAGGCAGAACTGACCGCTTGCTGCTACAGCTTTTTTATGATACCGGCATGCGCCTGAGCGAGTTGATCCATTTAAAAAACGCCAGCTTTCATTTTTCAAATCATACCGTAAAGGTTTTAGGCAAAGGCGGCAAAGAACGGATTATTCCGGTGCGTGCCGCGCTGCTGGACGCTGTAAAGGAATATGAGGTTTTGAAAAAGGGGCTTCCGGTTGAAAGCTTTGCGGAAAACCTGCTGGTAACGGAAAGCGGCAAGGCCTTGCATCCGCGTGCGGTGTACACCAGTGTTAAAAAATACCTGAGCCTCGTAACCACCATTGATAAGCGCAGCCCGCATATCTTACGCCATACATTTGCCACGCATCTTACCAACAATGGTGCGGATATTAACGCAGTAAAAGAATTGCTGGGCCACAGCAGCTTAGCTGCTACGCAGATTTATACGCACAACACCATCGAAAAGCTGAAAAACATTCATCAAAAGGCCCATCCAAAGGCATAAAAAGATTTCCGGATTGCGCGGCAAGATTTCGGGTTTTTTCTTGGCAACGCGCCAATGTTCCGCTAACTTCATAGCGAGCCAATCTCCTTTTTAAGACAGCTCTTTATTTATTGTTTCACATTTTAAAACCGGAAAAATTATGAACGTACACATTCAAGCGCTTCATTTTGATGCAGACAGCAAATTGGTTGAGTCGATCAATAGGAAAATTGAAAAGCTAACCCAGTTTCACGATCGCATTATTAAAGTAGATGTGTTTTTAAAATTGGACAATGTGGTACATAATATCAAAGATAAAATTGCAGAGATACGGGTGCATGTGCCAAAAGCCGATTTCTTTGTAAAGGCCTCCAGCAAATCGTTTGAAGCGTCGTTCGACGATGCGCTGGACGCGCTTATAAACCAGATCAAACGAAAAAAACAAAAACTGGCTGCATAAGCCACACCATATAAAAAAGATCCCAGTACGGATCTTTTTTTATGCACCTGCATTCATACTTGCAAATTCCTTTTGCTGCTGTTTTTACCAATAAAGCTGTGGCACATACTTTTTCAAATAGCCATATTCACGAATGAGAAACTTTGAATAATAAGAACAGCTTTGGTTTTAAAAACGTTCTACTTAGTTGCAGGTTGTCCATATGGGGTTTTGAAAAAGTTATGTTGATCATTAAAAAACCAACGTAAACAAGCCTCTACACGCCGGTGAAAAAATGCTGTTCAAAATCTTTGTTACAATTTTTTGTAATTGCGGAATTCCGTTACCTTTGCCTTCCCAAAAACGGGGGTAGTTCTTTGTTGCTGTTTTTTAAGGCGCATGAGCGCTGCATAAATTGCCACTTTAGCTCAGTTGGTAGAGCAACTGATTTGTAATCAGTAGGTCGTTGGTTCGACTCCGACAAGTGGCTCAATACTAGCGAAGGTGACGGAAACGTCATTACTTATAGTAGGGTAGGTTCCAGAGCGGCCAAATGGAGCGGACTGTAAATCCGCTGTCTTACGACTTCAGAGGTTCGAATCCTCTCCTGCCCACTAAAGCTAATTTGATGATTCGTCAATTTGATGATTTGATAATTGGTTGAACGTTCTTTAAAGATTTGAGTTTGATGTATGTATTGAAACACCAAATCAGCACATCATCAAATTAATTAGCGGGAGTAGCTCATTTGGTAGAGCGGTAGCCTTCCAAGCTTCAGGTGGCGAGTTCGAGCCTCGTCTCCCGCTCCAGGAAAGATGACGGATGATTGATGACGGATTGCTTTTTACTGTCAACCATCAACGGTCAACTGTCAACCGACATGCCGTTGTGGCTCAGTGGTAGAGCACTTCCTTGGTAAGGAAGAGGTCGAGGGTTCAATTCCCTCCAACGGCTCAGCGAATGAAAGGACTAAGATGGTAACTTTTTCAAAAGCCCATGTTAGGATTTCATTAAAAAAGGAGAAAAGAAGTACGGAAGATGACGGGTGCGACGCAACAGACGTTCAATAGAACTACTTTTGCCGGAATCATAAAATGAACCTGCCGCTAAAAGCGGGCAGGCATTGACGATTTTAATTAATATTTGTAACTCCACAACTAAAAAAGGATAAAGATGGCCAAAGAGAATTTTAA
>Ga0210040_10007663_pt1 | contig 12999 bp, 21 predicted proteins | sample CryGeyCG12114_NA_FD_185462 | JGI IMG/M metagenome (GOLD analysis project Ga0210040, IMG submission 185462) | Groundwater microbial communities from aquifer - Crystal Geyser CG19_WC_8/21/14_NA (SPAdes) (version 2) | ecosystem: Environmental > Aquatic > Deep subsurface > Groundwater | place: USA... | reverse complement strand
ATTGCAGATTTGGCTAGGGGTGGTATTGATCTTCATACAGCGCAAAAGATAGACCAACAGTTTAAGAAATACAGAGAGATTGAAGGCGAGCTTTATATAGCAAATAGCCATGAGTGGAAAAATAAAAGTGCAAAACTTGCATTTAGAGCTGCACTAAATAAACAAATCTCACACTTTGCTACTATGCCAGGTATTGGTGATAAACCAAGATGGATGAGTAATGAAGTAGGTAAGACCTTATCAATGTTTGAGAGCTTTAATTTAGCAGCTACAAGTAAAATACTTATATCTGGTCTACAAACTCCTGATATGAAAACAGTAGGGGCGCTCGCAACATCAGTCGGTCTTGGTATGATGGTTTACGCTATGCGTGAGACTATATCTGGTAATGAGTTATCAGATAATCCATCTGATTGGATAGCTAAAGGCATAGATAACTCTGGTATGTTTGGTATTCTTGCATCTGCTAATAATCGCCTGTCTGCGCTCTCTGGCAACTCACTTAACGCAAGTAGATTAATTGGGGCAACAAATAATGATTACAGAATTGACCCATATAGAAAAGCAGCTGAGGCGCAGGGACCTGCTGTTGGATATTTAGCAGATGCTCTTACGCTACTTAAGACAACTAACGATGCCAGCCCTTGGACATACAAGGATACGAGAGCAGTTAGAAGGCTAATCCCATTTCAAAACTTAATATACCTAAGAAACACTTTAGACAAAGTAGAAGAAGGCATAAACAATCAACTTGGCATCAAAAACAGGAGTAAAAAACAATGACAATTAGTTCTTTAGTTAACAAGAATCAATATATTGCTGATGGAAGTATAACTAGCTTTACTTATTCTTTTCGTATTTTAGATGCGAGCGATATAAGAGTTGTCTTAACTAATCCTTTTGGAGGAGCAGACAGCGTAAAGACACTCAATGTCGACTATACAGTTAGCGGCGTTGGTGATGCAGCTGGCGGTTCTGTAACTTTCCTAATTCCACCTCTTAGCTTGATGAGAGTTACAGTCATGCGTTCCACAAAGGCACTACAGCCTGAACATTATGTTGAGAACGACCCATTCCCTGCTGAGGCTCATGAAACTGCACTTGACCGTGCTGCAACTGTAGCCCAAACAACAGCAGAAGAAATAAGCAGATCTGTAAGAGTAGGTTATGGAACAAGTGAAGACTTCAGAACATTACTTCCACCTATTACACTTGAGGCTGCTGGTAAATCGCTTGTAGTACGTAAAGACTTAACCGGTATAGATTTTGGTGTCGATAGTTTTGTCGTTGGTCCTGATTCATCTACTGATAATGCAGTACCACGCTGGGATGGGACGGGCGGAAGACATCTTCAGGATAGCTTAGTAACTATAGATGATATGGGGAAACTTACAGCTCCAAGTATCGTTACAGGTGAGATAGATGCAAACAAAGTAAAGGTTACCAACTTAGAAGCTCTTGTTGCTACTATTGATGACTTAAATGTTCCAGATACTATCAATGCAGGTGCAATTCTTGCTACAGATATACATGTTACAAGAAACTTAAATGCAAACGAAGTCAATGCTGTAGATCTTAATGTCTCAGGAACCTTCCATGCAAATGATTATGGTGCAATAAATACTACTGATATTGTAGCAAGCAGTAGCATTAACTCACCGCAGGCTAACTTAGACCATATTGTAACAAAAGATATAAAGGTTGTACCAAACGCATCAACGCCTGGGACAATAGAATTCTACGACTCAACTGGTACTAAATATGTTGGATTTCGCTCGCCTCAAACAGTCAGCAGTACAGTGCTGTATAACTTACCACCTGTTGACGGAATACCAGGACAAGTGCTTACCACAGACGGAATGGGTAACCTTACGTGGGAAACTGGCGTACCGCAACAGCCTTTCCTTGGAACGCTTGCAACTCTTGCAGATGTTAGATTTACAAATTTAAGAGCTGGAAATATATTCGCAACTCCAAACGGTAGGGTATGGTCTAATCCAGATGCTGGAACATTTATGAATTTTCAGCCACCAAGTCCTTATATTTCATTTACTAATGTGAATGAGATAAGAGCAGCTAATATTAACATGAACCGCTACCAAATAAAAGGTGCGCTGCTGGTTGAGAAGACTGAGGACGTGCAAACAGTGGCTGCCACCCCTACAACTACACTAAATGTTGCGCTTGCAAATACATTTATACTAAATCAGGGAGTAGATGTAACGCTTAACTTTACAGCACCCCCATCGAGTGGTCAGCATTACTCGTTTACTCTCTTTAGAAATAAAGATGCATCAGGTGATGCGAGGGTCATTATTTGGCCTTCTTCTGTTAAATGGTCTGGAGGGGTTGCACCAACTCTTACTCAGAATTCATCAGCTGTTGATGTATTTATCTTTAGAACTATAGACGGGGGAATCTCTTGGCTTGGATATGCTGCATCTATTTCTGCTGGAACAAATACAGGTCCTGTACCTAAACCATTTACAGGTACGCTTGCTTCATTATCTGATGTTAATTTACAAAATCCTTCTGTGGGACAAATATTTGCCTCAAGTGATGGAACAACATATGTAAATTCTAGTCCCGGGCAACCGCTTAATTCTAAAATATCATTAACTAATGTAGCTGAGCAAAGAGCTGCGAACATCAATATGAATAGGGTGCAAATTAAGAATGCGCTACTTAAGAAAAAGCTAGAGGATAGCGTAATACTAAACAGCACACCTACAACTACTATCGATATTAGTACAGCCAATGCGTTTACTTTTAATCAATCTTTAAATGTTACACTAATATTTAATAGTCCGGCTTCTAGCAATCAGCACTATTCATTCATGCTTATCCGTGTGAAAGACAATACTGCGACTGCTAGAAGTATCACGTGGCCTTCTAATGTTATTTGGTCAGGCGCAGTTGCACCGACATTAACACAGACAGCGGGAGGTCAGGACATATTTATATTTAGAACAGTTGACGGTGGAAATACTTGGATGGGTTATCCGGCGTCGCTAAATTTAGGTTAAACTATGACAGAGAGAAGAGACAAGGTACTTAATATGATTGATTATATGGCAGACCGTCTAAAAGAGCGGTCAACTTGGCTTGGAATAATTGGGGTTGCAACATCATTTGGTGTAAAACTCCCACATGTAGATACAGAAACAGCAATATCAATAGGTAGTGCTGCTGCTGGTCTTATTGCTGCTTTAATTCCGGATAAAAAAGCATGAGTGATCCAGTACTTGCAGAAGCAGCTTTATTTATAGCTCGCTATGAAGGGTTTGTAGATCATATGTATCTCTGCCCTGCTGGAGTTCAAAGCTTTGGTTACGGCTCTGTGCTTGCTAACCATCCTGAACTTAAATTTCCAATTACAACGGAGCAAGGTAAGGTTTATCTGGCTAAAGATCTAGGAGTATGTTTAGGAACCCTTGATGAGCATATACAAGCACCGCTTAATATGAACCAGACTGTAGCACTTCTTAGCTTTATATATAATGTAGGTTCAGGTAACTTTATCAAAAGCACCATGCATAAGCTTCTTGATCTGCTTCAATACTCAGCAGCTGCTGATCAGTTCTTAAGATGGATTAATTGCAAGGGGCGCGCACTTCCAGGGCTAGTTAATAGACGCAAAGCTGAGAGAGCTTTGTTTTTAACACCGTACCAAGTGCCAATTACTTAAGCAGGGTAATCGCTTGGGTCCAGTCTTGCGTAGAGTAGACCTCTTTCTCTTGCGATCTGTTCTCTTTCTTTAGCAAGCGTAACCCTCTGCTCATAGAGATAACCTGTAGTCCAGTCAGCACGATAATCATGCAGATATTTAGGATAAGGATTGATTTTAGAAACTTTGTATCCATCTCTGCCTTCCTCGAAAACTCTAACACTTTTATATTTTAAATCTGAATATTCAGGAGTGTGATAATAAGGCTCTATTCCTTTTTCACGCATATATTAACCCTTTGTTTGTGATGTTTTGCTATTATGAAACTAAATACTTAAGATTAATAAAAAGTAAACAATGAGCGAGACTTTATTTGTCAAAAAAATACTGATCTACCTAGAGCAAAGACGTGATTTGATCTGCTGGCGTAATAACGTTGGTGCTTCCCAAATGAATAATCGGTGGGTTAGATTCGGTGTCCCCGGTCATGCCGATATATTCGGAATACTCGAGGGTGGGAAATTCTTCTGTGTTGAGGCGAAGTTTGGAAAAGGTCGCCAAAGTAAGGAACAAAAAGACTTCGAACATAAAGTATCTAGTATTGGAGGTGAGTATATACTTGCTTATAGTCTAGCGGACATTCATGCAAGACTGCCTGAGTATCCGCACAAACTTAGGATGGACTTCTAAAGACCAGCTACAACTGATGCAGCGTAATCAAGAGCTGATTGGTTATCAGGGAAATCTATATACACAGGAAACTGGGTGTCGAAAATGAAATATACTTGAGTACCTAGTACTTCAATGAGTGCCACTCTGTTAAAATTTACATAAGTTGCATCTGCAAGTGGGAGTGCAGCACCTTGCACAGGATTTGTAGCTTTAAATAATGACATTGGGAGTTCCTAAAGTTAAGTTAAATTATAATTATATTGACATTATGTTATTTAATTATTAATTATAGGGTTATTATGGAAAAAGACGACATTAAACAATTTGACCCTACTCTTTATTATGCAATGCATTTTGCAACTAGAGAAGATCTAAACAGTTTCAGGGTAGAAGTAGACAGAAAGTTTGACAAGATTGATACTAAGTTTGACAAAATAGATGCAAAATTTGAAAAACTTAATTCAATGATCATAGCTGTACTTACAACAAGCATAATTTCTCTTGTTGGTATTGTATGGACTATTATAAGCAAAAAAATCATATAGTGGAAAATAACGTTTTTGATAAAGCTGTAAACAAGATAATAATTAAATGGATTGCAATGTTTTTTCTAGGGGCGGCAATATTAACAGTAACAAACTACTTCCTTTTAAGGAGCCTTTTCTTAGCAAAGTGAAATATTACAAAATCAGAAATAACCTTAACACTTACCTCTGGAAATTAACACTTGCTACTTTTTTAATGTTCGCATTTGCTGGTGTAATATTCAACGCTTATGGTATGTTAAAATCAATCCTTGACATATTAACTTTTTTGTGTTATTCTACTTCCCAATTTATTCAAAAAATTGTCGCATAACATACATTATGGAAAATACCAACTCAGGGTTGTGCTAATTTCCAAGCTTCACTAAAAGATTTTCCATATATTTTTCTGCTTCTTCTTTTGATTCACAAATTTTTGCTGGAGCGTAATTTTCGTTCATAAAAAAAACAACACAGTGCTTCAATTCATCACGGAAAACTTTTCTTGTTTCTATCTTAACAGATATTATTTTATCTAAATTAATCAACACTTCTTCATTATTAATATCTGTTATTTTTATTAAGCCTTTCATTTCTGCTCCTTTTTTCTTCATCATAAAGTTGTTTATCAAATTTCCTAAGGTACGGTTCACCTTTGGCATGCATAACACCAAATTTCATTTGCCGCTCCTTAATCATTATTAGTACCATTTCCTTAACCCTAAGTCCAACATCATATAAATTAGCATCCACAGTCTCTTTTTTGAAAAGACTACTAATACTGCAAGGTGAGGTCTTTGCTCTCCGGGCTAAGTGTGATAGTGGTAAGTTGTAATCCCGAACAAGCTCCCTGAGGTAAGGGATGTCAAGTTCGTTCTGCATATCTTTAATGCGCTCTTAATTTAGTTTTAGTTATATTAAGCAACTTTAATTTAAAGTCGTCAAGAGCTTTAGATATAGCTTTTAAGTTAGCATCATATGATTTCTTATCATCGGTTTTAGTCTTTATATAAGAATCCACAAATTGCAAAGCAAGAGTAAAGCTATATTCTAGTAGTGCTTTTTCTCTCTTTGTATCATTTTTTATTGCTTTTATATCTTTCATGACACAGGCGTATTCCTCACGCTCCTCCAGTATGAACTTTATCAAATGGTGGATTGTGATTGATGTAAGTGATTTAATGTATTCGTCTTGCGTGATTCTGGTCATTTATTCCTCTATTTTAACGTCTGCATAGTTTTGTACAACAACTGTTACATTGTTGGATTGTTTCTCATCACGAGCAAAAAGCCCGGTATGTTTAGCTAGCATCTCAAGGGTCTTTATACTAGCGTTCCTATCACCATCAGCCTTAGCCATTTGGTATTGGTGTTTAAGTTCAGTTAAAACCCAATCAGGGTTTACTGATGCATTCTTCTTTATCTCGTCTTGCCTAATTGCAATTAGCTCTTTTATCTCAGGCTTGGCAAGCAAACGCTTAGAACGCATAAGAGCATCGGATGGTCTAACTCCGATAGCTCTTGCGGCCCTTTCGGCGTTGTTATCGATGCAATATTCGTCAACAAACGCCTTAAAGATTTCACTTTCAGTCTTCTTAGGAAGCACTAAAGACCTCTCAAGTATAGGTAGCCTCGCCTCAGTGCTTCAACACCTACTAAACCAAAGAATAAGCCACGGAATAATGTAACTTCCTCAGCCGATAGATAGTGTGCCGCAACCGGTGCAAGAGCGTGATAAAGCCATATGAATGCTACACATATTATAGCCAGATAAAGTGCATTGATTAATAGATCAAATATTTTGTCCATGTTAAAAACTTAGCTCCTGTTTACTAATTGTTCTTTTAAATTTAGCCCTATCTTCTATAAACTGCTCTACATGAGACAGTGAATAATAGACATGACCATTAGCTCGCTTAATATATGGTATTATATACAAGCAATCGCTTCGCCAGTTTCTAAGAGTTTTAGCAGTTAATCCCATAAGTTTCGCTGCCTCCTTAGCTTTTAGGTGAGGCTGTGGAAAGTCGTTCGACATTTAATCCCCCGAAGTAGTAGTTGTTGACTTTAGGAGGTTGCTCCTTAAAGTATCTATTAGTAATGACGGGATAATCCCCTTCAATCCTAACGACTATCTTATCAGGTAATCGTAAAGAATCCTTAACGAGTAGTAATTCACTGCAAGAGTTAGGGAATGGTATGCCAGAGGCGTGATTTTTCCACCAATCCCTAGCTTTCATTTTCGCAAAACCAGGGTGTTCAACGCATACCCATTCTGATACCTTGTCAAACTTACTTATATAATAATCTACCTTAATACTTGGTGGCTTTTTGTCTTTATAATGCACCGATAACTTATGTTCATAGACCTGTAGGACTTGCTTACCATCGAACTTAGCACGCATAAGATCAGTTTTAAGTATGTTAAAATTAGAAGCGTGATGCGAATGCTTAAGTGTGCGGTCTACCTCCTTCTTTGGAAAGGTATAGTCGCAGGAAGGGCATTGTGATAGCTTAAGGTTAATTACCTCTCGACAAGCTGGGCATACCTTTAGATTAAGCGTATCCGACTGGACCTTCCCGAAACTATTCTGTTTGAGCCTGATTTTATCAATAGGACCAAATCTCTCTATATTGCCCCCGTAATCTAGGATTAAACAATCCGTCTTACTGGGGGCAAGTCTTGTTCCCCTGCCTACTATCTGAATGTACAATCCGCAAGACTTAGTAGGACGGAGAATTGCAATGAGATCGACATTTGGAGCATCGAATCCTACGGTTAGTACATCACAGTTAGTTATAGCTTTTATTCTTTTAGCTTTAAAGAGTTTTATTATTCTATCCCTCTCATGAGGGTCAGTCTTGCCTGTAATAGTAGCAGCCTTAATACCTTGTGCTATTAGTTCATCACGAACTGCAAGTGAATGGTCAACGCTTGAACAGAATATAAGCCAGCTATCTCTTCCACGTGAGTAAGCTAGGATATCTTTAACAGTTTCTTTTATTAATTCTTCTTCATTAAGTATCTTATCGTACTCACTCTGGACAAATTCTCCTGCTTGAACTTTTAAATTGCTAGTGTCTATTGCATGTTCGCTTGATTTACTCTTCAGAGGTGCGAGAAAACCCCTCTCCATAAGCTTGACAACAGGTATTTCGTATGACACATCATTAAATATACTCTGCTTACATTTATATAAGAACCCTCCTTTAAGCCTAAAAGGGGTTGCAGAAAAGCCTATGACACGAGCAGACCGCAGCTCATTTAGAAGATTTCTATACATGCCACTATTAATATTATTAACAAGGTGTGCTTCGTCGATGATGATATAGTTAAATCTTGGTAATGACTCAAGTGGCACTCGAGACAGTGATGCAATACCAGCAACTACTATATCGCCTGATAAATCCTTGGTACCTATAGCATTTGAATAGAAGGATACATTAAGACTCGGGTTTAGCATCTTAATCTGTGATGCGTTTTGTGAAAGCAGCTCTTTTCTGTGTGCAAGTATTAGAATTTTAAAAAGTGGCCGATTCCCACTGAAAAAAAGTTTCGAATTGGCCTCTAGTTCTTCGCACAGATGTGCTATCATGAGGGATTTTCCTGAACCAGTAGGAGCTACTACTAGCGGATTGCCCTTATTATTTTTAAGATAGATAAGAGTTCTAGCTACTGCTTCTCTTTGGTAATCCCTAAGAGTTACTTTACTTGGTAATTGGTTCATATTTGTCATGGCAACCTTCCATTTGTTTATCCACATCAAGGACAAGATCTTTTGCCTTACATTTCCACATACCACCTTTTGCTGGGCGGCTGTTTATACATGTACGACAATTCTGATTAAAAGGATTTTGAGCGTGGCATATATCCTTAAAATCACAATACTTGCACTTATAATAACTTGGACTTTCATTAATTCTGTTAGGTGGGGTCTGGCTTAGTATCAGAGATCTTGCCTTTTGCATGTAGTAATTATATTCGTCACGAGCAAAATCAATATATTCTTCATATAATTCATCAGTATTTTTGTTTTTTGCCAAATAATAAGCTTGATGAATGCCAAATAATCCCATATAAATTTGTAGTTGAGCGTAGTGCTGTATCTTAGAGCCTTTTACGCCTTTATCTTTAAGGTCAGAGAAGGATTTTTCGTTGTGTGTTTTGAACTCTAGGATATACTGCTTTTCGGGGTCGGTAGGGCATATGTGTGTTGCAACTCCATCGGTCGACCCTGAGAAGTGCGCCTCAAAAGTCTCTACCCTGTACTGTTTACCAGTAGATGGGTCAAGTACACTTACACGCACGCCGACATTTTCTAAATCACGAACAAACCTATCTTCCTCAAGCTTGCCTGTATCAAACAAGCGTTGCATTCTGCCAGAGAACAAGATCTTCTTAAACCACCTAAAGCTATACCATGTTGCACGATCACATTCTGCACCAATTTGGCTTGCGCCTAGGTAGCTTCTCGGTGGCTCCTCATTAAGTTTTTCGTAATCCTCATAGATTTTGTCGACTATCCTCTCCATTAGAACGGTATTTCGTCCTCGTTTGTATTGTCTACTTTAGGAGCGGCAGTACTACCCATATTACCTGCACCATTATAGCTACTACCCACATCGCTTGGCTTTATGTATTGCTTTACTTGGTTTTTATCGTCTTTCTGCCTATCTTTTGTAAGATAAACACCTATTTCTTTATATTTAAAGCAATCAGCCCCTTGAATAACAGTCTTGCCAATAGCCATAGCTATTTCATTTAACTTACGCTTAGCAAGTGATACAGCATCAGGATTGTCGCTATTAAGTGATAAAATATCCCAAACTTTACGACCTCTATGCGCTCCATCAGTTATCTCAATAGTTAGGCTTACATATGGCTTGCCTGTGCTTTGTGCTATTTTCTCTTCAACTTGTGTGATCATAGCTTTGTACTTACCATCTGGAAGTCTTCCAAAAGAGGTAGTTGATTCGTCTGGTGTGTAGGTTCTTGTATCGTGATAAAGGTTCATTTTAAACTCCTATATGTCTAAAAAATCGTTGTCGTTGTTGAAAGAAGCACCATTCATCTGTGCAATAGTAGAGTCAAGAATAGATGGGGATGATTCTGTACTTGCTACTTTCTTAGTTGCTGCACTCCCAAAGAATTTGTTATATTCTGTAATGAATGCGTTCCAAGAGAGTGGCAATTCCTCAGGCAAACCAAATCGGTTACCAGCTAAATAAGCACCTGATTCTTTTGTATAAATCATATGCTCACCCGCATGGCCTTTGCCTAATTTCTTGTTAAATCCTGAATCTGTTTGTGTAACTACCATTTTCTGCTTTGCAAATAATATGCACTGCGCCCATTCCTGGAACAGACCTATATTCTTTTTATGCAGCTTTAGTTGGTAGTGATTATATGCATCTACACCAGGCAATGTTAAAGTCTCAACTATAGCGTGGCAGATAAGAATAACTGTTATACCTTTATCTATACGAAGCGCGTCAAGTGCTTTAGTCAGCTTACCCATTTCTGCGTTAGCAAGGGTATATCCCTTACCAAAGCCAAGATTAGCTACTCTTGAATCGTCAATACTTCTTGCGTTGTGTTCTTTGGCTATATCGTCAAAGATCATACGCTCAAGCCAATCGATAGAATCAATAACTACAGTCTTATAGTCATGCTCCTCAGAGTATAACTCCCTGAGTATAGCCATAACGTCTTTGAAACTGTTAATATCGCTCTTATCAATTCTGGCTACGTCTAAGCTATAACTTCCTCTCTCTAGATCTATAAAGATAGGTGAGGGCGCATTTGCTGCCCAAGTTGACTTACCCACTTTTGGAGTACCGTATATAACGATACTCGGTGCGGGAGCAAACTTTCCTGTTTGTGCTTTAGTTAAAAATGCCATGATTACTCCATTGATTGATTAGCATAAGCTGTATTGACTTCAGTAATACGTAGTACAGTGTAGATATCAGCAAGTTCTTTTAGTCTTTTGTGATTGCTCTCTAGTATCTCAGTACTCCTTGGGTCAATATTAGCTTTAAAATGCTCATAGTTCTTATCTGTAATTTCTCTTTGAGCTAGATAAGCACTATAAGCAGCGTCAGCGGTCTTAAAATAAGAATACATTATTATTCCCCCCTTGTAAAAGCTGGCTTTTTCTCTTTAATTGTAAGAGCGTCAGCAAATATTGCCATGAGAGAAGGGTCAGTTGCTTCTATTTTAGAAGATTGTCTTCTATCTTCTTTCCAATCAATCTTAAATGGGAATACTTGTGGCTTAAGTCTGTAGATTTCAGTAAGTCTAGGGGTACTCCATGTTCTGGTAAAGCCTGTAGATACTTTTAAATTACCCACGCGAGCAGTACCTTCACTTGGAAGATCAGCTTTGCTTAGTTCTATAATTTCTTTTTCGATTTGGAGTCTGCTTGCATTTGCTTGTGCCTCAGCTTCTTTGAATGCGATCCACTCTTGGCAGAGTGATTCTATGGTATTAGCCATTTTTGTCCTCTAATATAAATATGTTTAACGGTTTGGTCTATTGCTGGATTATTTATCCAACACGTTCAAAGTAACATACAAAAATCATGGTGTCAATACAAAAAAACACAAAATATAAAAAAAGTATTGACTAGGGTGTTCTGGTATGTTACTGTGTGGAAACCTATTAACGGGTATTAATAAAAAACAAAGGAAAAATGACTATGGCTAAATTTACTAAAGCAATTACACTTAATATAAAATTAGAAGAAAAAGACAAAGATGAGCTAGCAAGACTAGCGTATGAGGACGATAGAACAATATCTAATTATTGCAGAACCATCTTAATGCAGCATTTAGCGGAGGTGCAAAATAAAGATAAGTATTAATCTTGTAAATGTTTTGTTAATTAATATAACTTAAAGCTAAACAGTCAAAAACCACAGACCAAACCGAAAATAAGAGGAACCAAATGATACATTTTGCCGTATTTCATAGCAAATATAAACCCAAAGAAGGCAAACTGTATAAACTACCCCCTAAAGAATGTGCATTAAAATTCTTCAATAATTGTAACATTAGAGAAGATAATCTTATAGATAGAGATGGTCCAGCATTTAGCTTAGCTCACTACACTAATATTGCCTATGAGAATACTGTTGCTAGGAGCGATGATAATATAGAAGGTGCTTACGGCGTAGTTTTTGATATAGACTGCGAGGAGGGTAAGCCCATCTATACAATTGGTGAAGCAAAAGAATTATTTCAAGACTACCTAAATGTTATATATACTACCTATTCTAACACAAAAGAGCTTCCTCGCTTCCGCATAGTACTGTTCTTTAATAGTATGGTAGCAAAGAAAGATTGGACACGAGTTTACAATCACCTACGTAAGATGCTCCCTGAAGCGGCTCCTGTTGATAAGCAAAGTGCAGTCTTAGCACAACAATGGTTTATGCATGAATGTGCTAAAAGCGAGTTTAAGGATGCTTATAGTAAGGTTAATTCAGGAATGTTATTAAATTTAGAAGAGATTTTGAAATCAGCAGTCTTTGAAGATAGTATTGAAACCTTTATAAGCAAAGGCGACCAAACCGTATTACATCAAGAGGACAAAACGCACCTTCAAAGAACTTATGGCAATAATAGCACAAAAAATATGGTTGTAAATAGTAATTTGCACAATTCTGTTAATTTTTCGTTAACAAATAACGATGATTACTATTTAGATAGTGATGAACCTCTTAGTGAGAGAGTGTTTCGGGTGTTACAAGAACCAGCAATGCATGTTGCAAATTTTCACTATAGCGATTGGATTAGAATAGGCAGTGCTATAAAAGGAGCAGGACTATCTTACATACTCTTTCGTGATTGGTCAGCAGCAGATTCTAGTAAGTTTAAAGAAAGAGAGTGTCAGAAAAAATGGGATGGCTTTGATGGTAGTGCTTCAGCTGGTACTATATTTGAGATAGCTAAAAATCAAGGTGTCCAAAAATGGTTAGGATATAGTGGGGAAAAGAAAACGCCCAGCAGAAGACAGCCAGACAACATTGTTATCTTCCCCGGAGCAACTAAAGTTGAAATGCCCGCTGAGGAAGAGCCAAAGCCTAGGGAAGAAAAGCAAGACGACGAACACGATTTCCCGATAGATTTATG
>Ga0210040_10007662_pt1 | contig 13000 bp, 14 predicted proteins | sample CryGeyCG12114_NA_FD_185462 | JGI IMG/M metagenome (GOLD analysis project Ga0210040, IMG submission 185462) | Groundwater microbial communities from aquifer - Crystal Geyser CG19_WC_8/21/14_NA (SPAdes) (version 2) | ecosystem: Environmental > Aquatic > Deep subsurface > Groundwater | place: USA... | reverse complement strand
AATCTATGAATAATTCACAACATAAGCTCCCTTTTTCGAATTGCTAAAAAAAGTGGAGAATCCATGACATAAACTCAAAACAGTGGGCAATATTACTAGTGCGTGGTACAAGGAGAGACAAACAACTAAGAAAAATATTTTCGCCACCATATTCAACGTATACGAAGGGTAAATGAACAGTGGGGCAACTACAACGATTGTAGAAAAAGCGCCTTGTATTACCGGCAATCCAGTAGCTTGCAAAGTATTTCTCAACTTGTCCACAGTATTTTCCGATTTTGAACTGACAAACGAAAATGATACATGAGCAGAGAAATCCACTGTGAGTCCAATACTCATTACAAGACAAATCAAACATGCTGGGTCCAAAGAGACACCCCAGATAGTCATAAGACCCACTATGCCCAGAAGAGTTGACACAATTGTACAAAATACGCAAACAATAACAGCGACACTGGGAATAAAAATAGCCGATATTATCAAAACCAATATTGAAGCCCATGTGATTAGTTGGACCGATAACCCAAAAATAGTGGTCATCGGATCGATATAAGCATTCCAAAAGATGTACAGCGACATATCTAATGTATCCTCGGCTCTTGAAATTTCCCGCAAATCATTGAGCACGAGAACCATATCGTCCGCCTTGTTACTCAATCCTTTCACTTGTAGAATGAACCGGGAAGCTATAATTTCTGTGTAATTTTCGTTGAACACAATATCTGTCGACATTGGAGAGGTGGGCGACAAATAATGGTTTCGAAGTGCGTCGATGAATCCTTCTTTTGTCGAAATGTCGATATCTTCAAATTCTTTGTATACAACGGCCCATTTGAGGAAACTTTCCAACCAATTTTCCGCGAATTCTGAAGTAATGAAGTTCACAGCAGTACATTTTTCCAAAAGATTCTTCACATTGGCTTGAACGGTGGTATTTGAGTAATCCACTGGACTTGTGATCAGGATTTGGTATCGGTAAGGATAACCCCCAATTACATATTTATCTTCGATCAAATCATACTCGTGCATCCATGAGTCGTATCGAAAAAATTGACGGGGGATGAACTGGCCCTTTAGATGCGTTGTTCCATATAATGATATCGAAAGGTATACTACGAAGGAAGCAATTATAAAAATTCTGGTGAAGCTATGTGTTAGAAAAGTCACGTATGTAGTTCGAAAGAATTCCATGGAATGACTGGCCGAGTTGACTTTTTTGGTCCCTTGATTCAAACCGCCCATGCACAATAGTCGCTCCAATTTCGAAAGTTTTTCTGGAAAACAGTAAATAGCAAATTTTTACGATCGGTTCTACTTACCCATATAGTTTAGCTATAGCACAAACTAACCTTCATTTTCTTTGGGAACAACTTTTTTCCAAAAAAAAAATCCATGAGCACCCTTTTGTTCCTCATATCCACTGATTGCTAAACATCCACCAAATAGAAAGAGCTGCCATAAGTATATGAACATCATGGTTGTGCCAGCATAAACAGAAAATATTTGAATTGATGGCATAGGTGTGTAAATTCCCACAAAGAAAGAGGCCATATCTGTAAAAGATGTCAAACTAATGGAAACTGATGCCTCTGAATACGCGATAGCTAGACGTTCTGGAACAGGCGAATTAGGAGGTGTGCGCCGCCAAGCTGCCAATAAAACGTAAGCGTCATCCAATCCAATTCCTGAGAAAAGATAATAAACTACCGTTAAAAAATGTGTTTGAATTATGGAAGACTTTTTCAGATGATGATACAGTTTTTGTGACGTACCCAACATAATAAAAGGAAGTGCAATATTGATTGTAATGAAAGGAATGTTTAACCACTGCATTAATCCAGCTGCTGAAATGACTCCTAAAAAACTTGCTATAGCTCCTGCAACTCCCACCCATGGTTTCGCGATAGCCCAGTCGGTATCCAGCAAACTGGATATCACAAACAGAAGGGCAAATATAACAGCTACGGTCAAATATGGGAGCACTTTAAATATATTATCGTTGGTTTCGTCTGCTATTCCTGGAGTAGTTGCCACATAGATTTTCAGAGAGGGATATTTGTAGGCTTCCGCTTGTATGACTGTTGACGCTTCACGCTCCCATTTTTCTGCCCTGTGAATGAAAAATATAAATGAGGATTTTGAAATGTTCAAATCAATAAAAAGGTTTGTCCACTTACAGTTTTCTTTCTTCTGGGGAGCTTTGTGACGCCAAAAAATAAAACAGGAGCATAGTTTTGGCCGACTTAACCAAGGTCGTAGAATTCGGTTCAAATTCAAGCCCACCCAAGAAATGGCCGGTGAGCAAAACTTTGTATGTGGTAGTACTGAAGGAAGCCGGATAATCTATTCTTGAAGTGCCAGCTTCAAATCCAGGGAGCATTTCTCCTAGTTCTAGAATGTCATTTTGAAAACACTCGTCGCCCCATTTACTACACAAGTCTTTGAATTCCAAAGTTTTCCCTTCATTCTGAACAGTTATATTGTGCTGGATAAAGGAATTCAAGTCCAGTATCTGAGACCATATTGTTGAGTTGAGAATATTAGATTCATCCTTCATGGTCACTATGATCCTGAAAAGCGGACAAATTTATACTTAAGGGTGCTTAAGATGCTTTTTTATAATCCACACCCATAAATGATATACCTACCTAAGAAATTCCCCCAAACTAGATTTCCTGGATGGGTCAAACCGTCCAGTCTCATTTTGACGGAAATATTTTAGCACGAATTGAGTTTCATCAACACTGGGTCCCACTGTAGTAGTATAGAGACGCTCAAAATCGTTATTTACTTCCAAACGCAAAATTCCACAAGCCAGGATCATGGATATTAAAATTGGCACAGTAATGGCTGTTTTCGGATACTCGGCAATCTTCCATCCAAGCAGATAGAAGGTTTTATGGAAGAATTTAGTAGGAGAAATCATTTTGAACATTTTTCCACGAAAACGCGTATTTTTCTGTGAACGTGCTCTCCAGATCTGTACACCTGAATCACTCTGGTCTGATCTTAGTTTGTAAACTGGAATGCAAATGAAGTCGAAGTCACCATTGCTGAAGCCACCGTTGCACGTCGTTTCTTCCTTCCACTTGCCTACTTGCATAGAATTACTGTATCCAAAAAGTCCATGCAAAATACATTGCACTATGTTAATAATGAGTAAGTTATCATACAATAAATATTTTTAACTGAAGGTACTTCTTGTTGAAACAGATCAACCCCTTACATGCTAATTGTAAGCAAAGCAAATACAGAAAACAATAGACAGGATTTCTGCTCCATCCACTACTGGTAATAATTATTGTTAATCAAGAATTTTTTCTGCCTCGTTCTGTTGTGTTCATATAATCTAATCAATAGTTGCTGGAGTTAATTACGTGTTTGATGATGACCGTTTCAGTACAAAAGATTTCTACTGGTTTTAACTAGCTCCCTAATATTTCAATAATTTATAGTTTGGTCTTTGACGCATTTTGCAGACTCGGGTTTATTCGCAATTGCGTCTGATACGATTACACAAAATTTGCATGTTAATAAATTGCATAAGGACGAACGGAGAGCTTTAGGGTGGGGAGTTGAAACATCCCAAAAAATCTGTGACGATGCACATGCTTAGTATACCTTATGCAACGAGTTTCACATAATGCTGTCAGAGATCTAGCTACCCTCTTGTGTTGCACGTGTAAATCTTGTAGACACGGGGGGGATGGCCGATGCATGGCATATCGTGTCCTATAGTTTGTTACACAGGTTGTATTATATGTGTATGGGTTAAAAGTACAAGTGTTAAGATTTTTTATAAGGTTCCAAATTTTATGCTAGCTACACCTGAGAGACCGTTGTTAACTAACTAACTAGCTAGTTTACAATGCCTGCAAATTGCCTTGTTTATCACGATTGTTACAGCTTTGCTACATTCCCAAATTTTAATGGATCATGGAGGTTTACATATTTTGGAAATACATTCCAGGGTTTGGATGCATATTATCATAGGTAATATAATTTGGACGATTGTTTAGGCGAATAATGGGAGATTTTTTTTTGTGAAAGACGAAATTCGCTAGAAAAAAGCTGTCTTTTGAATGCATGAGTGAATGTTTTTTCATCACCAAGCTGGCAATAATTTTGTCAACCTTGACATAGTGTAAACATTCACTTTGTAGTAATGTTGCATCTACAGATGCACGATAGAATTGATTGATTGATCGTACTTGAGCAAATGCCTTAAAATATTATTAATATTTGTATCTTATATTGCATTGTTGCCTTAGAAAGTTTGTGAATTTCATTTGCATGCTTTGGTACGATATTTTAAAATCACATCCCGTCTTTACAAGCCCAAACGTCACATTACACTTATGATGAAACCATTTTTTTTACTAAACTAACTATCTATAACCACTAAATAGAATAGGAGCTGACTGTAATTAACAAATCAGTCATGCTGGAAAATTATTTGTCAGAAGATCTGGTGCAACCTAGGGATCAGTTCAGTCATTTATTGGACTACGAAACAAGTTATTATTCATATGGCTGCAGCAATTTTAACACACAAGATTTAGGTTGGGATTCTCAAGATTTTGGAACATCAGGTACAAACAAATTAATTAAAACAACCTACCAATGTACTTTTTTTTCGACCATAATGTAACCTGCTCTGTCCAATTTGAACTTGAACTAAATAGAATTATTCCCTGTACAGCATGTTTGGGAGGAATTCCTTCAATAGAGAACTGTCGACCGGCAAGAAAAAAATATTCAATGTTCAACACTATCAAAACAAGAGATGACAAAGTGCAATCAAATGGTATGTAGGTTCAATACTATCCTTGCGTTTAATGAATTCTGAGAATAACTTGTTTTTATTAGACAACATAAATAGTACTTTTTACACACATTATAGCGGAAAAAGGAAGGGATGCAGATGCCAAGCGTAAATCTCAATGCACTTGCCCACAGCCCAAAGACAGGTCGAATGCACAGAATCGTCGTTTTTTCCTCCACTTTGACTGCAAATCAGCTGATATGACCAATGATTGCTTGATATCCGAAAAATTGCGTTGCAAAGCGTTCTGGGATCTCGTCGATTCTGAACCCTGTCTTCAGCAATGCATAAAGGAAGGGGAATTTGTCCACAGTAGTGTGCCTCAAACAATTAGTCGTACGTTTAATAATGCTTATATACTTGATTTGCTAATATAGAATGTTAAATGGATGGGAATATTTGAATTAAGAGACCAATGGAATTTCGGCTGTCACCCGCACATCCAAGAGTAAAAAAAATTGTAATGAGGAAGAGCGGGCTAGAAACGAAGCATTGCATATGGAAGAGCGACTCCGCTTGCAAAAACAGAGGCAGCGAACTAATGAGGTAGATAAACCAATTCGTTAATTCTAGCAAAAAAAAGTATTATGGCATGGCACAAGGATACATGCAGGATAGCTGGCACACTAAATCCAACCCAATGGATTCACAAAGCCTTTTTTGTGCATCTGACGTATTGAGCATCAGTAGAGTTTTTGACCAAATAAACTGGTCCTCACTCAATATTCATATTTCATTCTCTCTAGTTGCAAATAAAAAGTGGTCAACTTGCGAACATGAGGGCATCAGTCAGAGACCAGGAGTCACGTATTCTGCTACCAAATAAAAATATGGAGATTGTCACTCCCTATGGGAAGGTGACCACTGGAACGACCAAACCAACAAATCCATTGTATGCAGACTTATGCGCCGACGGTATAGAGGATGCCTTGAAGGACATGGACAGTTATGATGAGAAATTATTGAGACAGAAAAAGGCCGAGTGTTTGGCGAAAAAGAATGCCAAAAAAAACCATACTGTTCCAAGTACTGTCAAAAGTAGTATATTGAAAGTGTCGGACAAAAATTATGAGGAAAAGGGAGATCCTAAACAAGAATTTCCAAAAATCAGTAGCACTGATACAGTGGTAGTAAAACCAAGTGGGGACAAATTTTTACTTCAAGAGAAGCCAAGCGCAATAGTAAACAAAGCAAGTAAAGGATCCATAAAGTAAACACATAAGAGAGGAATTACGCCCAGTAAATTTTTGTGAGCTCTTTTTCCATCAATAAATTCATTTCATTTCATGATTTACTTTCATAACTCACAACTTTGTGTGTTTTTTTATTCCCATCATGGGATGAACTCTTATATCATAATACACTTTTCATTAGATTTGCATAACTAAAGCACGTACGTTATTTGAGCCCAGCATTTAATTGACTGACATGCTGGAAACGTAGAAACTAGTTTTTATAACACGCATACACATAACACATATTAGGGATTTACATCATACGTGCCTTTGGAGTGACTACTACTACGACACAGATCATGGAAGATGATGAATAATACTGGGAGTACGAAAATCGCATGTAAATATGAGAAAATTATCACGAGAAAGAACACTTTAGAAAATACTACAAATGTATAGGAAGGAATAAAAAGTAAAGGTGCCAAGGTTATGATGGTGGATGTAGCTCCTTGAAAAATTGGAACTCCTACTGCATGCATTGCAGACCGTAGCTTCCCTTCAAAGTCTTTTTCTGTAGCACTTACAAATGCATAAGACATGTGCGCCGCGAAATCCACGGAAAACCCAATACACATAATTAAGCAACCCAATGTTGACGGGTCTAGTGACACATCCCATAAAGTCATAAACCCGATCACTCCTATTTCTGTTGAAGCGATCGTCAAAAATACACAAAATATTACCATTATACTAGGAATAAAAAACGCCGACACAATGATCACTACAATAGAAGCCGCCCCTATCAGTTTTAAAGACAATTCCAAAATAATTGTCATTTGGTCCAACATCCCATTCCAAAACAGGTATACGGACATGTCTAAATTTTTTTCATCATCAGCGATTTCTCTTGCTTGCTTTAATGTGTGTATTATGTCCACAGCCTTGTGTTTCAATCCAACGACTTGATAAATAAACCGGGACGCGATGATTTCAGTATAGTCTTCATTGAAAACCACATCTGTATAGGAAGGTGAATTCTTTGTGAAATAATGATTTCGAAGAGCGTCGATGAATCCTTGTTTTGTGGTAATATCAATATCTTCGAATTCTTTATAAACTTCTGCCCATCGAAGAAAATCCCGGAGCCAGTTCTCCGAAAATTCAGAGCTCAGGAACTCTATTTCCGTGTATTTATCTAAGACGTCTTTAATATTTTTCTGAACCGTTTGATTAGAATAGTCGACAGTATTAGTTAATAGAATCTGATATCGGTATGAATATTCTCTTATTGTGTAGTCATCTTCGATTTTCCCATAATCGTACATCCAGGAATCATATCTGTACAATCGGGTGGGCAAATAGGATACGTCTATGTTGATCATCCCGTACATTGCTGCGGCCCAGTAGGCTAGTAATGCTAGCACTACCGCAATCTTTGTTGGCGTTTTGAATAGGAATGATGTGAATTGGGTTTTGAAAAATTCCATTTGCCCGTGTTTCGTGAAACTGGTGTTTGAATCGAGACCACCAATGCATAGCAGTCTTTTTATTGGGGAAAGCGTTTCTAAAAACAAGAGGAAATTTATTGTGAACATTTATATTGTATAATAGAAATAGCATAAATATTACTTTTTAAATTTCAAAATACTTACCAGCTTCAGATGGTGGAATCGCTTTCCTCCAAACTGCTAATCCATGTCTTTTGTCTTCTTCATGATATCCACTGAGAGCCAAGCATGCTCCAAACATAAACAGCTGATACAAGTAGATAAATATAATTGTAGCGCCAGAATACAAACAAAAAATTTGTATTCCCTTCAGAGGTGTCAAAACGCCAACGAAAAAGGATGCCATGTCAGTCATAGTAGTGAGAGTAATGGAAACCGAGGCAGTGGAAAAAGTCTCTGCCAACCGGTCAGGAACTGAGCCTTTTGAACATGTAGTGCGCCATGCAGCCAGTAAAACGAATGCATCATCAATTCCTACCGCTATATTTAACAAAACGAAACACAAACATGAACAAATTGCGTTCAACAACCTCTAACAAAAAAAAAAATCGTTTTGTACACACACACATACCTAGCATTATGAACGGAACTCCCATATTGATAGTTATAAAATCCACTCCTAACAATTGCATCAATCCGATTCCCGCCAAACAACCCAAACAATTGGCAAAGATTGCAGCCAATCCTAACCACGGTTTGGAAACGACCCAATCTTTCATCATCATACTGAATATGCAGTATGTGCCGACAATCATTTGAGCCACGAACAAATATGGGGTGGTTTTGATTATATTGTCGGTAGCTTCATCTGAGATCCCCTGTATAGTAGACACGTATACTTTCAAAAGACTAAATTTAGAATCCTCAGGAATTGTCTTTAATAGGAAGTCGGAAGCGGCTTTTTCCCATTTCAGTGCCCTATATATAAAAAACACAAATTGTACATAGGTGATGAAGTAAATTCCACAGACTTAACTCTCAATGAAATATTTTCAAACCTTGCTTTCGATTCCTCATCTTCTTCTTTCGTGGCCAAAAAGTAATGAAGGGACAAAACTTTGGCACTTTTCAAAAACGTGGAACTATTATCAGCGAATTCAACTCCGGTTAAAAAATGGCCAGTGGGAAGTGTTTCAAACAATGTTGGGTCGATTGCAAATGGGTAGCTTATTTGCGTTTTTCCAGATTCAAAATCTTTTAGCATGTTCCCCAATCCCAAAATGTAATTGGGATAGCATTCTGCCTGACCCCATCGGCTACAGAGGTCTTCAAATCGCCACTGCTGGCCTTTGTATACCAATGTGATATTGAATATTAGTTTATCCAGCGTGAGAATTTGGTCCCATACTTGGGAGTTTAGCAGGTTGGACTCATTTTTTGTTGTGATTGCAACCCTGGAAAACAAAATACCTATTGTGAAACTATATGCTTACAAAGCACACAGGATTGATTGGCAATTTAGAGTACATATTGAAGAAACTAAAAACTTACCTTAGTAAATGGCCCACCCTAGATTTTCTGGAAGGATCAAACTCTCCATATTCGTTTTGCTTGAAATATTTTTGCATGAGACTTTCCTCTTTGACAATAGGTCCACCTTGTGAGGAAAACAGATACACAAAATCTCCATTGAACTTGAATTGAAAGAAACCGATGCTACACAGAACGGTGAAAATCAAGGGCAGGATCACAAATGTCTTGGGATGTGTCCCAATGTGAAATCCCAATTTATAAAACTGTTTTTGTAAAAACTGGTTGAACATGTTGTCTTACAGTTTTGGAAAATATCTTTAATTATTTTAAGCAACTCAAGTTTATTTGGTTTAATTAAAGATGGTGAATAGCACGGCAAGCTTTTGTCCGTAGGACGGAATATTTGTGACTGAAAATAATCTGTTTCAATTCAACGGTTTTGGCAAACATTGGCTTCATCTCATTTAAACATACCCCGTGTCGTTGTTTGTATTTTGCATCGCAATTTAGGCTGGTTTTTGCTAAGTTGTATGCAAATTTGACACGTGTAGACCAGAATGTTTACTGGAACAGTAACCTTTTACAGTATTAGAGTTATAGGATGTGAGAAACTATGTACACACAGCCTGATAAACAACTTTTTTGCGCTACTACTTAGGACCAGCTAGCGTCATAAGTTAGCGCATACACTTGAAAGAGCTCATGATTGGAACTTACTCAATAATGTTGTGTTTTAAACAAACTCAAGCAGTGCTAATTCAATTGCATTTAACCTGTAGTATTCATCATTAGTAAAGAACTGACTAACCTCAGATATTTATGTATACATTACGTCATTTTTGCAAGTTTCCAGCAGTAAAGAAGTTCGTTAAAACCATACTACACTTTGCCCGGCTCCTGGGTATCGTCGATTTTGTAAACATGTTGATGTGGTTCTAATTCTGTATGCATTTCAATCTAATAAGTATATTACGTGCAGTCAGTTCCCAGTTTTAAAATATTTTGAATTTGTATACCTGAATTGCTAAATGTTTATTATGGTAGAGAAATAGTAATTTTCCAACAACTTGCCCGTAACTTTAAAACGTCTTCAAATTAAACTTTTATTGACTTTGAAGTTTCAGTTCACATGAGTTGTACACATTCATTTTAAAGTGATTACTCTATGAAACATCTGAAAGATTATACTTGCCTCTGAAATGTCTGATACCACAGAAATCATGTAAAACTGTGAGCAAAACAGGTAGAACAAATATGGCATGAAAAAAGGAAAAACTCACCACCAAAAAGAAAATTTTTGAAAACAATATGGAAGAATCAGCAGGAACAAAAAGTAAAGGTGCCAAAGTTAAAATTGTTGACGTAGTGCCTTCAAAAATGGGAACTCCTACAACACGCATTGCTGATCGTAATTTGCCCTCAAAATATTTTTCTTCCGAGCACACAAAAGCAAAAGACATATGCGCCGCGAAATCCACGGAAAACCCAATACACATAATTAGACAGCCTAACGTTAATGGGTCCAGACTAACACCCCACAAAGTCATGAATCCAATAACTCCGATTTCGGTTGACACAATACTTAAAAGTGCACAAAAGCTCACGGTGATGCTAGGAATAAAAATAGCCGAAACAGCGATCACCAGTATAGAAGCAATAACAATGAGTTTCAAAGACAATCCTAAAATTATTGTCATTTGATCCATTATGCTGTTCCAAAACAAATATACCGACAAGTCCAAAAACTTTTCATCGTTCGCAATTTCCCTGGATCGTTCCAATATATTCACAACATCCACATCTTTGTGTTTCATACCGTAGCATTGCAAAATAAACCGCGAAGCGATGATTTCAGTGTGATCTTCATTGAAAACCACATCAGTACGCGTAGGTGAGTTTTGTGACAAAAAGTGATTTCGGAGAGTGTCGATGAATCCCTGTTTCGTTGAAATATCTATATCTTCGAATTCCTTGTAAACTTCTGTCCATCGAAGGAAATCTCGGAGCCAATTCTCGGAGAATTCGGATGTTAGGAACTCAATCTCTGTGTATTGATCCAGGATTTTTTCAATATGATTTTGCACCGTGACGCTTGAATAGTCTATTGTATTTGTAACCAAAATCTGGTAGCGATAAGTATATCCTTGCATCACATAGTCATCTTCCATGATTTCGTAATCATACATCCAAGAATCGTATCGGTACATCTTCTTTGGCAAATATGATATATCAATTTTTAGCGTTCCGTAGACTGAAAGTGCCCAATAAGCTATAAGGGCCAGTATTACTATAACTTTTGTGGGGGTCTTCAACAAGAAAGACGTGAATTGGTTTTTGAAAAATTCCATCTGCCCATGTTTGGTTGCACTAGCATTATCATCCAAACCACCGATGCATAGTAACTTTCTAATTGGTGATAGCGTACCTATAGACAGTGAGTAATCAATGAGTTTATGAATAATTTTATAAACCAAGTACTTCTATTTACAAACACAATTTTTTTTAAATTACTAGCTTCAGCTGGTGGAATGGCTTTTGTCCAAACGGCAAATCCATGTCTTTTGTCTTCTTCATGATATCCACTGAGAGCCAAGCATGCTCCAAACATAAACAGCTGATAAAAGTAGATAAATATAATTGTAGCGCCAGAATACAAACAAAAAATTTGTATTCCCTTAAGCGGTGTCAAAATGCCAACGAAAAAGGATGCCATGTCTGTTATCGTGGTGAGAGTAATGGAAACCGAAGCCGTCGCAAATGTTTCTGCCATCCGTTCTGGAACGGAATTTTTCGGGGATGTGCCACGCCATCCGGCAAGTAAAACAAATGCATCGTCAATTCCAACCGCTGCAAAAAATTAGTAAAAGTGAACAATGTGGTACCAAAAGACCTGCTTCAGTGCCTAAATTCGTATTTACATAGTCTACCTAGCATGATGAAAGGTACGCCCATATTGATGGGTATAAAATCCACTTCTAGGAATTGCATCAATCCAATACCCGCCAAACAACCCAAACAATTGGCAACGATAGCAGCCAATCCTAACCAAGGTTTTGAAACCACCCAGTCTTTCATCATCATAGTGAAAATGGCATATGCGCCGACGATAATTTCAGACACGAACAGATATGGGACAACTTTGATTATATTGTCTCTTGCTTCATCAGAAATCCCCTGTATTGTTGAAACATATATTTTCAAAAGATCGAAACGATAGTCTTGCGGAATTGAGTTTATTAAAATATTTGATGCTGCTTGTTCCCATTTTGCTGCCCTAAAAAAATTAAGTGGAAAGTATTTTTTGGCACAAAACAAAATAGAAACTTTTGCAAAATTTAAATCTTTTGTGTACCTATGTTGTGATTCCAAATCTTGTTCATCAGATGCCAAATAGTAATGAAGTGATAAGACTTTAGCACTTTTCAAAAATGTACTACTATTGCCCGCATACTCCAATCCGAACAAAAAGTGCCCTGTTGGGAGAGTTTGGAATTCAACTGGGTCGATTGCTACTGGATAACTTATTGTAGCATTGCCAGCTTCAAAATCTTTCAGTAGATTCCCTACTCCCAAAATATAACTGGGATAGCACTCGTCGCCCCATCTACTGCACAGATCTTGGAACTTGAGTACCTCGCCTTTGTCTTCTGCTGTTATATTGCGTATCAATTTATCTAGTTCATTAATTTGGTCCCATACTTGTGAGTTCAGTAGAGTTGATTCATTTTTTGTTGTAATTAGAATCCTGAATTTTTTTTAAAAATGTGCACATTGGAATTCGGCAATGTCGTTATCACGTAACCCGAAAATTAACTGAAACTAAAGTACAATTTCTTACCTTACTAGATTACCCACACCAGTTTTCCTAGACGGATCAAATTCTCCAAACTGATTCTGTTTGAAATAAGTTTTCAAAAGTGTTTCTTCTTTTATAATAGGTTCTCCTTGAGAGGAGAACAAATGTACAAAATCTCCATTGAACTTGAATTGAAGAAATGCTGTGCTGAACAATATTGACA
>Ga0210040_10007661_pt1 | contig 13002 bp, 16 predicted proteins | sample CryGeyCG12114_NA_FD_185462 | JGI IMG/M metagenome (GOLD analysis project Ga0210040, IMG submission 185462) | Groundwater microbial communities from aquifer - Crystal Geyser CG19_WC_8/21/14_NA (SPAdes) (version 2) | ecosystem: Environmental > Aquatic > Deep subsurface > Groundwater | place: USA... | reverse complement strand
GCATTAACGCGTTACGCGACTTTATGAAATCGGATAAACAGGAACTGGAAGTGCTGGAAACAAATATGGGCCGGCTGGCCGATACACCGGGCAACGAAGCTTTCCGGAACATGCTGCAAAGTAAAATTCGCAACTTTAGCCGCAAAATAAAAACCAAACAAGAACTGATTGATCTGATAAAAGCCAGCCCTAAAACTGAGACTAGTTCCTAAGAATATTTAGCGGGATCTGTCCGCCAGTCAGTAATAAGGTAAATTATATTGTGTACACGCTGATTTTCTCTTCTACAGAATTGGAAATTAGCGTGTTATTTTATAGAGTGCGATTTATACTCTATGTTTGATCGTTCAGGATATTCTTCTAGCTTATTATATTGGCTGTATAAACACCAGTAGTGCGTATATATTCTAGTTACATGCAATTTAATATTTAAAATATGGCATTACCAGAACAATACTTAGTAACGACTAAAAATCTTGATTCGTTTTTAAACTCTATATTAAATGCACAGGCACCTCCAAAATTCACTATGAAGTTTTTAGAACAATTAGAGTTTAAAAGTTCTAATGATAGGCTTTTAATTGGTGTCTTAAAATTGTTAGATTTTATAGATAGTGACGGGGTGCCTCAAGAGAGATACTTTAAATTTCTTGACCAAACCCAATCTAAGCAGATTCTAGCACAAGCAATAAGGGAAGCATATACAGACCTTTTTGCGGTTAATGTGAAAGCAAATGAAATGTCACCAAATGAGGTAAAAAACAAGTTGAAGACTCTTACTCAAGGTTCCAAATCTGATAGAGTATTAGGGTGGATGGCAAATACATTCACAGCATTGTGTAACTACGCTGACTTTTCTAAGCAAAGTAGCAAGGAACTTGTGCAACTAAAAAAAGAAGAAAAACCTATTGAAGACAATCCAGAAGAACATCACGATTCTAAAAGTATGACTCACGAGTTGATTAATAAGAATATTACTACGGAAATGCATTATAATATTCAAATTCACTTGCCTGAAACAAGAGATATTACTGTGTATGACGCTATTTTTAAAAGTTTAAAAGAGCATCTCTTATGAATAAGGATGGTTTATATGCTTTTGTTTTTAAGGGCATTCTTACTGAAGAAGCACTTGATAAAACTCAGAGATTAAAAAAATCAAAGTTTGGTAGCGAAGATTTTAAAAAACTTCATGAAACACTTGGTATAAATGAACTAGAAGAAGAGCATGTGATAAAAGCTCAAAAAATGGGAATTGTTTATACTGCAATATGTGCTTTTGAGAATACTGTAAGAGAGTTTGTTTCAAAAACTCTCTTAGAAAACAAAGGTGAAAATTGGTGGGCTGAATGCGTTTCTGAAAAAATTCGCACAAAAGCGGAAGGCAGAAGAGCAGAAGAAAACAAAGTAAGGTGGCATACACCGCGCGGTGATACAATTATTAATTATACAGAATTTGGTGATTTATTAACAATTATCCGTTTACCACAGAATTGGGAATTTTTTGAGCCTCATATTAATTCCATAGAGTGGGCTGACCAAATCATAAAAACACTAGAAAGGTCGAGGAATGTGATAATGCATAGTGGAGAATTAGTAAATCAAGATATAGAACGCATTGGAATGTATATCCGAGATTGGATAAATCAAGTTGGTTAAAATAAAAACAGCTTATAACAATACCTAAAAAGAAATAAAGCGCTGTTTAGCCGAACCGTTAATCTAAATTTCTCCAATCAACTCCTACTGATAAAGGTTTATAACTAAGCGCATAGCCAATTAAGTATGTTAAACAGGGAGCATATACTAACTATACTAAAAGCAAATAAGTCAAAACTTGAAAGTTTAGGGGTTAAGAACGTAGGATTATTTGGTTCTTTTGGGAGAAATGAGCAATCAAAGAATAGTGATATTGATATCCTGCTCGACTTTGAACCGGATAAGGAAAATTTCGATAACTACATGGAGGCTTGCAACTTATTTGAAGAACTCTTTAGAAATGAAAAAGTGGAGATTGTTACCAAAAATGGTTTAAGCCCCTATATTGGTCCTAAAATATTACAGGAAGTAGTTTATGTCTAAGGAACCACTAGCCTACCTGAAACATATCCGAGATGAATGCTTGTATATTTTATCTGTAAGCAATACTAACCTATCTAAAGATTTATTTCTGCAAGATGAAACCTTGAAAAGAGCTATTGTTAGAAGCTTAGAAATAATAGGAGAAGCAACTAAGAAGATACCGGAAGATTTTAAAGTAAAATACGACTTGATAAAATGGAAAAATATGGCTGGTATGCGTGATAGGCTGATACACGATTATATGGGCATAAACTATTCGATTGTTTGGGATGTAGTGAAAAACAAAATTCCAGAGTTATCCGATCAAATAAATCGAATGCTAGAAGAATAATAGCTGCCATCCGTATATAAAAGCAAAAGCTGGATAAGTTGTATACTATTATCTTTATTCTTCAGGGACGTATACAAAGCTATCTTTTTGTTTAATTCCCACTATGACAAAGTTATTTCTAATTAGCTTATATTTCTTCCTGACAATGCTTACCCCGGTGCAAGCGCAGGTTACCTCTCCGGAAACAGCCGTACCCTTGGCACCCCAACGCAACAAGCAGGGCACTTTCCATTTTGGTTTAACAACTGCTCTTTATTCCACCTGGATTTTAACGAATCACGCCGCCCAAAACAGCCAACACGATACGAATAAAACTACTTTTAAAGGAGCTCCGGTGGGTGTAGCGCTGGGTTATAAATTCAACGATCACCACGATCTGCAACTGGAAAGTTATATTTCTTACCAGGGACAAAATTATAAACTAAGCGCCCAAAGTAATGGCCGCGGGGAGCAAATTGGGGAGAAACACATTAACTTAACTTACCTGCAAATACCACTGCTCTATAAATTTACGCACGGCGATGCTACCCGTTTTATTGGGTTAGTGGGACCGCAAATTGGCTTTCTCTTACAAGGCGAAGAAGTGAATGAAATAACCCGTGCGGGTGGGGTAAAAACCGATGGCAGTTCCATTCCGGTGGGTACTACCGTTTTGGCCCGTAAAAACACCGGGGAAGGCAACAATAGTTTTAATACCTTAGACCCCAGTATGGTGCTGGGGGTTGGTTTGGAGAAAGACATTACCGATCATTTATATTTGTCGGGTAACCTGCGCCTGAACCATAGTTTTCGGAATATTTGCAGAAGCAAAAATATAGTTGATGCTACTACCGGCGACACGTACGCCGCCCGGTACAATGTATTTGGCGGGGTGCAGGTAGGTATCCATTATACCTTAAACCGGCCTTAAATAAATTTAAAATTTAAAAACTCGGCCAACATTTAAATAGGATTATGCGTTGAGTTGAGAATTAAAGTAATAAAAGACAGAATAATTAATTAAAAGGCTGCTTTATATAGCAGTTACTATTTTTTTATTCAAGAATAATTTTATTTTTGCAAACCTATTATAAAAGTAATTTAAGGAGAATAAGAATATGTATTGGACACTGGAATTAGCCTCATACCTGGAAGATGCCCCTTGGCCCGCCACCAAAGATGAATTAATTGATTATTCAATTCGGTCAGGCGCCCCCATGGAGGTAGTAGAAAACCTGCAAGCATTAGAAGACGACGGACAACCTTACGAGAATATCGAGGAAGTTTGGCCAGATTATCCAACCAAGGAAGACTTCATGTTTAATGAGGATGAATACTAATTTAATTATGAATTAGAAATTATGAATTAAGAATGGGTTGAAGATTTTCAATTCATAATCTCTAATTCATAATTCATAATTTCAACAATGCTGCAAGTAAAGGATTTGGTTGTGGGTTATGAACAACGCGTTCTGATCCGCAACCTTTTTTTATTTATACCGAGTCCGGCCTTTGTAGCTATTGTGGGTCATAATGGATCGGGCAAAAGTACTTTTTTCCGGGCGCTAACGGGTAGCCTGCCGTACCAAGGCCAAATTCTGGTTCAGGAACAGGATCTGAAAAGCTATGCCAACCCGGCTGCATCCGGCTTACTTTCTTATTTACCCCAGAAAAACTCCGTTACCTTCCCCATTAAAGTGAAAGATTTAGTCGTGATGGGTTTGTTCCGGAAAAAGCGTTTTTTTGAACAATACTCTGGAAAAGATTATGCGGTGGCGGCGCAGATTTTAACAAGGCTGCAAATTGTGCATTTACAAGACCGGGAATTTACAGAGCTTTCGGGGGGAGAGCAGCAACTAATCTGGCTGGCGCAACTAATGCTGCAGGATGCGGCCATTTGTTTGTTAGATGAACCAACGCAGCATTTGGACATTTACCATAAAAAACGGGTATTTACTTTACTTCAAAGCTGGGTGCAGGAAGACAATAAAACCGTATTGTGCATTACCCACGATCTTTCTAACTTGCACGGACACCCCGGTTATCTGCTCAATATTTCCAAACCAAGCCCGCAATTAGAAGTGCTCTCGCCCGAAACCATTCAGGCCAACATTTATTTCCTGGAAACACAACCTCATTATTCCTGATACCGAACTGCCTGCGATTTTCTTATAAAGCAATGGTAAGGCAGCTTACAGGTTGGGTAAATAGATTATAAACCTAGTGTCATTTTTAATCTAAGTACTTCGACAAAATTAGTTTAGCGCATCATCTATAATACTTTGTTGCTTACCTTCATTTTATTAGTCGAATAACGAACAACGAATAACTACTTGCTTTACCGTACCATATCGGCCATGGCTTTTACGTTATTTACTTCAATGGCATCGGGTTGTAAAAGCAACATGTTGTAGATGGTGCTCGGCGCTTTGCCCCCAAATAATACCACTTTTAATCCGTGCTGGCGCATTTCCTGCATTTGCGCCGCTGTAAAATAGCGGCCGTCCGCCACCAAACCGTGCAGTTTATGGGTTAAAACTATTTTCAGCGATTCAGCATAACTCCGATCCATATCCAACAAAAAAATAGCTTGCGGCTCCAATACTCGGAATGCGGCCAGCAATTGTTCATCATCGGTTACAAACCATAAGTTCTTGGCCGGATATTTATATTGGCGCAAAACGGGCATTAGGGTCCGGGCGTACTCGGCAGCAGGCATTTTTCCGTAATTACGCAAATCGAGGTGCAGGTCGGGTTTTACCGGATAAGAAGCAAAATGCTGCAGTAAGGTTTCCAGCGTTATTATTTCTTCGTCGTGAAACAAATCGTAAAAAAAACCGCCGGTATAAGCTAAACGGATCAACTGCGCTACCGGATACGCACTAATCACTCCTTTACCAGTGGTCATGCCTTCCAGTTTTTCGTCGTGAAACAAAATGGGTACGCCATCCCGGCTGAGCTGCACATCAACTTCTAACCCGTGAGCGCCATCGGCCATAGCCTTTAAAAGCGAGGCCCGGCTATTAGGCGGCAAGGGGTTAAACGGATTTAACGGCGAAAAAAAAGCACTGCCGGCATGCCCAATAATAGCCGCCTTTTTGTGTTGAGAGGTAAGCGAAGCTATTTTTCGATTTAAAACATACTTGTAGCCACCGTAAAATAAAAGCCCGCCAACTATCAAAAACAAGAAAACATATTTTAATATCCTTCTAAAAGAAATACTTTTGCCTGTCTGGTAATTCATAAACAAATATATAACCCAACCCGCAAGTAAATTCTGGGAAGTAGACAATATTTTTAAACTTGTTTGTAAAACCGCTATTTCTTTTATGTACCCAACTTCTCACGCTACTTCCGGCTTATATACCACCAGCAGCTCTTATGGCTTTCTTGATCGCTGGCCGCTTTCCCTACGTTCTATTCTGGTGCTGGCTTTAATTATCCGGGTAATGGCGGCTTTTTTTTCGCGGGGTTTTGCTTTTCACGACGATCATTTCGATGTTATTTCCATTGCGCAGGATTGGGTATATGGCGTTCCTACGTGGTTGCACGAAGCCATGCCACCCCGCCACAGCATGTTTTACGTGGGCCTACATTACGTACTCTTTTACCTTTGCGACAGCCTAGGTTTTACCAGTCCGGATGGCAAAATGATTTTAGTGCGCTTGCTCCACGGCATTTACTCAGTACTAACGGTATACCTGGGATATAAAATTACGGCTACCCTAGCGGGAAAAAGAGAAGCCAAAGTAGTAGGGGTTATGCTGGCCCTGATGTGGTTTATGCCTTTTATGAGTGTGCGCAACTTAGTAGAAATGGTGTGTATTCCGCCTTACCTGGCCGGTTTTTATTTGCTTTTAAAACCAACTGCTGCCCGGCAAACTATCCGTTATTTCTGGTCGGGCGCTTTGTTCGCTTTAGCTTTTGTTTTTCGGTACCACACCTTTCTACTGGCCGGCGGGGTAGTTTTAATATTACTTTACCAAAAAAAATGGCGCCACCTAGTATTTTTTAGTTTGGGTTTTCTATTAACGGCAACCCTTATTCAGGGTACTATTGATGCGGTATTTTTCGACTATCCCTTTCATTCGGTGGTAACTTATTTCTTTTACAATACTGGCCACGCCAACGACTTTTCTACCGGCCCGGTTTACCGTTTTTTACTAACTATATTGGGCTTCCTGGTGCCGCCTATTAGTGTGTTTCTGCTGCTGGGTTACGCCCGCACCGCCCGGCTAGCTCCCATGTTATTTATTGGGGGTATTCTTTTTTTTGTGGCACATTCGCTTTTCCCGAATAAGCAAGAGCGTTTTATCTTGCCACTGTTGCCCCTCATTATGATTTTGGGCGTTTTGGGTTGGCAGCAAGTGGTACAAAATAGTTTTGGGCAAAAACACCCCCAGTGGCTAAACGGCGCTTGGAATTTCTTCTGGGTTTTAAACTTGCTCGCTGCTCTGGCCATGGCCTTTACTTATACGAAAAAAAGCCGGGTGGCGCCCTTGGTTTATCTATCGGAGAAGCAAAACCTGAAAGGTATTCTCCTGGAGTTTGGAGACCACAGCGCCAAAATGCCCCCCCTTTTTTATTTAGGCCAACTAAGTGCCCAGGCCGAAGACTTGGCGGAAGATCCTAAAAACCGGTGGCATCCATTTAAACAGGCTGCTTTGCCCCATGACTTTGTCCTGGTTTATACCCTGAACAATGATAAGCCATTAACTAAACTTAAATCCGAAATAAATACTGCTCATGCGCCCGATTATGTAGTGGTTGTGGGTCAAGATGATCTGGATAAACGTTTGGCGCGGCTGCGTAGCCTTTATCCCCGCTTAAAATTAGAGAAAACTATTTCGCCATCGGTGTACGACCAGGTTTTGCATGTCCTTAATCCGCGGGTGCATAAAGATGAACAGGTGCAAATCTATCAGGCTTGGTAAGACCAACTTTTAGTAAAAACCTACTTATCCGGAAAACGTCAGTCTAAAGATTAATATAATACCTTTTCACTCGCACCAGATTATATCGAAAGTAAAAGGAAGTTTGCAACTTCCTGCTAATTGCAAACTGCCTATCATAAATAGAGATCAGTTACTTCGTTAAACTTGCGCTTGGTAAATGAATAAAATAACTTCTTTCACGGGATTTTGCTTACTAGCTGTTAGAAGTTTAACTTTTAAAAATGAAAAAATAATTAAAAGTGAAATTCCAGAAAAACACCAGCACAATAGCACAGAACTTAGAAATATAAAAGTTAATTTTCCCTTTTTCCGTCAGCATGTAGATGATCAGGTTATTCAGGGCAAAGCCCGTAACGGCCACCAACAAGAACTTAGAAAACTGCACTCCTACTCCCGGATCTGTATTTTGGAACGTCCAGGCGCGATTAATAAGGTAATTAACGGAACAAGCAACCAGAAAACCCAAGCTATTGGCTACATATTTATTCCAGCGAAGTTTTTCTTTTATTAAGTAAGTAAGTCCAAAATCAATGACTAAGCCAACAAAACCAGCTAAGCCAAATTTAATGAATTTAAAGAGGAGCGGTAAAATATTCTCGGGCATTTAAGTTAGCTAAGGTAAAGCCGTTTTCTTTTGCGCCGCAAGATAAGGCAAAAGTATTTGATTCTTATTAAAACTCTCCCGTAGAATTTAGTGCCATCTGGTACCCGCGCTTTTTCTATAAGCAGCATTAAACACTAAAAACCCGCTTCGGCCGGAGCAAAAGCGGGTTTTATTAATAACAGCTTTCTATTTTATAAACTAGCCATGTCGATTACAAAGCGGTATTTTACATCGCTGCGCAGCATTCTTTCGTAAGCCTGGTTTATTTCGTTGATGGGTATTACTTCCACATCCGATAAAATATTGTGTTCGGCGCAGTAATCCAGCATTTCCTGCGTTTCGGCAATACCGCCGATCATGGAACCAACCACGCGGGCGCGCTTTGGAATCAAACTAAAGCTGGCCAAAGGGGTCGGCTCGGGCGGCGCGCCCACCAAAATCATCGTTCCATCGCGACGCAGCATACTTAAATATAAATTAAGGTCGTGCGGTGCCGAAACGGTATCCAGTATGAAATCGAAATAATTAGAGTATTCGGCCAGGTGGCTGGCATCGCGGGTAACGGCAAACTTATGGGCTCCCAGTGCGCGGGCATCGGCTTCTTTATTGGGCGAGGTACTTAATACTGTTACTTCGGCTCCCAAAGAAGCGCCCAATTTTACGGCCATGTGGCCTAACCCACCTAAACCCACCACGCCTAATTTGTGGCCTGGACCAACTTTCCAATGGCGCAAAGGCGAATACGTCGTAATACCGGCACATAACAACGGCGCCACGCGGCTCAAATCAAGACTTTCGGCTACTTTTAAGGTATATTTTTCATCCACTACAATCTGCGACGAGTAACCGCCGTAGGTAGGCGTTTTGCCGTCCAGTTCGGTACTGTTGTAGGTGCCCACGTTGTGTACTTCGCAGTATTGCTCCAGGCCTTCCTGGCAACTGGAGCAGGTACGGCACGAATCTACGAAGCAGCCAATACCGGCCAGATCACCTTCTTTAAACTTGGTTACGCCACTACCTACCCGGCTGATGCGGCCCACAATTTCGTGACCCGGCACCATCGGGAATATAGAATTGCCCCATTCGTTGCGGGCTTGGTGCAAATCGGAGTGGCACACGCCGCAATATAAAATATCAATTAATACATCGTTTTCGCCGACTTCGCGGCGCTCAAAATTAAAAGGGCCCAAAGGTGTTGTTGCATCTTCGGCCGCATATCCACGAGCTGGTATCATAGGTTTATTTTTTCTTAGGTGTGAGTTCCGTAAAACGAAAATGAGCAGTTTAAGTTAAGGCTTCTTCTTATTTGGATTGGGAGTAAGTTTAAGCTCCAGTGAGTGGACGACTTTGATTGATTTATATGATAAGGATTTAAAAACAGGCTAACCAGGAATTAGTTTTTATATTTAAATGATGGCTATTCAATAGAAACTTTCCTATATTACCACTGGCGTTTATCCTGCTATATTGGCAATATAAACGCCAGTGGTGTGTGTATATACTAGTTGGGCACAATAATAAAACTACCCTAATTTAACTGAATGAAAGCTCATATATGGTTATACGGAATCTTTTTAATCCTTATTTCATGTGTCAAGACTGAAAATAATTCACCTAAGATACTAGTGGACTTACACAGCAATGTAATTGATAATCCCTTTACTAAGATTATGACACCACTCGAATTTATTGATTCTATACCCAGCGGTTTTAAAGGGCTCATAAATGAAGATAGCTCTTTTGTCATGCTGTTAAACACTGTAAGTTCAAGTGATTTAGAAGAAAAGATAAAAACTAGTGATTCGGGTAGGACAAAGATTTATGCGCTGAGTGGTTACAACAAAGGCAAACAATACTATGTTTTGGATATAAACGACAATAAAGATTTTGGTGATGATAAAATTGTAGAATTTGATAAAAGTATTACCAAAAATAAAAATTATAGGGAGTTTTTTGAGGTCCATACCATTGAAGTTTCAACCTTGGAAGGCAATAAGTGGCATAAACAACAAACGTATTATCAATTTTTACCAGCTCCCGATTACTTCACCTACGAGCAAGAAACGAGAAAGGAAAAATTCCAACACAGTTTACAATTAGCAGCCCTTCAACATGATTTTCTATATGGCACGTTTGAGGTAGACGATAACCAATATGGTATCGGTTTTAATAAAGGGTGGAATGGATATGAATTTATTTTAAAAAAAACTGATACTGCCTTTTATTCCCGAAATCATCAATTATATGCCAGATATCTGTTAAAAGATACTATAAAACTCCAGGATAAGTATTTTAGAATTGATAGTTTGTCAGCTTATCCTCCTAAAGTAACCATTAATGAAATTGACTTTGAAGGGACCCATTATGGATTTAGACCAAAGGAGGTTTCCAAAAATTTTAAGATCACAAGCTTACAAGGTCACATAACAACCCTGAAAGAATTAGCTAAAGATAAGTCCTTTCTACTCTTAGATTTTTGGGGAACGTGGTGTGCTCCTTGTAAAGAACTTACCCCCGAGTTAGTTCAATTAAACAAAAAATATAAAGGTAAAATTCAGTTCGTGAGTTTGGCATTTGAAATGGACTCTAAGCCGGTCTTAGAATATGTTCAAGAGAACAATATGAACTGGTATAATGGAATAATTAAAGGAAAACCAAAGTCAGGAGACATGTCATCTCCAGTTTTAGGAGGATTAAGAATAGATTGTTATCCCACTTTTATTGTTTTGGATTCTAATTTAAATATTCTTTTTAGGACCTGTGGTGGTGGAAATAACTTTTTGGATTTAAAGACTTTTTTAGATGCTCAATTGTAAGAATTACTGGGCACAACAAACTATAAAAACAATGCTATCTTAGTACCTAATCACTTCCAATGGCTCGCTTGCTGCATTCATTTTTTCCTACAGAAAATGCCGCATTGTTTTTATACTAACCGTTATATGCGATTTTCAAGAAAAGTAATGCTGTATAATACTTGTTTCTGATTAGACTTCCTTCAAGAGAGTTTCACTTTAGTACAACTTTTTTTTATCTTTGCTTCGTGGACAATAAAGAGAAGTACCGACACATCATTTTCTATAAGGACTACTTTGAGGAGTTCTTTATGAAACAGCGGGACAAGGTAAAGGATAAAATTATCTGGACTTTTGACTTGATAGAAAATCTTCCAAGAATTCCGGAGACCTATCTCAAGCACATTGAGAACACGGAAGGGCTTTTTGAGATACGGGTTCAGCAAGGAAGCGACATCTACCGGATTTTCTGCTTCTTCGACCAAGGCCGATTAGTTGTTTTGGCAAACGGCTTCCAGAAGAAAACACAGAAAACACCCAAACTAGAAATTGAAAAGGCACTAAAAATCAAAGAAGAATATGAAAGCAGAAGAAAACAACATTATAACTCTTGACCAGTTTAAGGACAAGCATTACGGAAAAGTAGGATCTATAAAGCGTGATAAATTAGAAGAAGGATACGAAAACTTTAAAATAGGAGCCCTGATTCATGAAGCTCGACTTGAAAAAGGCTTGACACAAGCAGAACTTGCCGCAAAAGTAGGAACCACTAAATCCTATATCTCTAAAGTTGAAAACAACCTCAAAGAAGTGCGGATTTCAACACTTAAAAAAATTGTAGAACTTGGTTTAGGAGGACACCTAGAACTTTCAATTAAACTTTAACTGATTGATAGAAAAACCGCATATAACAACGCATATACACAACCCTTGCTCCTCTACAGGCTTTGCATATACTAACTGTTAGCGAACATTAGAGAAAGTGAAACAATTTTAAATAATTTTTATTGAGCTGTGACAATTCTTAAAATTAAGCTACTAATGAAATAAATATCATAGCGCAGGTGGAATTGCAAAAGCAAAACTTTATTCGAATCATCAACAGCAATCAAGGGATTGTCAAGAGTCTTTGCAAAGCCTACTACGCCAGTTATGAAGATCAAAGAGATGCTTACCAAGACATCATCTTACAACTCTGGAAATCCTTTGCTACCTTTCGCGGCGAGTCAGAACTTAGTACCTGGATTTACAGGGTTAGTCTTAACACGCTACTTACCAAAGTCAGGAAAGAGAAAAACAAGATAATCATAGAACCTTTATTAATCTCAGATCTAATTACGCCAACTGCCATGGCGGATGATGATAGAGAGCTTCTAAGTATGGTAATCCAGTCTTTAAAAAACGTTGATAAGGCCATCGTCATCTTGTATTTAGAAGGATACAAAAACAAGGAAATCGCTCAAATTTTAGACTTAACTCTTACTAACGTAAGTACCAGACTGCATAGGGTAAAGACAGAACTAAAAGCTAAATTCAAAAATCACTGCCATGAATCTAAATAATCTTAAGCCTGCCTGGAAACAGTTCCTACTCTTTAATTCTCTGGAACCAATAGATCAAAAAGAAATCTTATTTATTATAGAACAGGCTGATCGCCAGACAACCCGAAGATGGCCTAGATTCATGACAAACCCTATCATGTTTATCATGCTTGCTGTTTGCTGTCAAGGCGGATGATTGCTTATATAATTTGGGAGGCCGACCCAAGAATTTTCGCTGATTTAGAGTTTTTAAGATGGTATGGATTTTCCTGGGCAATTGGAATGATACTGGGGTACCAGATCATGCTGAAAATTTATAAACGTGAAGGCCTTTCACTACCTGATTTGGATAAACTTACCATTTATGTAGCACTTGGAGCTATTATTGGAGCTCGCTTCGGGCACATTCTTTTTTATGATCCCATTTACTACCTGAATAATCCCATCGAGATTCTACCCGTTCGGCTTGAGCCAACATTCCAAATTACAGGACTTGCCGGATTAGCAAGTCATGGGGGAGTTTTAGGTGCTTTGTTTGCCTTATATCTGTATAGTAAAAAATACAAAAAAGATTTTTTATGGACTTTAGATAGGTTAACCATTGCCGGATCATTGCTGGGCGGTTTTATAAGATTAGGTAATTTAATGAATTCCGAAATCATTGGCATACCAGCTCAAGTACCTTGGGCATTTGTGTTCATTCGAATCGATCAAG
>Ga0210040_10007660_pt1 | contig 13002 bp, 13 predicted proteins | sample CryGeyCG12114_NA_FD_185462 | JGI IMG/M metagenome (GOLD analysis project Ga0210040, IMG submission 185462) | Groundwater microbial communities from aquifer - Crystal Geyser CG19_WC_8/21/14_NA (SPAdes) (version 2) | ecosystem: Environmental > Aquatic > Deep subsurface > Groundwater | place: USA... | reverse complement strand
CTCACGAACGTCGATGCCACAGGGACGAGAAAAGAGACCGGGCTCTTACAAGAGATTGTATCGATTTGCTTGTCCCCTTCCTAAAGGAAGGAGAAGAAGGTATGCATGCCTATATGCTATGCTATAGAATAGAAGAGTGGTCTGGAGAGGTGGGTTGGAATAGAAGGAAGTTAGTGGATAGGTAGATACTTCAACAAACGAAAAACCAATCGAAGAATATATCTCCCGTATCCAGCCAGACGCGTCACGTAGCGCAAGACTCGACCAATCTATCGTTACTCGAGCCGCAGTGTGCGATAAATTGATACGTGATCGAATGGGCTTAGGAGAGATCTGGTGGTGACCTTTGTAGACAAATATCCGACACTGCCAGAGAAACGAACACTACCCCCGGCGTCAAGCACCCGTCGACAAGCAGACCTTTCCAATGGATCGCGCGACCAGTTGTGTCACAATTCCCGAACAACTAAATTCTCCGTGACCCTTCCATTTCCTTTCCAAGCGTCACGTCAAGTCCGCTACTCTGCCCATCTCCTCCATGCCTCCCTGCCCGCATGCTCGAGCTCAAAGGCATTGTTTGCCCGGTTCCAAACCCAGACGTGCAGGTGCATGTGCCACCTTTCCCATTTCCATGTGGACTAGCCGACAACGATGTACATGGTTTGCTTGAGAACTTGCTTGAACGAAACTTGACACACGGGATGGAGATCGACGATATGCTGATGTTTAGTCTCTGCCAGGCCGTAGACCAATATGAAAGGACGACATCCAACCTTCTCGAAGGCACGGATATGTTGCTGAGTCTCTCTGTGAGACTCGAGCGAGTGGCCACTGGCCTGCCCTCTGCTGATGATTGACCGAGTTGCGGTGAGTAACTCAAGCGATACACACGACATCCTCGGAAACACGGTTTAAGAGGGCAATGTTTACACTTCGCTAGGCTTCACGACTTATTCTCGCCGGAATCGTTTTGTCTAGTCGTTGTAGAGAGCGCTCTAGGGTCGCTTGGACTGGTAGATCTTGACTTAGGTCTAGGTCGTCGATGACAACGATGGGGCTGAAGATCCTCTAGCGTGTTCGTGTGGTTTGGGGCGAGGCGGAATGGAGGCAGGCTAGAAGGTATGTCGACGAGTTGGGTGTTTGCGGATCCTCTTGGACGACCTCGTGGTCTTTTTGCTGAAGGCTGATCGTCTCGGCGTTGAAGGTCGCAGTCCACGTTATCAACGTCGAGAACGGTGTCAAAAGTGTTTGGTATGGTCTTGCTGGATCTTGAGCCATTGTGCAAGAGCATGGGGCTCGGGGACACTTCCCGCACATCTTCTTTCGTGACAGACTTTCTTGGACGACCTCGTGGTCTTTTTGTCGACATTACGCAGTCCTCATCGTGCTTGTCAATACACTGCCTGTTCGTGATGGCCGGCCGACGAAGCTAAGTGGCAGATGCTGAGGTTCTTGGAACCTTCTCAGAATTCAACCACTGGTCGCACTTTAGACGATCACCATACTGCAAAAGCCACTCTGGTACCCACTCTTTCTTGGCCTGCTAGACTCAAGGTTGAAGGCCTTCATATAGCCTTGAAGAACAGACTCGTCGGACATTGAAATGCCCAAGAGCTTTTCTGGGTGATACTCGGCCTTGATTGCGGCCGATTCACTCTAGGAACAGGCTCTTTTCTGGAACAGCTTTAACTCCAAAGACAGGTGGTGATTTCCAGGTACAGAATCCGCTACCATGTTTTGCCCGCGAAGCACAAGGCGATGAGCCAGTAGAGCAGGACAGATGATGTTGGCGAACTCTTTGAAGTAGTCGCGCCCCTTTCAGTCGAAGTATCCCGCTGCAAAACCGCGAAGTATAGGTAGATTCATGGATTAGCACCAGGGATTGCGTGTCAACTGAACATCGACGCTTCCTGAATTGCTGACGGCAGGATTTAGCAAGGTAGGCCCTACGGCTGCAAACGTATCGTTTCCATGGCGGCGTTGTGACCAAAGCGGCCAGCCCAAGAAGAGGTTTGAGCAGAGGTCGTGGCGTGGGGACATCTTCGGAGGAGATTAGATGAGCCATAGACTGGTAAACGCACAATTTGTCCAGTATGGTGGCCCGGTTGTTGCTTCGCTCAGCTAGCAGTGACCCATTGCATCATATCCAGCAACTCCCGCGTTTGACTGGCATTCCCTCACTTCTATGCCTTAGCTATCACTTTGGACGGACGTCCATATCTTACTCCAGGGGTTTCGCAGCGAGGCCGGCATGTAGATGTATCCCATGACAAGGTCTTCCGCGTCCTGCCACGACGCAAGTCCGCACGTTCCTGCGAAACGGACAAGAGCCCTCATGAACAGCGGCAGCTCAGGCTGTCCTTCTGCGCAGTGTACTGATATGACGAGAGCCCAAACAACAAGTTTCATGGTCCCTGGATCTGGTGCCGGCGGCTGCAGACGCAGCCAGGCTTGCGTAGCCGACCACTGATGATGCGTCAATGCTCTACCAGTCCCACAAGAAGGCAGAATTGAGATTACTGTACGTGACAGTAGTCCTAGGATCGCAAGCCTGGTGATCTCCTCGATCTCAGGGATTCTGAGCTTGTCGGAGTCATTGTGAAAGGCAGGAAAGACCTCGAATGGATATGTAAGCAATTGATATTGTAATTCCAGGCTTTTACGTCTCAATGTCTCATGCTCGTCAGTATTCAGTCCTGCTGAATGGGTAGCATTATATTCGCAAATATAACATACAATCTCCGCCAAGCCAAGTAAGGAGCGAAGCCTGAAGCTGAGCGTCTCGATATCCGCGAAGGAAGAGCCCAACCGTGCTAGTGGGGACTGAGCTTGGGGCACAATCCGCTGGAGGAAGTCGTCAGCAATAGGTGTAGGGTTCCAAGGTAAAACAAGAAGCGGTTTCGCGAGCGTTCCGATCGACACTGACATGTCCACCAAGGGAACCCATGGGGAGAGCACGCTAGGGTCATTAGTAGTCGATATGATGCTCTTGATCGATATGAGATGGGTACGAGCCTCGCCGAAATTGCCGATCATGACTGCAGCACAAACAAGCATAGCACAAGCATCAAGGATAACGCCGACAGCTATGCCCTGCTTCGCGATTTCCTGACGAGTCGCGACGTAAGCAGCGTTCTTCATGACCTTGTAGTCAAGATCCATGAAGAGATCGTCATGGTTTGTGTTGGAGGGCGCAAGGTCACCATGGCGTCCTTCCAGGATGGCGCGGTGAGCGGCAAGTGTGGCCATGATACCGAAGAACGTCGCCGGACGAGATGCTCTGTCCTGCATGACTTGGCCATACCTGGATAACCGTTCGGACTCGGATTTTGTCTCTATAGGAAAAGTCATAGGGGCAAAGACGACGAAACCTGGAATGATAGTTAGTTTTGTGAACTCCAAAATGGATCACGGTCTGGTACAATATTGCAACAAGACGTCGACAGTGCCAGGGGCGCCCGCTTGTGGGAAGGTATTGAATGGGTCCATGAGATGTTGGTTGATAGATTGAGGTCTCCTCCATGCATACAGCTCCTGCATCTGTGATGACGCGGGAGAGGAAATCGTCGACGGAGACGACGTAGAATCCTCCTTCTTGAGCTTTGGGATAGCGTTACTGCTTGGACGCGCACTGCGTCTCTTATTGATGTTCCGTCCGGTGGGTCTCTTGACGCCTCGTGCTATTTCATCCTGACGGACGCTCTTCATAACATGAGAACGGATCTGCTGCCGTTGTGATTGGTTGACAATCTTCTTGTCTGCCACGGATCGAAGATCATCGGATTGATCTACAAAGGTAAAGCCTAGAACTTTGGTGTTTGATGTTGAGTGTGTTGGTCTCTGGGGTTCGGCCATCATCCAAAGTCATCGTGGGCGGTCATGGTATTGAGTGGGCTAGAATTCAAGGATGTGTGGGTAATGGCATCTTTTCGTGTTGGTGAACATTCAAGGCATGTTGCAAGTTGGCCCGATTCAATGATGCTTAATACCGTTTAGAAGCGAAGCTAAAGCGAATAGACTACCTAAGGAACGGTCACCGGCTAGGCTAAGTTAGGGTCCCAGCCGTGGGGATCCTTGTGAAGCAGAGCCGCAGCCCGGGGTTGGTTGTGTCCGGAAAAAGCGGAAGAGTATCGCGTAGGCATGCAAGGGTTGCAATTGACTAATAATCTGCATTCGATCTGGAATGGCCGCGGAGGCACAATTCCTGTCGAATGGCAAGGAGATGGAAAGAATAGCAGTCGAGGTGGGGGTTGATCTAGACGCGGGACTGGACTTTTGACTACCTAGGTATGTAAGAAGGTAGAGGAGAGGAGAGGAGAGGATGATGATGATGATGCATCCGGTGACCGAGATCTGAAAGCAATCAAGGTAGGTAGACAGAAGCAAGCAACCACCGGCATGCACTACCTCAAGTTACTCAGACGTAGACCAACGCACGCGCACGCGCACGCGCACTCGCACAAGAATACTGAGTGCAGTGAGGTGTAGAGACGGTTGAGCCGAGTGCGGGTCCCAGAACGGTGACGCGCCTGGGGGATGCACCTAGGGACTGCTTACCTATAGGCATACAGCACCCCTACCTACTGTGCCTACCTACCTACCTACCTACCCTCCCCCATAACTCACCCTGCGGAGGTCTGGAACGCTGCTGATGGTCTACCTAAGTTAGGTACTCAGATTTCCCACTTTGAGCATGACGGGACTTGGCCATGATAAAGTTTCCCCATCTCCAAGCGAGCTGGATTATTTCGGCCGCCCTTCACGTGCCTTGGCCGTCAAACCCTCTAGCAGACCTCGGAAGGGAACCAGACGTTCAGTAATCAGCAATACAAGCTACACCGCATAATGACCCAGTCAAAACCATTCCAGCGCCATGCGTCCGTAAACTGTCTTCAATCCATGCTGAAACATGTCACCAACATGTCGGCTAGAGTCTATCGTCCTTCAGCAGATTCATCGCCCGCCATAACGCCATGCCAAATGGAGATATCGTAGCCCCGAAAATGAATGAGCGGTGGCGTGTTACTTTGTCTTCATCCAACAACCTGCTCCTCTCCGAAGATTCGTGCCAATACCATGTACACCGCAAACGCCCCTGCCATCACCCAATATTTGTTCCTGCTGATCCATCCTTGCCCAGCATCCCGAGCAGCCTGCCCTCCTTGTACTACAGCTCCCACGCTGGCATTGCTTCCCAACCGCCTGCGCAGAGAGGCCGCCTCAGGTGAACACTGTATCGGCGCGCCTTCAGGGTCTGGGAGTATTTTCCCAGTCTGTGGGTCGATCCGATTCTCCTTGATCCATTCCCAGTTCGCTGCATCCTCTTCCGGCCATTCCGCTCGGAATTTGACACCACCATCTCCAGCCTTGATGTTGGCTACGCCCTTTGTGGTGTTTTGTACGCCTGGGACAGGTTTCGATGCCGACCCTCCGCCAGTAGAATTCCACCACTTGGACCTTGCGGCATACCACTTCCTCTCCACGACGGTGGCGCCAATACTTCCCGCCGTCATCTCTTCGCTATTCATGAATGACATGAGGCCAATCAATATCGTAGTCACGGACCATGCCGGGTTGAAGGATTTGGGATGGAAGTCGCTGATGCTCAAGCATAACCTCGTCGAAGGCTGGAAACGGCCACTAGGGGTGTGCATACGAATGGCAGGTGGTGCGAATGGATAGTCGGGCGGGAAGACGAGAGAGCCCCAGTATTGCCCTCCTTCGTATGGTGTGTTTGGCGGTCCCGTGAGTATGTAGTGCCATTCTAGTATGTTTTGTTCCGAGGGATGTGCGACAATGTATGGAGGAGGGCTTTTCTGGATGTTCTGGTACTCTCGGGTCAGGCGCTTGTTTGCGGCGGCCGTGGCCATTTTAACGGTAATGTGGAGGGAGTGTTAGCAGCGTATTAGGGCCAAGTTGCCAGATAGATAGAAGTCAATTCGGTAGGGTTGATGTGCGAAACAGTTCGTGAAAGTAATGGTGAGGATAGGGATAACAACAGAAATCGATGGAAGAGATATCTGAGTGTCTTGGTGACGACGGTCTGGCAGTGCAAGATGGAATACAGTGCATGCAGTGCCACTGGCCGTGGCCACAACCTGGAAGTCAAGTTTAAGCGCTCCAAGTCGGGCACTGCATGTCAGTCGCTACGTAGGGCTGATGATTTTCCATAGCCGTACTGGCCCTGCACTGGTCGACTGGCACCTCGTACAAGGTACGGATAGGCATGTCAATCTTGGCCAGCACGAGCACCAGCACCAGCACCAGAGCTTCAAGTTTCGAGCTTCCTCACCTTAATCGACCCCAGCTCCCTGCGCCGCCTCGTCCTCTCGCTCTGATTCTCGAGCCTGGTAGCCAGCTCAATGGCTTCGGCGGTCTCTGGAGGTGATGGCGACATCTTCGGCCAACTCAAAAGCGCAAATATCAAGGACTTGGAGGAAAAGCAACGAGCTATCAACGAGCGCATACACGCGACCTTCCAGAAAAGCCAGCAAAGGCTTGCAGAGCTGATCGACCAGAATTCGACACTTCCAACCACCGTCTCTTCCGTCACCGTTCTTGGAGCCTCGAATACCAGGCATAGCTTTCTCAAAAGGATAGTTGATCCACTACTCACGACCAACCGAGATCGCCCTTACACCCAGTCAGAGGTTGTGCGCGAGGTAGCAGCCACTGCTGCAACGCTACAAAAGTTTGGTATGCTCGAACCCGTAATGTTATCTGTCATGCGCTCATATTCACAGGAATCTTCCATGATCCCGTATCTGTATACTTCGACAAGGCCAATCAAACCGACCCTAGCACTACGCCTACCGATGTTGCAGTTTTTCTCTCTGTAAAGGAAAGAAGTAGGATATTCGCAAAAACAGGTACAGACCTGGGCAATGCAGAGGGCTCAGCATACGCAAATGTGCAGTGGAGGAATGTCCTAGGTGGAGCAGAGACACTTGACTTGAATGCCTCCCTCGGCACACGGACACGTTCCTCATACCAAGCAGCATTCGATACACCCATTCTTAGCGACCCGAACTTTAGACTACAAGTCGGAGGTGTACAAAGTTCAACACAGAAACCATTTGCCAGCCACGAAGAATTCTTAAGAGGAGGGTGGACAAAGTTACAATGGTTGACGAAAGCTGGCGCAACCCACGAACTCGCGTATAACGGAGCCTGGAGACAGATCACCGGCCTTGCCCAGAATGCTTCACCTACTGTACGAAACGATGCAGGCGACTCATTCAAGAACAGCTTCTCACACACTTGGATGCGTGATAGACGGGACAACCCTACTCTTCCAACACGAGGTTACTATATGAAAACGGTATCAGAATTGGCAGGATGGGGCCCTCTACAAGGAGATGTGGCATTTTTCAAGACCGAGCTCGAACAAAGCTCGGCAATACCAATACCCATCCCCGGGATCGAGGGCGAGAGTGGTGTCAGTCTGACATCTGGCTTTAGAGCAGGTCTTCTATACCCTCTTGCCTTAAGCCCAAATGCCAACCCGGAGATGTCGCGAATCAACGATAGATTTCAACTTGGAGGGCCTACGGACGTGCGCGGGTTCCGACTATCTGGGCTTGGTCCTCGAGATGGCCCGGATGCCGTGGGTGGAGATGTGTATGCCGCCGCAGGTGCCAGTCTTCTTTTGCCATTACCGAGGGTTGGAAAGGAAAAACCACTACGATTCCAAGCATTCGTGAATGGTGGAAGATTGTTGGCCCTACAGAATCCTCAAAGAGAAGGAGCCATGACCGGCGATGAGGTCAGGCAAGGCATGAAAGACACCATTGCGGAGCTCGGAAATGGTTTACCGAGTATGTCTGCTGGTGTAGGCCTGGTTTACGCCCATCCTGTTGCGCGGTTCGAGCTCAACTTCTCCTTGCCGCTTGTGCTGAGGAAAGGAGAGGAAGGCAGGAAAGGACTGCAGTTTGGTATCGGCATCAACTTCCTGTGATGCAGATGAAGTAGTTGTACATAGTGTAGAAGTACCAAAGGAAGCAAGCATGATGTTCAACTAAATATGAGGATACATTTTGTGCAACAGCACCCCTTCTCGAAGGCCAGCCTGGCCAAAAGGGGCTGAAGCTGCACCCAAGTCGGCCAAGTTGCAACATGTGCCCGCATCCTGATCACTGGCAACTCCGCATCAGATCCTCACCCAAACTTCGAATTTCCTATGCGGTCTGCATGCTGAACTAATACACCACCACGATATAGAACGCACTTTTGTATTCTCAACACACCTCCCTGCATAGCAAGAACCTGCCACGTCCTTTCCATTGAACCTCCCAAGTCCGATCCTCGACCTTCCCCAAGCGCCCTACCTGTCTACACCACGTCCCAGCCCACCAGCCCAGCATGGCCTTCTACAACTCCGGCTACCCATCACAATCGGCTCCGCAAAATGCCCAAAACCTACAGTTCTACCCGTCTTCCTACTCCGCCGTCTCAGGCCACACCACCCCTTCACAAGCTTCTTACGGTGGTTACGGCGGTGCCTCGGCGACCCCAAATACATATCCAGGCTACGGTGGCAGCAGCGCGGGCTTTAGCAATGCCGGCGTGAGCGGGCGGATGGGCGAGTCGGGCGGTCTGCGAACAGGCTGGCTGGCGGCGTTTGGGACGGAAGGCTACGACGGCGAGCCAGGCCTGATGGAGGAATTGGGTGTGAATTTCGGGCACATCAAAACGAAGGTAAACTCTCTCTACACCCATACACAATGCGATCGCGTCAATGCTGACAATCCTGTACACAGACACTCACAGTCCTCAACCCCATGTCCCGACCTTCACCGCACATAATGGACGACAGTGACCTATACGGCGGGCTGATTTTCCTGGTGCTGTACGGCCTCTTCCTCGCGCTGTCGGGCAAGTTCTTCTACGGCTACATCTACGGCATCGCGGCGTTCGGCTCCATCGCCCTGCACTGGATTTTCGCCCTCATGACCCCCCCACTCGATCCGTCTGAGGGAGTCGACCCGGCCGTTATGGCGCAGGGCCAGCGCGACCACATCGACCCTTCGTCAGGTGGACACGGTGGTCACTTCTCCAGTACGCTGACATACAGTCGCAGTGCCAGCGTGTTGGGGTATTGCTTCTTGCCCCTGGTCTTCATTGCGCTGACGGGGATCGCGGTGCCGATGGATACGGTGCTGGGATACGTGTTGACCGCCGGCGCTGTCAGTTGGTGCACGTATAGCAGCAGTGGGATGTTCGTGAGTGTGGGGAGGATGAGGGGCATGAGAGGCCTGGTGGCGTACCCACTCGCGTTGTTCTATTTGGGATTTGGCATCATGGGCATCTTCAGCAGTAGAGGCAGTGGCTTGTTGGAGGGGAAAGTGCTGTGATGGTAGACCGCCCAGTCATAGCAGATACAACCAGATTTTTCAGGATCATATCAAAACGCGTCCCCTTTGATCAGGCAGCGCCAACACGGGCATCAGGGCTGACAGCATACCCAACACCAACGCCTCTACAGACCAGATCACGTCAGATACCTCCCGCATCCAACGAGGCGCTCTCCTTCACGTCCACCTGCAACTCTACCTGGAAGCTCGGCCCGGTTACGCGAACTAACTAGCCTCCCTCGACAAAGCCGCCTGTTGGGGGAAATTTGGATCAGGGAAAAGGAAAAAGCGTATGCGCGGTATATCAGAGACAGAGCGTGGAGCACAAAGCGCAGGTGTAGGTGTAGGTGCAGGAGGAAAGAGGAAGAGGAGGTGCGTCGGGGTTTTGAAGAGCAAGTAGGATCGCAAAACGTACAGTTTTCTCAAGGCTGTAATGAAAGGCAGACTGGAGGTAAAGCTACGCTACACTACACTACACTGTGTTTGGTAACCTAGATGGGTATGTATCGCAACCAAGAACACGGTCATACACTGCATATAATTATATGTAGATAGGTATACGTCACTCAATCGCAAACTGTGTCGTCTGTCGTTATCGTGCAACGAATCATACACACGTTCGCGACGCTGGTCGTCCGGCCGATATACCCCTTGTATTCCATGCTCGACACACCTTACCTCACCTCACCTCAGCCAGACACGCACACGGGAAAAATATGTCCGGGCAAGATACCACCCCCCACCCCAGTTTAGCGAACAACAACAACAACAACAACAACCTCACCTGCCCCCGTACCATCCATACCCACGGAATTCTCAGACACTAACTCATCACTCATGCAGTGCGGAAATTCAGCGGCCCACTCCTGACCCTCAACTTCTTGCCCCAGACCTGAAGCGCGACGACGAGGCCAAACGCGGCGGCGCAGATGGCGGCCTGGGTGCCGAAGCTGACCTTTGTGCCCTGCGCATTCGCCCACGTGACCTGGAAGTAGCTGATGATGAAGCCGCCGGTTGTCCTGCAAAAGTCTAACGACAGGGGGTCAGCGGGGCGGCGATGGGGTGTAAAAGTCGACGTCGGTGGCGTGGGGGTTTTATGTAGACGAACAAGAAGAAAAAGAAGAAGAAGAGAAAAGACTTACTGATCCAGCTGGAAACCTCGCCCGAGGCTTCCGGGTAACTGTCGAGGTTGTAGGCGTTCAAGGCGACGGTGGTGATCATGATGCCGAAGACGTACAGGCCCCAGAAGAGGGAGGTGACCATGTAGTGGTAGGCGTCTTCGAGGGCGAAGCCCAGGCCGACCAGGCCGGCGAGCATGAACGGGGTCGAGAGCCAGATGGCGCGCAGGCGGGCCTCGGGCTCGAAGTGGCCGGCGTGCGCGCGGATGTATTGGTCGGCGATCATGTCGTGGATCCAGTGGCCCGCGATCTCGCCCAGCAGGGCGGCGACGACGGGCGTGAAGTAGAAGAAGCCGATTTGCTTGGGGCCGAAGTTGTAGAGCGGGGTTAGGAAGATGGCCTAGAGGGGGGAAGTGTTAGGGGAGTTTCAAGGTTGGGGATAAGGCTCAAGGTTGGAGGATCTTACGAGGGTGGTGTTGATGCCTACGACCCATGCGAAGGTGAGGAGATAGTAAAAGCAGGAGATGAAGACGGTCGGCTTGAGCGCGACCTTGATTGGACGCATCGCAGCCTCGCCGAAGCTGTTTCGGAGATGGCGCGAACGGAATTGAGCAATGCCTAGGAGACGGGAGGTGCGACTGCCTCTGGGCGGCTGCGACGAGGGAGCGATTCTCCGGTCGTAATACGTTTCGTCGACAAAGCATATTGTAAGGACGAGACACAACGCTGTCTCTGCCACCTGTTCGTGTGTCAGTTATGACCGGTCACTGCTATTGCTGTGAACGGTACTGACGTAAACCCAGAAGGGGACCGGCCAGGACTTGGTGTTGATGATGAATGCCGCGAAGAGTGGCCCAAAGTATGGTGATAGAATGATAAAGCTCGCCCATATATTGATTTTGCGTGCTCGTTCGTGGAAGAAAAACATGTCATAGATGAACATCAGGCCTCCTCCTTGGGCCACGGTGCTGTTGTAGTCAGTCTTTGCGGTGGAAACACTCTACATGTGAGCAAAGGCAGGATACAACGATCGATAAATAGACGCCGCCGGGCAGACATATCGTGTCGACGTACCTGAAGAAGCCGTTGAGAATTCGAGCTGCCATGAACGACTCGAACGTCGTTGCAGCCGCGCACCATACAGCAGTCGCCGTCGCTATGACCAAAAAGTAGAACAAAACCGGCAGTCTCCCAAAGTACGCAGAAAGTGCAACGACAAAAACACCCCCAGCCCCGAGCATGAAAACATTGCCGACTTGAGAATGGTTGACGGTGTCTGGTGACATGTTCCACATAGCCGCCTGTGGCAGCAGCGTGACAGCTCCTGTGGCAGAGCCATAGTCAGGCAGGAAGGCGGCCATGGAGACAATGATGAGTATGAGATGCTTTTTGACAGAGCTGAAGTTTAATGGATCCTGGGGATCATCGCTCGGCTGTAGGATATTGTAAGCTGGCGTCCCAGGCGTTAAACATCGGACATGGCGGGCTATACCTGTGGGATGAGGATGGTATGGCCATCCTTGGCCGTTTTGAAGTTGTCTCGATGCGCGTCATCTGCGTCAATCACATAGCCTTCACTGTTCTTGTATTCGTGAAGATCGTTGACGTCCTCTATCGTATTGGACGGCTGGATGTTTTTTCCTTCCTCCATGGCTAATAGAACTTGTCTCGGGAACGTCGAGGCGGAAGGATGTTTGGCTGTGTAGCTGACACGAAAACGCTTACAACGCAGACAGATTCAGACACAACACGAATGATTGCGAAAGAAAGGCCTCGTATGTCTCGAGTGGTCAAAAACGAAAGTTGAATAGACTAGAGTCAAGAAGGGAAAAGAAAAGAAATGCTTTGCTGACTTGACCGATAGCACTCTAGCCAATCGACGGGGAAGTCAGACCACCATACCTGAGCTGTTGCGCACAAGGCTGCAGCGGTGTGTGATGGGAGAAGGAAAGAACACTCGTATTGGATGCCGAACTGCAGCCGAGCCTAGATCCTGAGTGTTCGTATTCTGTCAATGTGATGACCTTCACCGGCTAGAGCACTATTCCCGATACCCCGGAATTCAAGCTCTTCGGATGCAGACCCTTCAAAGGCTTGTGGAGGTGGCGGTTGAAGTCGCAAGTCTAGTGGACGAAACCGAGGGTTGCCAAGCACGAGCCTCGGTACTTGATGAGGCTGAAATGCCGGATTGGCGCGGTAGCCCATATAGACACCAATGAACTTTCGAGTACGATCGAGGTTGAACGCATCCGATGCAAAGCACCCCGCCGAGGTCGGTGTCCCGATATGGTATGGATCAACAGCAAGCAGGGCGGACTCAGTTACATGTTGTGGTTGATAAGACAGCACAGCAGTGTCTTGGGGCCCACCTCGGGGCAGGAAGCAGGCCCCTGAAGCTTTCTGTACCGAATGATGCACGGTAGCTGGGATCGCTTCCCCATCGCCGTACATCCCGCAACGAGGCAAAGCTGACCACTGGAAAATAAGGATACCGTGTGAGGGCCGGAGTGCTGTGGGCTTTCTAATGTATC
>Ga0210040_10007659_pt1 | contig 13002 bp, 12 predicted proteins | sample CryGeyCG12114_NA_FD_185462 | JGI IMG/M metagenome (GOLD analysis project Ga0210040, IMG submission 185462) | Groundwater microbial communities from aquifer - Crystal Geyser CG19_WC_8/21/14_NA (SPAdes) (version 2) | ecosystem: Environmental > Aquatic > Deep subsurface > Groundwater | place: USA... | reverse complement strand
GGTGGGTGCGCCACGACGCGGGAGCGGCGGTGGGCTTCGTGCCCGTCGACGACGCCGAGGCGTGGGCCGCCTCGCTCGGGCACCCGGACCCCCTGCCGATGGAGACGCTCCTCGGCGGAGCCTTCACCGACGACGACCACCCCGTCGGCGGCACCTGGTGACCACGCCGTCGCCCGAGGCGGCCGCCCGGGAGGACGGCTCCGTACGCGCCCCCGCCCCCGTGAAGTCGGCGGAGCGGACGCTGCGCCTCCTGGAGATCCTCGGCGCCAGCCCCGGAGCGATGCCGGTCACCGAGCTCCACGAGCGCACGGGCTACCCGCGCTCCTCCCTCCACCAGCTGCTGCACACCCTCGTGCTCTCCGGCTGGGCCAGCCTGTCCGCGGACGGCACCCGCGTGGCGATCGGCACGCGGGCGCTCGTGGTGGGCACCTCCTACCTCGACCGGGACGGCGCGCTGCGCCACGCGCGCCGGACCCTCGAGGAGGTCCGGGACGCCACCGGCTACACGACCCACTACGCGCGCCTGGACGGAGCCGACGTCATCTACCTCGCGACCCGGGAGGCCCTGGACTCCCGCCGCGCGGCCTCGAGGGTCGGGCGCCAGCTCCCCGCCGGCGCCACCGCGCTCGGCAAGGCGCTGCTCGCCGAGCTGACCGACGCCGAGGTGGCCACCCTGCTCCCCGACCCGCTGCCACGGCTCACCGGCAGCACCGCGGCCGACCTCGGGGTGCTCACCGAGCAGCTGGCGCAGGTGCGGGCGCGCGGCTGCGCCATCGAGCGCGAGGAGAACACCCCCGGCGTCGCCTGCGTGGGCGCCGTCGTCCCCTACCGGATCCCGGCGACCGACGCCCTCAGCTGCTCGATCCCCCTCGACCGCGCGGCGCCGGAGGAGCTGGAGCGCGTGGGAGAGCTCCTGCAGCGCAGCGCAGCCGCGCTGGCCGCGGGCCTGCGAGCCACCGGCGTCCGCTGAGGCGGTCCGGGCGCCCGGCCCGCCCCCACCTCACGGGGAGGCGCGCCGGGCGGCCAGCGCCGGCGCGACGACTCAGCCGACCAGCACGACGTCCAGCCGCCGCGGCCCGTGCACGCCCTCGACCCGGTCGAGCTCGATGTCGCTCGTCGCGCTCGGGCCGCTGACGAAGGTGAGCGGGTGCAGGGGGTCCAGCCGGGCCAGGGCCTCGGGGACGGTGCCGACGACGTCTCGCGCCCGCACCACGCAGACGTGGTGGTCGGGGACGAGGGTCAGCAGCCGGCGGCCCTGGTCCTGCGACGAGGCGTCGAGGACGAGGGTGCCGGTCTCGGCCACGGCCACCGCGGCACCGGTGACGACGGCGTCCACCGCGTCCAGGTCGGCGGCCGTCAGCGGCCGCGGCTCGCCGTCGACGAGCACCGCCGCGGAGGTCCCCCCCAGCCAGCCGCGGTCGAGCCCCGGCGGGACGGCGACCGACCCGGCGTCCGCGAGCAGCCGGGCGACGGCGCCGGCGACGGCGCCGGCGACCGCGACCCTGGTCACCGTGGCGCGGTAGTCCTCGACCCGCTCGACCAGCAGCGCCAGCGCCCCCGGGCTTCCGGGGTCGTGCTCGCCGTGGCGGGCGTAGTCGCGCGGCACCGGGCCGGGCGCCGTGCGCGGTGCCCCGGCGTCGCGGGCCGTGCGCAGCCGCCCGAGGACCTCCGCGCGCGCCGCCGCCGCTCCCCCGGCGCTCACCGCTCCCGCCCGGGGCGGGTGCGCGCGAACCACTCCCGCGCGGTCTCCGCGGGCGGCACGGGCACGTCCCGGCTGGACGTCCAGCGCGACGCCGGCCACGGCAGGGCGGTGATCCGGCCGCTGCGCCCTCCGAGCGCCCGGCCGAGGCCGAGGCCCTTCTCGGCCGCCCGGAAGCGACCGGGCGACGTCATCGCGATCCGCGCCGCCCGCATCGCGACGTCCTGCCCGGTCGGGCGGCCGTGGGACTCCACCGACGCGGCGCGCTGCTGCACCAGCAGGTCGGGGATGTCGATGCGCACCGGGCAGGCGTCGAAGCAGGCGCCGCAGAGCGAGGAGGCGTACGGCAGCGAGGCGTTGGGGTCGTCCCCACCCGTGATGCCGGTCAGCAGCGGCGACAGGACGGCCCCGATGGGGCCGGGGTACACCGAGCCGTAGGCGTGCCCGCCCGCCCGCTCGTACACCGGGCAGACGTTGAGGCACGCCGAGCACCGGATGCAGTGCAGGGCCGCGCGCCCGTCGGGGTCGGCGAGGACGCCGCTGCGCCCGTTGTCCATCAGCACGAGGTGGAACTCCTGCGGCCCGTCGCCGGGCGTGACGCCCGTCCACGTCGAGGTGTAGGGGTTCATCCGCTCCCCCGTGGAGCTGCGCGGCAGCAGCTGGAGGAAGACCTCGAGGTCGGACCAGGTGGGCACGACCTTCTCCACGCCCATCAGGGTGATGAGGGTCTGCGGCAGGGTCAGGCACATGCGGCCGTTGCCCTCGGACTCCACCACCGAGAGGGTGCCGGAGTCGGCGACGGCGAAGTTGGCCCCGCTGACGGCGACCCTCGCGGAGAGGAACTTCCGGCGCAGGTGCGCGCGAGCCGCCATGGCCAGCCGCCGGGGCTCGTCGGTGAGGTCCGGGTCCACGCCGGGCATCTCGCGCAGGAAGATCTCGCGGATCTCGCTGCGGTTGCGGTGGATCGCCGGCACGAGGATGTGGCTCGGCCGGTCGTCGCCGAGCTGGACGATGAGCTCGGCGAGGTCGGTCTCCCACGCGGCGACCCCGCCCTCGGCGAGGGCCTCGTTCAGCCCCGTCTCCTGCGTGGCCATCGACTTGACCTTGACCACCTCGTCGGCCCCGGTGGCGCGCACCAGGTCCAGCACGATCGCGTTCGCCTCCGCGGCGTCCCGCGCCCAGTGGACGACGCCCCCGCGCGCCGTCACGGCCGCCTCGAGCTCCTCCAGCAGCTCGGGCAGCCGCGCCATCACGTCGGCCTTGATCGCGGAGCCGGCCAGGCGCAGCGCCTCCCAGTCCGGCACCTCGTCGACGACGGCGGCGCGCTTGGCGCGGATGACGCCCGTCGCCTTCCCGAGGTTGCGGCGCAGCTGGGTGTCCTGCAGCGACTCCCGCGCCTCGGCGGGGAAGGGGCGGGTGCCGCGCAGGTGCCCGACGCCGGGCGGGGCGTGCGCCGGCCGCACGGTGGGCAGGGGCAGGTCGGTCGTGCTCACAGCGGGGCCTCCTGGAGGGGGTCGGCGCTCTCGGGCGGGTCGCCCCGCTCCGCCCGCGGCGCGCCGGCGACGACGCCGGCCGCCAGCGAGCGCGCCGACGGCGTCTGCGTCGCCTCGGTGCTCGCGAGGACCTCCGCGAGGTGCACGGTGCGCACGCCCGTGCGAAGCCGGCCCAGTCCGCCGCCGATGTGCATCAGGCACGAGGAGTCCCCGGCGGTGCACACCTCGGCGCCCGTGGCGAGGACGGCGGTCATCTTGTCCGCGAGCATCGCGGTCGAGGTGTCGGCGTTCTTGATCGCGAAGGTCCCGCCGAAGCCGCAGCACACCTCGGCGTCGGGCAGCTCGACGAGCTCGAGCCCGCGCACGGCCCGCAGCAGCTGCAGGGGCTTGTCGCCCACCCGGAGCATCCGCAGCGAGTGGCAGGTCGGGTGGTAGGTGACGCGGTGCGGGTAGTAGGCGCCGACGTCGGTGACGCCGAGCACGTCGACCAGGAGCTCGGACAGCTCGTAGGTGCGCTCCGCCACCGCCTCGGCGCGGGCGGCCAGGGCCTCGTCACCGCCGCGGCGCGCCACCATGGCGTGCTGGTGGCGCACGCAGCCCGTGCAGCTGCCCGAGGGGGCCACGACGGCGTCCCACTCCCCGTCCGCGACGGGGCCGAAGACCTCCGTCGCGTGCCGGACGACCGGCAGCGCCTCGCGCAGGTAGCCGGTGTTGACGTGCATCTGGCCGCAGCACGTCTGGCCCGGCGGGAAGACGACGTCGTGCCCCAGCCGCTCGAGCAGCTCCACCGTGGCCCGCACCGCCTGGGGCGCGACGGCGTCCCCCAGGCACGTGGCCATCACCGCGATCCGCACGCGGACCTCCTCGGGCGCCTCGTCGTCGGCTGGACCGGCTGTGGTCCGACCACACCGGACGGTAGGTCATGGCGCCGAGCTGCACAACGACCGCACGCCTACGCTGCCGGGCGTGCGCGCCCACGAGCAGGTCCTCGCCCACCTCGAGGAGCAGCTGGCGAGCGGTCGCATCCCGCTGGGTGGGCACCTGCCCCCCGAGCGCGCCCTGGCCGAGGAGCTGGGCGTGGGCCGCTCCTCGGTGCGCGAGGCCGTGCGCGTCCTGGAGGCGATGGGAGTCGTCCGCACCGCGACCGGCTCCGGGCCCGGCGCGGGCACCGTCGTCGTCGTCGCGCCGGCGGGCGCCATCGGCATCTCGCTGGGCGCGGCCCTGCGCCTGCACACCGCGACCGAGCGCCTGTCCGTCGCGGACGTCGTCGCCACCCGCGTCCTCCTCGAGACGTGGTCGGTGGCCGAGGCCGCCCGGCGCGCCGGCGAGCCCCGGCACGACGCCGCGCGCGCGAGGGCCGCTGCGCTCGTGGAGGCCATGGAGGCCGCCGAGGACCCCGAGCGCTTCATCGCCCTGGACACCGAGCTCCACGTCGCGCTGGCCTCGTGCGCGGGCAACGCGGTGGTGGAGGCCGTGATGGTCTCCCTGCGCGAGGCGGTCCGCGCCTACGTCGCGGCGGCCGTGGCACGGCTGGAGGACTGGCCCGCCACGGCCGACCGCCTCCGCCGCGAGCACCGCGCCGTCCTCGCCGCCGTGGTCGAGGGGCGGCCCTGCGACGCCGCCGCGGCCGTCCGCCGGCACATCGAGGGCTTCGCCCGCGAGACCGAGCACGCGAGCCCGGCCGGCTGAGCGGTCCGGCGCTCAGGCGCGCCGGCGGGTGGACTCGCGCGGCACGAGCTCGGGGGTGAAGACGACGTGCCGCGGGTCCTCCCCGCCGTCGGCCCCCACGGCGGCCAGCAGCAGCTCGACCGCCGTCCGGCCGAGCTGCTCGCGGGGCTGGCGGACAGAGGTGAGCGGGACCGGCGCCGTCGCCGCGAAGGCGATGTCGTCGTACCCGACCAGGGCCAGGTCCTCGGGGACCGCGACCCGGCGGCGCTGGCACTCGTTGAGCACACCCAGCGCCAGCAGGTCGTTGGCGCAGACGACGGCCGTCGGGGCCGCCGCGGCGGCCCCCTGCCAGGTGGCGAAGAGCCGGGCCGCCGCCCCGGCGCCGCCGCGCACCGACATCTCCTCGACCTCGGCCACCTCCACGGTGCCGCGGCCCGCCACCGCGGCCCGGAGCCCGTCGAGGCGGTCCTCCACCTGTCGCAGCCCTCGGGGGCCGCCGACGAAGACGACCCGCTCGTGCCCCCGCTCGAGGAGGTGCTCGCCGGCCAGCCGACCGCCGCAGACGTCGTCGACCGCCACCGACGACGAGGTGGGCGACGCGGAGACGCGGTCCACGAGGACCACCGGCGTCCCCCGCTCGACCAGGACGTCCGCCGGGTGGTGCTCGCGGTCGTGCACCGGCGACAGCAGGACCCCCATGACGCGCTGGGCCTCGAGCCGCTCCAGGTGGCGCTCCTCCCGCGACGCCCTCCCCCCGCTGTTGCAGACGACGACCAGCGCGCCGGCCTCCTCCGCGGCCTCCTCCGCGCCGGTGATGACGTCGGCGAAGAAGGGGTTCGTCACGTCGAGCACGACCAGGGCGATGGTGCGGCTGCTCCCGGACCTCAGCTGGCGCGCGGACTCGTTGCGGACGTAGCCCAGGGCGTCGATCGCCGCCTCGACCCGCTCGCGACGTGCTGCCCCCACCGAGCCCGGGCGGTTCAGCACGTTGCTCACGGTGCCGACCGACACGCCGGCGGCCCGCGCCACGTCCTTGATGCCCACCACGCCCGGACGGTAGGGCAGAGCCGGTGGCGCTCCTCCCCCCCGGGGCGTCACGTCGTCCCGAAGCGCCGCGCCGTGAGGCCGTTGAGGAGGGCGGCCGCCACGAGGACGACGCCCAGCGCGAGCAGCTGGAACTGGGACCCCGCGTTGCCCGGGATGGCGAGCAGGATGCCCGCGTCGAGCCAGACGACGAGGAGCGCCGCGAGGACGACGCCCGCCACCCGCCCGATGCCGCCGGTGATGGCGACGCCGCCCAGGACCGCGATGGTGATGGCGGGGAGCGCCATGCCGCTGCCCGCGGTGCCGGCGTCCGGGCGGGCGGAGGCGAACTGGGCCGTCGTCACGACCGCGACCAGGCCGGAGACGAGCCCGGCACCGGCGAAGGCGAGGAACCGGGTGCGCCGCACGTCGATGCCCGCCCACTCGGCGGCGACGTCGTTGGTCCCGATGGCGTACAGACGGCGACCGTAGGTGGTCCGGTTGAGCAGCACCCAGACGACGAGGACCGTGGGCACGAGGAAGGTGAGGATGCTCAGGGGCAGGGCGATGGCGTCCGGCCCCGAGCCGAGCACGGGCACCGCCCGCGCCGCGCCGTAGAGCTCCTGCACGGGCTCGGTGCTGATCGGCTGCTGCCCGGTGATGACGATGGCCAGCGAGGAGAAGACGTAGTAGGTCGCCAGCGTGGTGATCAGGGGCGGGAAGCCGACGTAGGCGACGAGCACCCCGTTCAGCGCCCCGCACGCGGCGCCGAAGACGGCGGCGAGGACTACCGCCGCTGCGAGGGACCAGCCCCACTCGCCGAGCGCGAGGCCGAAGACCATGCCGGTCAGCGACACGACGGCCCCGACGGACAGGTCGATGCCGCCCCGCCCGGAGGTGATGACCAGCAGCTGCGCGAGGCCGAGCATCACCAGCGGCACGGCGTTGATCAGCGCCAGCGCCATGTAGGGCGCGTCGTAGGGCGCTGACAGGTAGTTGCGGGCGCTCAGGGTGGTGAAGGTGGCGACGACGGCGACCAGCAGGACGACCAGCAGGACGACGCGCTGGGTCAGGACGGCCCGGCCGGCGGAGGCGACGAGGCCTCGCAGGCGTGCGGCGCCGCCGCGGGAGCCACCCGGCGACGGCTCCCGCGGCGCCGTGCGGCGCTCGCGCTGGGACGGGGCGGACGTGGTCATGCGGACCTCCTCGTGCGCTGGCGCAGGAGGTCCACACCCACCGCGACGATGATGAAGAGCCCGATGAAGAGGCTGGACAGCTGGGACGGCCAGCCGAGCTGGGTGATGCCCGAGGCGACCGTCTGCACGAGCAGCGCCCCCAGCACGGTGCCGAGCACGGAGCCGCGCCCGCCCATGATCGAGGTCCCGCCGATGACGACCGCTGCGATGGCGGCGAGCTCCATGCCGGAGCCGACGTTCGGGGCGAGCGTCGACGTGCCCTGGGCGATGACGAAGCACGCCGCGAGGCCGGTGAGCAGGCCCGTGAGCACGTACGCCAGCAGGACCCGCCGCTGGACGGGCACGCCGGCCAGGCGCGCGGCGTGGGCGTCGCCGCCGACGGCGTAGTAGTGCCGCCCGCCGGCGGTGTGCCGCAGGGCGTACCAGAAGAGCGCGGCGACGACCACGACGAGCAGGAAGCTGTGCGGGACGCCGAGCGTCCGGCCCGCCTCCCCCCGGCCGAAGACGGCCAGGGTCGGCGGGATGCCGTCGACGGTGCTCCCGCCGAAGACCTGCAGGCCCACGAAGCGGAAGACGTTCAGCGTGCCGAAGGTGATGATGATCGCGTGGACGCGCCCGTAGGCGACGAGCGTCCCGTTGACGAGGCCGAGGAGGCCGCCGACCGCGATCGAGAGGCCGACGGCCACCAGGAGCGGGACGCCGGCGCTGGTCATGGCCTCGGCCGTCACGACGGCGCAGACCATCACCACCGAGCCGACGGAGACGTCGATGCCGCCCGAGATGATGACGACGGTCATGCCGACGCCGATGAGCGCGATCGGCGCGGTCGCGACCAGCAGCGGCACCACCGACCCGCTCGTGAGGAAGGCCGGGGTGGCGGCGCCGAGCACGGCCCACAGCACCGCGATGACGCCCAGCAGCACGACCTCCTGCCCGGTGACCGGGAAGGGGAGCACCCGCGGACCGCGCGCCGGGCTCCGGCGCACCGCGGGCGGCGCGGTGGACGGCGCGCTCACGCGGGCACCCCCTGGGCCGTCGGCAGCTCGCCGGCTGCGGCCGCGAGGACGTCGGCCTGCGCGGCGCCCGGGCCGAACTCCGCGACGGCCCTGCCGCCGCGCACGACCACGAGGCGGTCCGAGAGGGTGATCGCCTCACCGAGGTCGGTGGTCACCACGAGGACGGCCGACCCCTCGTCGGCGACGGCGTGCACGATGCGGTGGATCTCGTCCTTGGCGCCGACGTCGACGCCCTGCGTGGGCTCGGCGAGGACGAGCACGCGCGGCCGCTCCACGAGCTGGCGCGCCAGGACGACCTTCTGGGCGTTGCCGCCCGACATCGCCGAGAGCGGCTGCCGCTCGTGCGGCGTCTTGACGGCGAAGCGGGCGATGGACTCCCGCGCCACCCGGCGCTCCCGGGCGCGGTCGACCCACAGGCCCGCCCTCGACAGCAGCGGCAGGTTGCCCGCCGCGATGTTGAAGGAGATGGACTGGAAGGAGAAGGAGCCCTGGCGCTTGCGGTCCGACGGCAGGAGCGCGATGCCGAGGGCGCGCGCGTGGCGCGGGGAGCGCGGGGCGACCGCCTCCCCGTCGAGCAGGACGCGGCCCGCGGTCGGGCGCCTGATGCCGTACACGACCTCCGCGACCTCCGCGGCCCCGCAGCCGACGAGCCCGTAGAGGGTGACGACCTCGCCGGGCCGCACCTGCAGGTCCACGTCCTGGAAGCGGTCACCCCCGGCGAGCCCCTCCAGGCGCAGCAGGGGCGGCGCGTCGGCGAGCTGCCGTCGGCCGCGGGCCTCCGGCGCGTCCCCCCCGACCATGAGCTCGACCAGCCGGCGCACCGACAGCTCCTCGACGGGCCAGCTCCCGACCGTCTCGCCGTCGCGCATGACCGTGACCTCGGAGGCGATCAGGAAGAGCTCGTCGAGCCGGTGGGAGATGTAGATCACCGAGACGCCCGTGGCCACCAGCCGCCGCACGACCCGGAAGAGGACCTCGATCTCGGCGTCCGTGAGGATCGCCGACGGCTCGTCCAGGATGAGGATCCGGGCGTCGCCGCCGAGGGCCTTGGCGATCGAGACCTGCTGCTGCTCGGCCACCGACAGCTCGCGCACCGGCACCGTCGCGGAGCGCGCCGGCAGCCCGATGAGGTCGAGCAGCTCGACGACGCGGGCGTTCTGCGCCGCCCAGTCCACGCGTCCGCCGCGACGGATCTCGCGGCCGAGGAAGACGTTCTCCGCGACCGTCAGGTCCGGGAAGAGCTGCGGCTCCTGGTAGACGGTCGCCACGCCGAGGGCGATGGCGGCAGCCGTGCTGGTGACGGACACCTCCTGCCCGTCGATCCTCAGCTCGCCGGTGTCCGGCTGCTCGGCGCCCGCGAGCACCTTGACGAGCGTCGACTTGCCCGCGCCGTTCTCGCCGACCAGCGCGTGCACCGTCCCCGGTCGCACCCTCAGCCAGCCCGACCGGATGGCCCGCACCGCGCCGTAGCGCTTGGAGATCCCGGTCATCTCGAGCCGGTGGGGCTCCGTCCCGTCCTCGACCACGCCGTCGTCCTCCTCTCCTCGCGCCGGGTGCGGGTCAGTAGTCGAAGTCGCCGGCGTTCTCGGTCGTGATCTGCAGCGGCGGGCCGAGCAGCAGCGTCTGCGACGCCTCGTCGTAGGTCACCTCGGGCAGCTCCGAGGTCACGCCGGAGAGGTCGCCGACGTCCTCGCCCGAGGCGAGCTGCACGCCCGCGAAGGCGGTGAGGTACCCCAGGGCCTCCACGTCCCAGAGGACGGCCGCCGAGGACGAGCCGTCCTCCAGGTAGGGAGCCATCGACTGCGGCGTGCCGAGGCCCACGGTGGAGACCTCGCCGATGCGGCCGGCGTCCCGGACGGCCTGGGCCACGCCGGGGGCCGACGACGTGCACTCGCCGACCAGCCCGGTCAGCTCGGGGTTGGCGTTCATGAGGTCGGTCGCCAGCTGGGTGGCCCGGGCCTGGTCCTCGCCGGCGTAGACGACGTCGACGATCTCGGCGTCCGGGTACTCCGACGCCGTGTACTCCCGCTGGACGTCGATCCACGCGTTCAGGTTCTGCGCGGTCTCGCCGCACGAGACGATGGCGTACTGGCCGGAGCCGCCCATGGCCTCGAGCAGGCTGTCCGTGAGGCCCTCGCCGATGCCCTGCGTGGACGCCTGGCTCACGAAGACCTCCCGCGCGCTCCCGGGCGCGTCGGTGTCGGAGGTCGCCACCGCGATGCCGGCGTCGGCCGCCTGCTGCAGCAGGGGGGCGATGGAGTCGGGGTCGTTCGGGGCGACGACGAGGGCGTCCACGCCCTGCTGGATGAAGGAGCGCACGATGTCGGACTGCGCCGCGGCGTCCGCCTCCACCGGGCCCTGGTAGAGCCACTCGCAGCCCAGCTCCTCGCACGCCGCCTCGCCGCCGGAGTTCATCGCCTCGAAGTAGGGCACGCCCTGGAGCTTGGGGACGAAGGCCACCCGCACGCCCGAGCCGCCCGTCTCGCCGGCACCCCCGGCGGCGCCGCCGTCCTCGGCCGGGGCCGAACCGCCGCTGCCCGTGCCGCAGCTCGTCAGGCCGAGCGCGAGCGCCGCGACGACCGCCGCGCGCGTGGTGGTGAGCCGTGTCCTCATGTCCACTCCTTCGTGGTCGGGGCGCCGGGCGCCCCGCGTTGATGAAACGTTTCACGGCAACGTAGGGACCGTTGGTCACGGCCGTCAAGTACCGGTGAGGCCACGGCGGGGACCGCCCGCCGGCCGGCGTCGGAGGTGTTCTTGACGCCCCGTCGGCGACGCGGCTACGTTCGTGGTGAATCGTTTCACGGACTCGACGGCGAGGTGGGGCATGCCCCGGTACTGCATGGTGGCGCGCGTCGACCCGCACCGGCTCGAGGAGTACCGGGAACGGCACGCGGCGGTGTGGCCGGAGATGCTCCGCGCCCTCGCCCGCGCCGGGTGGCGCGGCTACACCCTCCACCTGGGCGAGGACGGCCTCCTCGTCGGGGTCGTGGACGCGGACGACCTGGACGCCGCGCGCGCCGCCATGGGCGCCACCGAGGTCAACGCCCGGTGGCAGTCGGCGATGGCCGACTTCTTCGCGTCCGCGCCCGGCGCCCGACCCGACCTCGCCTTCACCGTGCTGCCCACCGTCTTCGACCTGGACGCCCAGCTGGCGGCGGCCGGCCCACCCGAGGAGAGCGCCCCATGACCACCCCCGACGAGCGGCGCCGCGCCGCCCTCGACGCCCTCGCGCAGCAGACGATCGAGCTGCCGAGCTGGGCGTTCGGCAACGCCGGCACCCGCTTCAAGGTCTTCTCCACCGAGGGCGTCCCCCGCGACCCGTTCGAGAAGGTCAGCGACGCCGCGCAGGTGCACCGCCACACCGGCGCGGCGCCCCGGGTCTCGCTGCACATCCCGTGGGACCTGGTGGAGGACTTCGGGAGGCTGGCCGCGCATGCCGCCGACGAGGGCGTGCAGCTGGGCACCGTCAACTCCAACGTCTTCCAGGACGACGACTACAAGCTCGGGTCGCTGACCAACGCCGACCCCGCCGTGCGCCGCAAGGCGGTCGCCCACCACCTGCGGTGCCTGGACGTGATGCGGGAGACGGGGTCGAAGGACCTCAAGATCTGGCTGCCCGACGGCACCAACTACCCGGGCCAGGACGACCTGCGCGGCCGCCAGGACCGCCTCGCCGAGTCGCTGCAGGAGATCTACGCCGCCCTCGACGCCGACATGCGCATCGTCCTGGAGTACAAGTTCTACGAGCCCTACTTCTACTCGATGGACATCCCGGACTGGGGCACCTCGCTGCTGCACTGCCTCGCGCTCGGCGAGCAGGCGATGGTCGTCCTCGACACCGGCCACCACGCGCCCGGGACGAACATCGAGTTCATCGTCGCCCAGCTGCTGCGCGTCGGCCGGCTCGGCGCCTTCGACTTCAACTCGCGCTTCTACGGCGACGACGACCTCATGGTCGGTGCCGCGGACCCGTTCCAGCTCTTCCGGATCCTGCACGAGATCGTCCGCGGCGACGCCCTGCGCCCCGACTCGGGCGTCAACTTCATGCTCGACCAGTGCCACAACATCGAGGAGAAGATCCCCGGGCAGATCCGCTCGGTGATGAACGTCCAGGAGGCGACGGCCAAGGCGCTGCTCGTCGACCGCGAGGCGCTGGGGCAGGCGCAGCGGGCCGGTGACGTGCTCGCCGCCAACGCCGTGCTGATGGACGCCTACAGCACCGACGTCCGGCCGCTGCTCGCCGAGCTGCGCGAGAGCCACGGGCTGCCCGCCGACCCGTACCGCGCCTACGCGGGGTCCGGCTACGCCGAGCGCACCGCCGGCGAGCGCGTCGGCGGCACCCAGGCCGGGTGGGGCGCCTGATGGCCACCCCGCCCTCCGCCGGCCCCGGCACCCCCACCTCCCAGGAGACCTCCGTGACGACCCCCGTCGCCGACCTCGTCGCCCGCTCCAACGCCCTCGGCGCCGACCCCACGACGACGAACTACGCCGGCGGCAACACGTCCGCGAAGGGCGTCGACGTCGACCCGGCGACCGGCCGCGAGGTCGAGCTGCTGTGGGTCAAGGGCTCCGGCGGCGACCTCGGCACCCTGACGCCCGAGGGCCTCGCCGTGCTGCGCCTGGACCGCCTGCGCGCGCTCGTCGACGTCTACCCCGGCGTCGAGCGCGAGGACGAGATGGTCGCCGCCTTCGACTACTGCCTGCACGGCCGCGGCGGCGCGGCGCCGTCCATCGACACCGCGATGCACGGGCTCGTCGAGGCCGCGCACGTCGACCACCTCCACCCCGACTCCGGCATCGCCCTCGCGACGGCCGCCGACGGCGAGGCGCTCGTCCGCGAGCTCTTCGGCGACCGCGTCGCGTGGGTGCCGTGGCGACGGCCCGGCTTCCAGCTCGGGCTGGACGTC
>Ga0210040_10007658_pt1 | contig 13003 bp, 14 predicted proteins | sample CryGeyCG12114_NA_FD_185462 | JGI IMG/M metagenome (GOLD analysis project Ga0210040, IMG submission 185462) | Groundwater microbial communities from aquifer - Crystal Geyser CG19_WC_8/21/14_NA (SPAdes) (version 2) | ecosystem: Environmental > Aquatic > Deep subsurface > Groundwater | place: USA... | reverse complement strand
TGTCTGTGTGTAAATATGGGTGATGTGAAACGTGACAAAAATGTGTGGAGCACAGGTACAAATAATGAAAAGAGAAAGTCACCTATCCCTATCGTATCCATAGCTGATAATGGAGCTTTCACTAGATCCTTTATCAGCTTCCCTTTCATGCTCTTTCATCTGCTCCACACGTTCCTTCTTGGGAATGCGGAAAACTTCTTTCAAATCAGCCCACGAGTTTAAAAGTGTTTTTGCAGCTGCAACAAATTCCCAAATAAACTGCTCAATTTGCTCAGTCGCCATGTGCTCAACAGGTTCGGGAGTTGTATCAGCTATTGGTTTTGATTCTTCTGACACTAATTGCTCTTCCTTTGCGGTTTCAATGTTCTCTTCACATTCTTCTATCTCCATTTTCTCCTCTTTGATAGGCTCTTGTATGGTTTCTATTGCACCCGTTTCTGGGAGTGTACTGGGTTGTTCTTCTTCCACTGTTGAAACCGCATCTGCAATATTTTCCACAGGTACCACAATGGTCTCAGTTATGCTGTCTTTCTCTGTAGCAGATGGCAATACCGATGGCATAACAGGTGCCGGGACAGTTTCTTCAGGAGATTTTTCAATTTTAGTAGAAACTTGAACTTTAATTTCAGTCATTTCAGGAGCCCCAGACCATTTTTCAATCAGTTGAAGGACTTTGCTGTCTTGTAACATCGTCTTGTTCGGAATAGGAAGAGATTTCAAGGCCTGGAGAAACTAAAATACCAAAATATCTTCATGAAACAACAACACTGAATACATAAACAAATGCCGGTCTACAGTAACGCCATTTTATAGTCTTTTACCAATTTGTGATACTGATCATTCTTTATGAGCTGTGTCTCTGTGGCATCTAAAGAAGGCAAAGGTAAATCAACCATCCAACTCCAAAGCAACCGTAAACCATGATAATCCAGGAAAAGCCTTTTGCAAGGAGTATCTCCCCGTATCAGAATGCTTAGCAGGCGTTCCCTAGTGTCCCAGTCTTCAGCGCGCACCATGAGTCGACTAAGCGTTAATGTGTGGTTTCTGTTTTTCAGACCCGTCTGCTCCAGTTTGGTCAGTTCCTCTTTCATCTAAAAATCAAAAAGATTTATTCAGTTAGTTTTCGTTTGAACTTATTTCATATAAACGATATATTGTTAATTAAACTCACAGCAATATCCTCTAACTGGACTTCTTTGCGTTTTTTCTTAACCGCTTTGGGCCTAGGTTTGGATTTTCCAGACAAAGACACTTCTTTATCATCTTCTAAATCCATTTCAAGGTCATCAATTTCCATCTCATCCTCTTCATCTCCTCCAATCCACCCACGACAACTGGGAGTCATGCAAAAACAGCGCTGTGCTTTTTTCCTAGAATTAAGTTAAAAAATTACATTTAGTGAGGGTTGAATGAATTGATACAAAGGAGAGCATGAAAAGTTACCCATAGCGTTGAAATTGGTAATCAAACGTTATCTCATCTCCAGGATCTAAGTCTCGGATTGCGAAGAACCCAATTCGAAGCTCACCATTAACAGTCCACTGATCAATGAAAATAATGAGATTGGCAACCATTAATTAATATCTGGAATCCAGTCACTAGAGTGTTGCACGCTGAGATTGACACGGCTTACCTTTTGAGTCTCACAATTGGGTTCGCAACTGTGGTTAATGAAACGTGAGCAGTTTCCTTTCATCGTAGCGTCAATGATTACATCCGACTTTAATGCCATGAAGTAAAAGTGTTCTTGATTCCCTTTAGCGTACTCCTTTGTTCGCTTTTCGAATTCCCAAGGGTCTAAAACTTCGCCAACGTATTCTATCACAAATCCTCCACTGCAAATGATACATTTGATGATGTGGTTAGAAATAAACTTACTCGGATGGATTATCCGAGAAAAAGTGTGAGAGTTTAGTCTATTGGTTTTAAGGTAATATGAAACTTACGCATGCAAAGACTGCATTGTCCTTAGTCCGTGACCTTTTTTTTCAGTATCGAAAACTTCCAAGGAGCAATATTCTTTATTTTGAAATGCCTTGTTGGTACAGAATTCTCCAGTTGGGCAACGAGATCCACTGTCAAGAAAAATAAAATATACAGTTTTAAGCATTTGAATTCAATAAGAATGATTGAAACACAGAGAATGAGCACAAAATAATATTACCATTCGACCATAAGCAACCGATTTAAACAATGTTCATTACATCCCACTTCTCCTCTGGACACCTCTTCTTTCGATACAAAGCAGTCGCAAACCATTCCTTTACTTTCTTTACTAATTTTGCGATAAGTTCTGTACAAATTTTCGTCTAATCCTTCAAATTTTTTTAGTTTTTCTTGTAACTCTTTGTCTCTTGAATCAAATACTAAATGACCAGTTTGCTTTGTATGATGCTCAGATAATGGGATAACTTTGATACGTTGTTCAGGAGCAACCATATCCAAACTTTCTTGAGTTTCAGCTAAGGACATTGAAGAAAGGTCAGTAGTGGGAGCTGAGTCATTGTCCAAAGATTTCCGAAGCTCAACATCGGAAGAATAACGCCAGCGATCTTTCACTTTAAGTGGTTTTAAGGATGAATTAGAGCCCGACGAGCTGGCTCCTATTTCAGATTCAAGAGATGACGCGATGCTTAGCAGAGATGAAGCAAAATTACTATCTTTAGTTTCGGTGGTATCAGAGGTGAGATCAGGCGTTGAAGACGTTTTGTTCAAAAATGGAATATCGTCTTCACTAAGGAAAGAAGCACTTCGACTTAAACTTGCTATAGAAGATTCCATGCTAGAGAAAACAACTTCTCTTCTTTTTCTTGAACCATTGCCCAAAGATTTGATACGAGAACTTCGGCGTATTTTCGAGTTGTCAACGTCAGCTTCTGCTAAGATGAAACATATTTATATCAATTGCCCATCAAAATATCCGCCCATTTAAATTGTTGAAATTCAAAGCACCAAACACAGTAATTACCATTAGTCGAACAATTTTCTTTGCATTGTTTCTCGTCAGGCCCAGGTGGTGGTGCAGCTATGTTTGACTCCTCGCTTTTGTTCTGCTTTTCAACGTCGTCGTGTTTTTTAGGAAAAACTTTGTCCAATATCATTCCCGACATTTCTAAACTTTCTTTTTCATTAATTTCAGTGCTATCGGTGCTGAATAAATCTAAACCAGGAATAAAACCTGAGTCTATTTTTTCTTCCTTTTTCAGATCAAAGATAGACAAGGAAGAGTTTGCGGTATTCGTATTAGTATTATTATCGTATTCCGAAGATGAAGTAGATGTTTCAGTTTCTACTTGCACTTCAGTACTAGAAGTAATTGGCATTGGTAGACAAGAGTCTGAGCTAGAAACTGAGACAACAGAATCTTCTTTACTTTCCCCGATTTTTGGCAAATCTTCATCAGATTTTTCGTTGCCGGGTTTATTATTAGCAGATGTTTCAGCCACAGCTGTGCTCAACGGATATTTACGTGGTCGCCCTCTACATTTTTTTCGGGGAATGACAACATTCGGTTCCGAATTAGAGGACTTTACTTCTGCTGTACTCGCTTCTTCTGAAGTTTTTCCAGGCTACAAAAAAATCAATAATATTTTAAAAAGCACAGATTTCAAAAGATTTTTGACTATTTTATTCAAGCGAACTACTAACCTCACAACTTGGCTGTGTTTCATCATCACATTTAGACGGTCCACTTTTTTGGACCGCTGGTATCGGCTCACATATGTCAGGACTTAACAAACGAGCGGTAGTGGGTGGACGGGGTGCTGATTGATCCTGTGAGGTTTCTAAAGACGTATCTTCGTTAGATTCTTCCATTTTTGCTACAGTTGACAAGCTCCAGCCTAAAGCAAAAAGAATCACATATGGTACCCCATCACTCTAACCTATACTTATTTGCCTTTCCAGTTCTGGTTCGACTAATTGTAATAAATACATTCGATGATACAAATGGATAAAATATTTTGGTTAAATTAGTATTGTTTACCGAAAATTATAAAAAGACCACGATAAAGTCACCGCGAAAGCTTCAAATTGATGACTTTGGTATCCATCCAGTAGCACAACGGTTTATACAGCTTCCACTGTCTATTAATATCGAAAATTCACAAAAATTAAGTCATAAATTCGAAAAATTATCAACAGTTTAAATAATTATGAAGAAATTTTCTTTGACAGTGAAGGCGAATACTGGTTTTACTGGAATACTCGTATGAATGAAAAGCACTGAATTTGAATACTAGATTTTACGCGCCTTTTTAAATACGAAGATGGACGCTTTTGGTGCTACCGTGGATTGAATTGTGAGTGAATAGGGTTGCTGCTATCATGGATTTTCGAAGACAAAAAATCACCAAGACCATGTAAGGATGTAAACCACATTTACGTAAAAAATGAGCAACTTTTGCCAAGAAAAATAATCCTAGAAAAAATTCAAAAAATTAATTCCTTACACATAACTTCTTTATTCAACAACACTCCATTACTATCATACTTCATAAGACAATAACCATGGCCGCCCAGCCAATCTAAATTCATCGCAGCATGTGCAGTCCTAAAGCATTGCATGGATAAGCATTCATGCTGACTAGAAAAATCCACACAAACGCAAAGTAATAGAGTACCATAGTTGAGTTAATTACGCAACATAAACAGTCCTTATTTTCACAATCGGTATCATAACCGGTTAGTGAAGATTGACGAAACACGATAGAAATAACACAAACTATACTAAAACCTACTCATCAAATATGAGTTTTTTTACAAACATTGTAAATTCGATTACAAAATCATAATACGTATAATGATTCACATTCTTTTGGGACCAAGGCAAAGCAAACATGGGGTTCTAAAACTAATTCGAAATAATAGAATCGTATAAAAGATAAGAATAATAACAAAAATTATGAATACAAAAGATTATAAAGAAGTCCAAAATATAAGTGGGCGAAATATCGAAAAGGTAATATACCAATTGTGACTGCCAACAAAATTTAAAAAACTACAGTGCGAATTAAGAATAGTAAAAGTCTACAACCGCTTTTATTATTCATAAATCCATCGAATTAGAGCATTCATCTTCAGTGCGCAGTTTTTTGGGGCGATGCAGTTCCAGGAACGTCTCCAGCTCACGAGGTAATTCTTCAGAGCAGAAAGGAATATCATATGCACATACTGCTCGGGCTGACAAACACTTCAGAGTAATGTGGTCAATGGGGCTGTATTCTAAACCAGGGATTTGACGTCGATCCAATGCCTCTAAAGGCCTTTGATTTTGCACATCTAACTGATCAATGTGAGCTCCAGCTTTTAGTAGCATGTTGACAATCTAGATTCCAAACGATTATTTTGGGTTTAAGAATTCATTAATTCAACTGAAACATATGTTTCAGTTGTATAATTCGCTAATGGGAATAAAATATCGCACCTCAATATCAAACATGTCGTTCGAAACAACCAAATGTAAAGGGGTAGCTTTGTTATCATTCACAGCATTTACATCGGCTCCACAATAAATCAAAAACTTGGCGACTTCCAGAGACGGGAATACGCATAGCTGCACAATTATTTTATATAAGACTCTGATACTGACTAATTAGTTTGCACTGTAAATGAATATTTTAAAACCTGGTGGTCGTCCAGAAAGAAATGACTTCGGACTACATTACTTCGACTAACAGCAAGATGCAATGGAGTATCTCCATTGTTACATGTCTTCAATGAGTGGCGAAGAAATTTCTCAGTGCTCTGATAGCAAAAGAAATCAATAGAATTCAATGAGTTTCACTGTACAGAGTTTGCAAGAACAGCAGTGTTTGTATCTAGCTAGACAATTAGACAAATTTGATAATAAATTACCCTTTGAAGTCTATAAAAATCCGACGAAGTTTTATTTGGGGCACGAATAAGGAGGTACAACAAGTGAGTGCATCCTCTTAGAGATCTGCAGGTAAAAAACAAATTAAATCATAAAGAAAGCATCATGCTACAAATGTAATATAAGCCCCAATTTTAGTGTTTTCTACGAACTTATCAAAACTTTCAAGCTGCCGTTTAAAAACTGGTTTAATTTGAATGAGTTCCACACTGGTTATCAGCTGGTGAATGAGCATTTCATAAATTTCTATTAGATCCACAATCCGCAAGGGATGGTTAGGAACTTTTCGGTCTAGTTCTCTGTTTTTGTCTAAATCCAGCAAGAGACGAATCTGAAAAAAATCAGACAATACATCAGAAATTTGGAATTTAAGAATCATGAAATATCGTTAATTATCTACATTACCAGGGCTAAAGCAGTGAAACATGTGTCCCCATAAACAATGGAGTCTTTTTCAATCCGTAATTGAAGAGTATATCTCCAACACAAAATACAAGGCAAATATTGAGAAGAATCAGCATATGCAGCACCTCGATACATAATTCTAAATATCATATCTTTGTGATTTTTGCCAAGAATCCGTTCAGCCATTAATAAACTATTGATACTAATGAGATCCATATCAGCCGAGACATTTCTAAACTCCTCGTGGTTTGAGAATTCTTCAATCAACATTTCTTCACCTGAAAACACATTTACCAATCAATGAAAATACTAAATAGTCACAAGCCATATAGGCGTCTATACAGAAATTTATCTTACCAGTAGTAGGATCGAAAAAGGCTTTTGCATACAATGGCACATAATCCAGTTTCTGCTTAGGCAATGAAGGAATTTCTCCTGTCGGGTCAAATCTAATATCCAACGCTTTTCTCCAGAAATAAAGCGCCATTTGTACATCATGATGTTCATCCAAAAAAGTAGATCCCATGAGTTCATGCATGTCAGCTTTTCTTTCTCGTGTGTATGAAATATTCTCCAGCAAATAATTAAAGATTAAAGTGGCTCCTTTGAGACTTGCAGTTTGCAAAGCATCATCTCCATATCGATTTTTCAAAAATGGACAGGCTCCATGTGACAACAACAGTTTGGTGGTTTCAAATCTATGCTCTTGAATTGCATAATGTAATGCTGTTTTCAACTGGATGTCTTGAGCATTCACATCCGCTCCATGCTTGATCAAATATTCACATAAATCCTTACTTTGAACCGAATTTATCAGACAGCTTCCACCTATACAGAAACAGAAAGCAGAAAAACTTATAATTGGCAATTGACACTTATAAATTAAAAAAAAAAAATGGACCCATAACTCACTGTTGTTATTCGGTATCAAAATATTAGCATTCCCGTGCTCCACAAGAAATTGAACAATATCGAAATGAGTCATAAAACAAGCTGATCTCACTGGAGTAGAGCCAGTATCACTTAACACATTGACATTCGCACCTTTCCTAACAAGATATTTAACAATTTCAAGTCGTCCCGAAACAGCGGCACACCATAAAGGACTGACGATATGGTTGGTTCGATCATCTGGAACTTCATAAATCCCTTTCTGCTCAATATCCGCACCACAAGTCTCCACGAGGTATTCCACAATTTCCAAATTCCCTTTCTTGCATGCCGTGAATAGAGCAGAGCAAGCATCTTCTTTACAGATCACGGAGACAACCTCTTTACGTTCAGATTTTTCCAGTCGTTCCAAACTGGTTCGAAGGACGTATGATAAACGAGCGTTGGGGGCTGCTAGTCGGACTTCTTTCAAGAGTTCGTCACTCAAAAACTCTTTAGCATGATGACCCGATGCAAGGGATGAGTTGGCCGAACCCAAAGTGGACAGCATGGTCTTAATTTTGTTCATTTCTGCTTTAAGGATGTCCAGTTTCTCATTCATCCAGGTGTCGTGTGTCACTCAATCAATATTGTTCAGCTCCAAATAGATAGGACCTTTTATGACTCTGGATCCGTTTCCACATTGATTCACTGGCTGGAGAGCAAGATGAAGCTTATGCCTATCCCTTGATCCCTTCCCTAGTGATAGTGTGCTGGACCCTTTAATAGTCAATATAGCCAGTCGGATCTGATCTATTAGGAATTAATAATGGATGGGCAGTTAGCTTTGCAACTACAACTTGAAATTTATTATTATTAGCAGTATTATTCAATTCAAAATCTTTAAGGCTACGCTTTTAGTTCAGTAAAAAACTTCATATTCACTTCTCCTATCCAATAAATAAAAGAACAAGTGGAAAAGCTTCCTGGTACACTTACAGGATATAGTTTGATTTTTTAAATCGCAAACTCCAACTTTATCAACTTGCAGAACAGCAGTATTAATTTAAGACTACAAATCACTACTATCACTAAGGCAAGATGTTTTCGAGTGTTAAAGATATTCTTGCTACATTAAATAAAACCCTTCCAATTTCATCATTATAATGAGGGAATTAAAGATTGACCTTCTAGTTCAAGAGATTCTAAACACCAACAATTTCTATGATACGAACTTTACTATTTCCGCTGCATAGCTTTATGGCTGTACAATCGGGCTGCATGCCTGTGTTGTGTGCAGTGCACTAACTAAAAGCACTATTGTGTATTTCATGCGCACTCGTGTCGAGCGAGTTTACATGAAGAAAACTGAAAATTTCGCTTAGTTAGTGTTAGTAGTGCTTTTGCCTGCTTACACCAGTTTATAAGTTCCAAAATTTGGGACGATGAATTAAAATGTCTACATTTTAAAGGCTACAAAATAAAATTAATAATCAGTGGAGTTTTTTGCACTAAGTGAATAAAGAATTGATTTTAAATTCAATTTTAGTTGTGCATAGAGCACAAAATATCTCCAGCCTCTGGCTCTGTATATATGAAAATAAATAATTCATAGTCCATACAATAGACCTGCTAATTGATAATTATAAATTATAGTGAAGGGTCGCTTTCGCGTTGCTAAACTGTATGTGGCTGGCGGCTGTGTATATGTATATCTTGGTATTGATTACAAAAAAGAAGTGCTTTCATTCCATGTAATGCATGCAGATGGACTAAGGGAAATATAAAGTTCACTACTGATCATTATTACCTGAAAATGACCTTATTTCTTCCTTTGACACTTTCTCTGTCAAAAACAGTGCCAAAAATCATTTATTCTTTTGCTAATGTGATGTCCAATAGTCCACATGCAAAGAATATCTAGACCTTGCATTTTGCCCTCAAGATAATCATTTGGAAGAGAATTCATTTAAAAAAATTATAACCAATCTTGCTAGCTATTTTCCAGAGATCAATAATGTTACAATTCCGACCCCAACTTATTTTTAAATGTTTTAATAGCTGTTCATGACGATAACTAATGATGTTGAAATCAGGTATATAAAACATAGGAATGCTTTTTTCGCTAGACCGGTCATTATATTGTTAAGTTAACTAAAACTGACAAATCTAGCTTTGTAAGTCATGACTATAGTCTTAACATACCAATTGTAGTTAAATAAAGTTGGTTATTTTATTTAATCTTCTTAGCCTCATAATAGACTACTTTTAAATAAATGCATTCCAAGAATTTTGCTCTTATATTCAATCACAACACGTTGAAAATGTTGTTCAAACAATGAAACAATAAAGTCCTGCTCGCAAACAGCGATTATTGAGTTGCCTGGTGTTATACATCTTATAAATCATTGAAGAAACAATGACCAAGTTCAGAAAAAATCAGTACGTCTTAGTTTGGGCTTATTTCCTATCACTATGCTCCACTCAGGCAAAATTTTTAACTGCAACAGATTACGAAAATAAAGTGCATGAGTTAGAAAAGTCCTTCAAAGGGCGATATCCCACATTGGAATCTAAAAAATATGCGGATACTGTGCAACAAGCAGGAGGCTCACCAGTAATTTACTACAGAAATGACAAGACAGAGCCATTTTTCATTTCTCATGACGCGAATAAGGAGATTGGAAAGAAATTTATTGTTCTGAAAAGGGGAGATGATTATATTTCCAAAGAAAATGATTTCGATTTTGTTGTCTTAAGTAAAAAAGGGAGTGGTGGAGAATATACCGTGCACAAAGGATTTATTGAGTAAGTATACTCAGGAGAAATGATTATGCAAAATATTCATTCACTTTTTGTATAGGGATGCAAGAAAGTCATGGAATACCGTTATCTGGGATGACGCCATTCTGGAACAAAGAATTGGAATCAGTACATTTTTAAATGTCGCTCATGATCCTCTTATAAAAATGTATTAATTAATATAACACAATTTCGAATAATATGAAAATGTTATTTGCACATTGCACATTGCACATAATATTTTTAACACGCAGTGAAAACACATTAGAACGACCAAAATGTGTATGGTTTGGACCACTATTGGCATGCGATTCAGAAAAGCTCCACCCGAGCCCAAAAAGAAATACAGCATTCTCTCGACTAGACCAAAATGAAATTGATGGATCATTTTCAGGGAGTCTAGAAGCAGAAGATTACAAAACTGAAAACAGCAACGACCTTTTGCAGTCAGCTCAACCGAAAAAAACGGAAAGTAGTGACGAAAATTATTTTGTAGCAAAATCTCTTGGCAAAAATGGGCTTAGCATTGGCACATTAGTAAGTCCAAGTTCAGAAAAACAACAAGAAGAAAACCCATTAAAAAATCATGAAACCTGGGGCTCAACAAGCACAACAAAAAAGCCCACAAAGAAGAATGATGGAATTCGTACAGATGTTGAATCACGACTTAAAAGTCAGCCTATGGACGAAGATAGCAAATACTTTGTTACGGAAAGTCCTGAGTCTAGATCAAAGATTGGATCGATAGTGTTTCAACCTCGCCCACGTCCTGGACAAGTAGAAGACTACCAGCCCTGGGATACCATCAAGTCGACAACTAAAAGGCCTAAATTAGTGAAAAATAGTGAGAAAGCAAAAGTGGGAAATAGAATTCCTCCTCCTTCTGATGTAAAAGACTTCCCAAAAAACTTTGGAAACAATACTGATGGTCCTTCAAAAATGGATTCTTTGATCACGGATTCAATGGGTAAAGAAAATTATGAAATTCATTATAAATATGACCCTATACATATAAATACAGGTGTTGTCAAAAGTACAAAACGTTTGCAATATCATGCTATAGGTGCAGAAGAGGAGCAAGACTACATAGACAGAAAAAGTGGCCAATCTGAGAGCAGAGGAAAGCCTGAGCGTGATGTACCTTCGTATGCAATAGAGGAGGAAAACGCAAAAGAATATGACCAAAGTATCCAGAATGCTGAGAATTCCGAAGCCGAAAAATTGAGTGAATGGAGCGATGATACAGATTTTTACTTAAATAATAAGTCTTTCATTTCAAATGAGCCGTCAAAGGGACGAGCTGTGGGTAGTTTATTCACTAGATATAGAAGTCGTAATGGGAAATAAAATCTGATCTCAGAAAAGTATATTCTCAAAATTGAAAGTGTAAAGTGTTTAACAAACCGATAGTTTTATTCATGCATATCATATCATCATCATATTATGTACAATCACTTTTTCAAGTCTGACAAATTTTTTTGACAACTGGAATACTATCGACTCCTGATAAGCATTACAACTATATAGTAATAGTTTAATTTCGGTTCAAGTCCAAACATTTCTGTGAAACATGAACCCAAACATATAAACAAAATATTCATATTAGTAGTAGAACCAAAACGTGCAAAGTTACTTTGCAATCACAACACAAAACTGTACATTGAGCAAGGCATGAAAAAAGTACCAAAACTTCAGCAAAAATGGAAAACATTTTTTGCAATTCCATTTTAATATTTCTGTGCTGTGCATTGTCGTTTTCTCATATTAAATGTGAAAATTTCATTAAAATTGCTGATAACGATTATACGAACCAAAAACATGAGCATCTAATTAGAAAGGAAGTGTCTATCCTTAATTCTCAACCTACATTATTACAGCGACTACCAGTTTTTGTGCAAAATAATGAGATTTTCAATTTTTCTATCTATTCCTACATAGCTGACCATAAGTTCACGATCCATTCCACACACAATGATGAAACTAGAGATGATAATGTGATAATTTTACGTTATCCTTCTACTCCACTTCCATTTGTTTCCACGTATTTTGTTTTAGTGGAATTGAATGAAACAAATGCAGAAAAAAGGAATAAATACTTTTATGGTGGTTTGGCTTACATCAGGTTCGTTTTTTTTTTTAAAAAAAACTTTCAAAAAATTCCCCAATTTGCATTGCATATTTTCGATAGGGAATTTTATTCACCGTCCACAGTAGAATGGGGAATCATCAATTCTCAAGCCACCCCATACTATGGGAAAGATAGTTTTATTTCAGCTTTAATATATCGGTCTGGATTTAGCTCTCCGAGGAGACGAAACAGAAGAGGTACAAATGTTAAATTCCAGATGAAAAACCTATTTATAAATATTTAGATACCTGTTTTTATGCATTCTCTATATGTGATTTCTAGGTATTGGACCTCCAGCAGAAAAACTTGATGAAAGTACACGAGTAATTTACCCTTTTCCAACAACAACAGAGGCCCCAACTATTATAGAGATTAAGACAACCGTACCTCCACCAGAGCCAATAATTTGTTTCGGACTGGAAGAAAATTGTAGGCTGAGATTAAAATATTTCGGTAGAACCAGAAAGGAGCAACTAAAAAGACCATCCAAAATTTGCTTTGGATTGCCAGAAAATTGCCACTTGTCAACAGTGCCTGTAGATTCGGACGGGAGAATGATGCAAGATATGGAGGAAGCACAAGGTATGGGCTACGGTGGAGCAGCAGCAGAACCTTTGTTTCCCGTTCCCAGCAATGATATACAGCCGGATCCCGGACCGAACCCATCCCATCCCGTGAAGAAAAAGAAAATTATCAAGAAAATTATACGAAGGAAAAAAATCCCAGATGTAGGGACACCTAGTGCTGCCAGTGGTGGTGGAGTGGGAATCGGAGCTCCAGGGGGTGCATCTGGGGGTGGGGCGCCAATAGGAGCCCCAGGAGCTGCTTCTGGAGGACTAGTGCCAGGTATGGAAATGGATATTGGTGTGCCAGGAGTGGCAATGGACATGGGTGTGCCAGGTATGGCCATGGACATGGGTGTA
>Ga0210040_10007657_pt1 | contig 13005 bp, 8 predicted proteins | sample CryGeyCG12114_NA_FD_185462 | JGI IMG/M metagenome (GOLD analysis project Ga0210040, IMG submission 185462) | Groundwater microbial communities from aquifer - Crystal Geyser CG19_WC_8/21/14_NA (SPAdes) (version 2) | ecosystem: Environmental > Aquatic > Deep subsurface > Groundwater | place: USA... | reverse complement strand
CGACGTCGAGGAGCTCCATCAGCCCGGTGCGGGCGGCCTCGGCCGACTCGCTCCGGCGGATCAGCGCGATGACCTCGTCCAGGTGGTCCAGGGCCTTGGCGTACCCGCGCAGGATGTGCGCGCGCTCTTCCGCCTTGCGCAGCCGGTACCGGGTGCGCCGGACGATGACCTCGATCTGGTGGTTGACCCAGAGCCGGATCAGCTCGTCCAGCCGCAGCGTGCGGGGCACGCCGTCGACGATGGAGAGCATGTTGCAGCCGAAGGTGGTCTGCAGCTGGGTGTGCTTGTAGAGGTTGTTCAGCACGACCTTGGCGACCGCGTCGCGGCGCAGCGTGATGACCAGCCGGCGGCCCACCCGGTCGGAGGACTCGTCGGCGATCTCGCTGATGCCCTGCAGCCGGCCGTCCTTGACCGCCTCGGCGATCGCCTCGGCCAGGTTGTCCGGGTTGACCTGGTAGGGCAGCTCGGTGACGACGAGCTGCACCCGGCCGCGGGCGTCCTCCTCCACGGTGACGACGGCGCGCATCCGGACCGAGCCGCGGCCGGTGCGGTAGGCGTCCTCGATGCCGTCCCGGCCGACGATCAGGCCGTGGGTGGGGAAGTCCGGGCCCTTGACCCGCTCCATGCAGGCGGCGAGCGCCTCCTCGGGCTCGGCCTCGGGGTGCTGCAGCATCCAGAAGACGGCGGCGGCGATCTCCCGCAGGTTGTGCGGGGGCATGTTGGTCGCCATGCCGACCGCGATGCCGGCCGAGCCGTTGATCAGCAGGTTCGGGATGCGCGCCGGCAGGACCAGCGGCTCCAGGTTCTTGCCGTCGTAGTTGGGCTGGAAGTCGACGGTGTCCTCGTCGATGTCCCGCAGCATCTCCATGGCCAGCGGCGTGAGCCGGGCCTCGGTGTACCGCATGGCCGCCGCCGGGTCGTTGCCCGGCGAGCCGAAGTTGCCCTGGCCGTCGATCAGCGGATAGCGCATCGACCACGGCTGGGCCAGCCGCACGAGGGCGTCGTAGATCGACGTGTCCCCGTGCGGGTGGTAGTTGCCCATGACCTCACCGACGACGCGGGCGCACTTGACGGTGGCCCGGTCGGGGCGGAAGCCCTGGTCGAACATCGCGTACAGCACCCGTCGGTGCACCGGCTTGAGGCCGTCGCGGACGTCGGGGAGCGCACGGCCGACGATGACCGACATCGCGTAGTCGATGTAGCTGCGCTGCATCTCCTGCTGGAGGTCGACCGGCTCGACGCGGTCGCGGCTCGGGGTTTCCGTCACGGTTCAGTTCTCCACAAGTCGATACACAGCGGTGGGTAAAGGACCCCCTTGCCCCCCACCACTCGCACGCTCGCGGCGGGCCCCTGCAAGGGGGCCGTCAACTACACGTCGAGGAAGCGGACGTCCTTGGCGTTGCGGGTGATGAAGCTGCGGCGGGCGACGACGTCCTCGCCCATCAGCACGCTGAAGATCTCGTCGGCCGCGGCGGCGTCCTCCAGGGTGACCTGGAGCAGGATCCGGCTCTCCGGGTTCATCGTGGTCTCCCACAGCTCCTTGGCGTCCATCTCGCCCAGGCCCTTGAACCGCTGGATCGCGTCGTCCTTGATCTTGCGACCGGCCTCGGCGCCGACGCGCAGCGCGCCTTCCTTCTCCTTGTCGGTGTAGACGTACTCGTCACCGACCTTGCCGCCCCACTTGATCTTGTACAGCGGGGGCTGGGCCAGGTAGACGTGGCCGGCCTCGACCAGCGGGCGCATGAAGCGGAACAGCAGGGTGAGCAGCAGCGTGCGGATGTGCTGGCCGTCGACGTCGGCGTCGGCCATCAGCACGATCTTGTGATAGCGCAGCTTGGTCAGGTCGAACTCGTCGTGGATGCCGGTGCCGAAGGCGGTGATCATCGACTGCACCTCGGTGTTCTTCAGCACCCGGTCGATGCGCGCCTTCTCGACGTTGATGATCTTCCCGCGGATGGGCAGGATCGCCTGGAACATCGAGTCGCGCCCGGACTTGGCCGAGCCGCCGGCCGAGTCGCCCTCGACGATGTAGACCTCGGAGTTGCGCGGGTCGGTGGAGCGGCAGTCGGCGAGCTTGCCCGGCAGGCCGCTGACGCTGAGCAGGTTCTTCCGGGCCAGCTTGCGGGCGTCCTGCGCCGCGCGGCGGGCCCGGGCGGCGGAAGCGGCCTTGGTGATGATGGTCTTGGCCTCGGCCGGGTTGGCCTCGAACCAGTGGCCGATCTGGTCGTTGCAGACCTTCTGCACGAAGCCCTTGACCTCGGTGTTGCCGAGCTTGGTCTTCGTCTGCCCCTCGAACTGCGGGTCGCCGAGCTTCACCGAGATGATGGCCGCGAGGCCCTCCCGGATGTCGTCGCCGGTGAGCTTGTCGTCCTTCTCCTTGAGCAGCTTCTTCTCGACCGCGTACTTGTTCACGATCGAGGTCAGCGCCGTCCGGAAGCCCTCCTCGTGCGTGCCGCCCTCGTGGGTGTTGATGATGTTCGCGAAGGTGTGCACCGACTCGGAGTAGGCGTCGGACCACTGCATGGCGACCTCGACCGACATCGCGGTGTCGTTCTTGCCCACGCCGTCGGCGGAGAAGCCGATGACCGAGCGGTGGATCGCGGTCTTGCGCCGGTTCAAGTAGGCGACGTAGTCGACCAGCCCGTTCTCGTAGCGGTAGGTGACCTCGGTGGGCTCGAACGCCTCGTCCTCGTGGCCGACCGGTGCCGCGGCCTCGGCCAGCGACTCCTCGCCCACCCCGGTCTCGGCCTTGCCGTGCCCGGGGCGCTCGTCGCGCAGCATGATGGTGAGGCCCTTGTTCAGGAAGGCCATCTCCTGCAGCCGGCGGTTGATCGTGTCGTAGGAGTAGTCCGTCGTCTCGAAGATGTCGCCGTCGGCCCAGAACGTGACCGCCGAGCCGCGCTTCGTCGCCGGGCCGATCTCCTCCAGCGGGCCGGGCTTGGCCAGGTCGTAGCGCTGGTGCCACTCGGCACCGTCGCGCCAGACACTGACCTCGAGCCGCTTGGACAGTGCGTTGACCACGGTGACGCCGACGCCGTGCAGACCACCGGAGACGCCGTAGCTCTTGCCGTCGAACTTCCCGCCCGCGTGCAGGACGGTCATGATCACCTCGAGGGTGGGCCGCTTCTCGACCGGGTGGATGTCCACCGGGAAACCGCGGCCGTTGTCCTCGACCCGGACACCGCCGTCGGCCAGCAGGGTCACCTTGACGGTGTCGCAGAAGCCGGCCAGCGCCTCGTCGACGGCGTTGTCCACGACCTCCCACACCATGTGGTGCAGGCCGCGCTCGCCGGTGGAGCCGATGTACATGCCGGGGCGCTTGCGCACCGCCTCGAGGCCCTCGAGGACGGTGATGGAACTGCCTGAGTAGGCGTTCTCGGTCTGGGGCGCAGCGACCACGGGGGGCCCTTCTCTTGCGCAGCCGATCAGCCGGGGCGACCACGTCGACGACCACGTCGACCGGCGCAGAACGGCTCTCAGGGGGCTGCTGGCGGTGTGTCCCCTCCAGAGTACCGGGTCGGTACAGCCTGGACGCGCCACCGACGCCCTGACGCGGCCGGAGAGCCTCTCCCGGCACACGCGCCACCACCCGTGTTGACCCCCTTGTCGACACGCCGTCCTGCGGCGGCTGGCCGGCCCCGGCGGGAGCGGCCCTCGTGCAGGGGCCCGCGCCGAGCGGAGCGAGGCGTGGGGGGCGAGGGGGTCCTTCTTCAGTTGACGACGCCGCCCTTGGTGAACCGCTCGGGGTCCAGCGGCGGCACGGCCGGCCCGGAGCGCTTGTTCACCAGCACCGTCACCACCCACAGGAGGACGCCGATGCCCAGCAGCACGCCGGCGATCCGGTACTGCTCGGTGGGCCGGCCGGCCCACGGCGTGGCCAGGAACGCGCAGGCCAGCGCGCCGACGACGGGCAGCACGGTCGGGGTGCGGAAGTGGTCGGCGTCCACCTCGTCCTTCCGCAGCACCAGCACCGCCACGTTGACCACGGTGAAGACGATGAGCAGCAGCAGCGCGGTGGTGCCGCCCAGCGCCGGCACCGCACCGACGAAGGTGATCAGCCCGAAGGCGAGCGCGGTGGTGAAGAGGATCGCGGTGGTCGGCGTCCGGCGCCGGGCGTGCACCCTGCCCAGCAGCGGCGGGAGCACGTGCTGGTTGCTCATGCCGTAGACCAGCCGGCTGGCCATCAGCATGTTGATCAGCGCGGAGTTGGCGACGGCGAACATGGTGATGACGCCGAAGACGCCGATCGGGAACCCCGGGGCGCCGGCCTCGACCACCTGCAGCAGCGGGGTGTCGCCCTGACTGAGGGCGTCCGCCGGCACCAGCGCGATCGCCGAGATCGACACCAGCACGTAGATCAGCCCGGTCGCCAGCAGCCCGGCGAGCAGCACCTTGGGGAAGATCCGCCGCGGCTCCTTGCACTCCTCGGCCATGTTCACCGAGTCCTCGAAGCCCACCATCGCGAAGAACGCCAGCCCGGTCGCGGCGATCACCCCGCCGACCAGTGACCGCTCGCCGGTGTCGAACTCGGTGACCCGGGAGAAGTCGCCCTCACCGACCCCCAGCGCCCACAGGCCCACGCCGATGACGATCAGCAGGCCGGTGAGCTCCACGCAGGTGAGCACCACGTTGGCCTTGACGCTCTCGCCCACGCCGCGGTGGTTGATCAACGCGACCAGGCTCATGAAGCCCAGCCCGATCAGGGTGATCCCGATGCCGTCGGTGATGTCCAGGCCGAAGACGTCGGCGGCGTTGGCGCTGAACGCCCGGGCCGCGGTCGACGCCGAGGTGATGCCCGAGCTCATCACCGCGAAGGCGACCAGGAAGGTGACGAAGTGGATGCCGAACGCCTTGTGCGTGTAGAGCGCGGCGCCGGCGGCCTGCGGGTACTTGGTGACCAGCTCCAGGTAGCTGAACGCGGTCACCAGGGCGACCAGGAAGGCGACCAGGAACGGCAGCCAGACGACCCCGCCGACCTGGGCGGCCACCTGGCCGGTGAGCGCGTAGATCCCGGTTCCCAGGATGTCCCCGACGATGAACAGCAGCAGCAGCCCCGGGCCCATCACCCGCTTCAGGCTCGGCTGGCCGGTGCCGGCCTGGTCCTCGCTGCGCACGGTGTCAGCCATCGCAAGCCGCCTCACTGGTGGGGTGTGGCTGTGATCGTGCTGTGCGCGCGGTGTGCTGTCGAGCCGGGAGCGGCCGGTGCGTTCCACGTGGAACGCAGTCGTCACCCGGCGGCTACACCAGAAGCTGGGCGGTGGCCAGCTCGCGGTAGAGCGGGCTGGTGTCCAGCAGCTCGTCGTGGGTGCCGATCGCGACGACCCGGCCGCCGTCCAGGACGACGATCTGGTCGCTGTCCACGACCGTGGACAGCCGGTGGGCGACCACCAGCAGTGCCCGGTCGGCGGCGGCCGCGGCCAGGGTGTCCCGCAGCAGCCCCTCGTTCCGGGCGTCCAGGCTCGCCGTCGGCTCGTCCAGCAGCAGCAGCGCCGGCCGGGCCAGCAGCGACCGGGCGATCGCCAGCCGCTGCCGCTCCCCACCGGAGAGCAGCACGCCGTCGTCGCCGACCGGCACGTCCAGCCCGAGCGGTGAACGCCGGACGACGGCGGTGAGCCCCACGTCGGCGAGCGCCTGCCAGAGCTGGTCCTCGCCGGTGTCCGGGGCGGCCAGCAGCAGGTTCTCCCGCACCGTGCCGGCCAGCACCGGCGCCTCCTGCTCGACGTAGCCCATCCGCGCCCGCAACGCCGCGCGCGGGAGCTCGCGCACGTCGGTGCCGGCCCAGCGGACCGTGCCCTCGAGGAGCGGGTAGAAGCCCTCGACCAGCGCCAGCACGGTCGACTTCCCCGCACCGGACGGGCCGACCAGCGCCGTCCGGCTGCCGGCGGGCAGGGCGAAGGAGACGCCCTGCAGCACCGTCGTCCCGTCCGGGTAGCCGAACCCGACGCCGTCCAGCTCGAGCAGCGGCACCGGGTCCCCGGCCTGGGGAACGCGGAGCACCGCCGGCGACGTGCCCGGCCGCTCCGGCACCTCGTCGTGCTCCGGCTCCAGCGCGAGCACCTCCTGCACCCGGGCCAGCGCGCCCAGCCCGGTCTGCAACTGGGTGTAGGAGCCGATCAGCTGTCCCAGCGGCATCACCAGCAGGAACAGGTAGAGGATGAAGGCGACCAGGTCGGCGACGGTGATCGAGCCGCTCGCGACGCGGTAGCCGCCGAGGCCCAGGACGGCGAGGAAGGCGCCCTGGACGGCGATCGAGCCGATCGGGGACACCAGCGCCTCCAGCCGGGCGACCTGCACGCCGGCGGCGAAGGCCCGCTCGGCGCTGACCCCGACCGTGGCCACCTCCCGGGCCGTGGCCCCGCTGGCCCGGACGGTGCGGACGGCGGACAGCGCGCGCTCCACCGCGGCGCTCATCGCCCCGACCTGCTCCTGGGCCAGCCGGGACAGGCCGCGCACCCGCCGGGAGGCGAGCACCGCGGCCGTCACGCCGACGCCCACCGCGAGCACCGTGACCAGCAGCAGCCACACGTCGACGACGGCCATCGCCACCAGCGCACCGACCCCGACGACGACCGACCCGGCCAGCTGCACCACCCCGCTGGTCACCGTGGCCCGCAGCAGCGTGGTGTCCGAGCCCACCCGGGACATCAGGTCACCGGTCCGCCGCTGGTCGTACTCGGCGACCGGCAGCCGCAGCAGCCGGTCGACCAGCAGCCGGCGGGTGCTGAGCACCACGCCCTCCGCCGTGCGCTGCAGCAGGTACTGCTGGCCGGCGCCGAGCGCCGACGCGGCGACCAGCACCACGAGCAGCGCCAGCACGCCGGGCAGCACGGTGCCGCCGGAACCGACCGAGCCGATCACCTGGCCCACCAGCGCCGGCTGGGCCAGGTCGGCGGCCGCGGAGACCAGCGAGAGCGCCGCGGCACCGACCAGCGCGCGGCGGTGCGGCCGGAGCAGCGGCAGCAGCTCCCGGAGCCCGGCCGACGGCGGGGTCGGCTCTGCGCGCGCGCTGCTCAGGGCGTCCTCGTCGGGTCGGTGGTCGGGCGGTCGGTGGTCAGGCGGTCGGTGGTCAGGCGGCCGCGGCGAGCGCGCCCACCACGGCGGCGAGCAGCCGGGCGTGGTGCTCGATCAGCTGCGGACGGTTCGCGTCGGGACGGACGGCGGCCACGAAGCCGAGAGCGGACCACAGCTCGTCGCCGTCGTCACTGGCCAGCAGCACCTGCCGGACCACCGGGTCCTCCACCAGCCGGCGGACCTGCGGCCCGTCCTCGGCGGCGAGCAGCACCCAGCGGCGGTCGAACTCCGGGTCGGGGCTGGGGATCTGCAGGAGCCCACCGGTGCCGTGCCGCCACATCCGGGCGGGGGACAGCCGGAACGACGGGACGGCGCCGAGCACCGGGGCCGCGGTGATGGCGTGCGTGCTCACCAGCTGACGGCCCGCGGGCGAGACGATGTCGAAGGCCACCAGGTCCAGGCCGTTGCCGCGGCCGCGGAGCACCCGGCTGGCGGTGTCCTCCCGCCCCGGCCGGACCGGTGCGGTCTGCGCCAGGGCGGTCAGCGGTTCGTCCTCGGGGGCGGTGCCGTCCGAGAGCAGCCACCCCAGCGACGTCGCCCAGGCCTGGGTGCCCCACGGGTCGTCGACGGTGCCGCCTCCGGGCGGGGCCGAGTCCTCATCGCCCGGCCACGGCCCGGCCGGGTCCGGGTCCGGGTCGGGGGTCCGCGCACCGAAGAGACCGCCCAGCCCGCGCCGCCGTTCCGGAGCCGGGGGCGGGCCGGACAGCTGCTGGCCGGCCGAGGGCGTCTGCCAGCCCGGCGCCGGAGCGGCCGGCCGCTCCGGCTCGACCGCGGGCAGGTCCCAGCCCGGGGGCTGCCACGCATCGGGCGTGCTCGATCCGCCGGACGCCGCCGGCGGACCGACGGGCGGGGTGCCCTCGCCGCCACCGAGGTGGGCCGGCTCCTGCCAGCCGGCCGGTCCGTCGCCGCGGCCGTCCTCGAAGCCGTCGCCGTCGCGGTCGCGCGGGGTGCTCATCGCCGGGTGCTCCTCATCGTCTCTGGTCCCTGCTCACCCATAGGTGTCCCGCGGCCCGCGGCCGCGGACGGTGCGCGGGCCCTTCTTCCAGCTGGGCGCCGTCGGACCGACAACGCGCAGCTTGGTCACGACGTCCCCGCCGACGCCGGCCCGCAGCTTGCCGAGGATGGTCGGCGCCAGCAGTCGCAGCTGCGTGGCCCAGGCGGTGGACTCGGCGATGACCAGCAGCTCACCCTCGTTCAGCGACTCCGGCCGGCAGTGCGCCGCGATGTCCGGGCCGACCAGCGCGTGCCAGCGGCCGAACACGGCGCCGACCTTGGTCTGGGCGGTCCAGTCCTGCTGGCTGACCAGGGCGTCCACCAGCGAGCCGAGCAGCTGCGGGTCGTCGGCCCCCGGGCCGGGCCCGGTCCAGCGCCGCCGCGGGCCGGCGACCCGGCGACGGGTGGGCTGCGGGCGGGCCGCCGACGCCGCGCGGGCGGCCTCCAGCGCGGCCCGGGCGATGTCGGAGGGCCGGGCCGGTCGCTCGTCAGCCACGATCCACCTCCACCGGGTCCCTCTCGTCAGGGGCCGGCTCGCCAGGGCCCAGCACGCCGGGGTCGAGCACCTGCAGCGTGCCGGACGCGACCTGGACGCGGGTCCCGCGCAACGCCGCCGGCACGTCCTCGGCGACCGCTGCGGTGATCAGGGTCTGCTCGGCGGTGCCGGCGACCTCGGCCAGCGCCGCGCGCCGTCCGGCGTCCAGCTCGGCGAAGACGTCGTCCAGCACCAGGACCGGGTCGTCGCCCTCGGCACGGAGCAGCGCGAAGCAGGCCAGCTTGACGGCCAGCGCGAACGACCAGGACTCCCCGTGGCTGGCGTAGCCCTTGGCCGGCGCCGGACCCAGGTGCAGCACCAGGTCGTCGCGGTGCGGCCCGACCAGGGTGATGCCCCGGTCGACCTCGTCCTTGCGGCGTTCGGCGACCCGCTCGCGGAGCGCGGCGGCCAGCTCCTCCGCGCCGGGCAGCGCCCTGCCGGCGTCGACCGGGGTGCCGTCGCCGGCCAGCGGCACGGTGCTGGTGTAGCCCAGCGCGGCCCGGTCCGCACCCGGCCCGGCGACCTCGGCGTAGGAGTCGGCGACGAACGGCGCCAGATCGGCGACCAGCCGCAGCCGCGCGGCGAGCAGCTGACCGCCCAGCTCGGTGAGGTGGCCGTCCCAGACGTCCAGGGTGGCCAGCGCGTTGCCGCGGGCCAGCTTCGCCGTCTTCAGCAGGGCGTTGCGCTGCTTGAGCACCCGGTCGTAGTCACTGCGCACCCCGGCCAGCCGCGGCGTCCGGCTGACCAGCAGGTCGTCGAGGAACCGGCGTCGCTCGGCCGGGTCGCCGCGCACCAGGGCCAGGTCCTCGGGGGCGAAGAGCACCGTCTTCACCAGTCCGAGCAGCTCGCGGGGCCGGGGCAGCGGCGCGCGGTTGACCCGCACCCGGTTGGCCCGGCCCGGGTTGATCTCCACCTCGACCAGCAGCTCGCGCTCGTCCTTGCGCAGCGCCGCCCGGACCACCGCCTGGGTCGCGCCGTGGCGCACCAGCGGCCCGTCGGCGGAGACCCGGTGGCTGCTCATCGTGGCCAGGTAGCCGACCGCCTCGACCAGGTTGGTCTTGCCCTGCCCGTTGCGGCCGACCAGCACGGTCGGACCGGGGGTCAGCGCCAGGTCAGCGGACTCCCAGCTGCGGAACTGACCGACCTGCAGGTGCCGGAGGTACATGACTCAACTCCCCGGTGGCGTCCGGACGCGGCCCCGGGCAGGGCCCCGCCGCGAGCAGGTGACGTGCTGGAACGCCCCCGTGCAGGAGACCGCGCCGAGCCTGCGAGGCGTGGGGGGCACGGGGGCCGTTCATCAGGCGGGCTTCTCGGCCTCCTGGGCTGCGATGGCGTGCACCGCGTGCCCGCCGAACTGGTTCCGCAGCGCGGCGACGGCCTTCATCGTCGGGGAGTCGTCCTGCCGGGAGGCGAACCGGGCGAACAGCGAGGCCGAGATGGCCGGCATCGGGACGGCGTGCTCGATCGCCTGCTCGACGGTCCACCGGCCCTCGCCGGAGTCCTCCGAGTAGCCGCTGATCCTCTCCAGGCCCGGGTCCTCCTGCAGGGCGCGGACCAGCAGGTCCAGCAGCCAGGAGCGGATGACCGTGCCCTGGGTCCAGGAGGCGATGACGCCGGGGACGTCCTCGATCAGGTCGACGGCGGCCAGCAGCTCGTAGCCCTCGCCGTAGGCCTGCATCATCGCGTACTCGATGCCGTTGTGGACCATCTTGGAGAAGTGCCCGGCGCCCACGGGGCCCGCGTGCACGAAGCCGGCGCCGGCGTTCGCCGGACCGTCCTCGGCGACCTCGGCCGGCGGTTTGAGTGCGTCGAAGACCGGCTGGACCTTGGCGACGTCCTCCTTGGACCCGCCGACCATCAGCGCGTAGCCGTTCTGCAGCCCCCAGACCCCGCCGGAGACCCCGGCGTCGACGTAGCCGATGCCCTTCTCGGCCAGCTCGTCGGCGTGGATCTTGTCGTCGGTGAACTTGGAGTTCCCGCCGTCGACGATGACGTCGCCGGGGGACAGCAGCTCGCCCAGCTCGCGCACCGTGGACCGGGTGGGCTCACCCGCGGGCACCATCACCCAGACCACCCGCGGCGCCTCGAGGGCGTCGACCAGGCCCTGCAGGCTGTCGACGTCCCGCTTGCCCGGCGACCGGTCGTAACCGATCACCTCGTGCCCGGCGCGGCGGACCCGCTCGGCCATGTTGCCGCCCATCTTGCCCAGCCCGATCAGCCCCAGCTGCACGTCCGCTCCTCAGCTCTCGATGTCTCGCTCGGATGCCGCGGTCGTCCCGCGGCGGGTCCTGGATGGGTGCGCGCGGCACTGCGGGACACCCGGGGCGGCCCGGTGCCCGGGCCGCTCGTCGCCCTCCATCGTGCTCGCCCCGTCCAGCACCCGCAGCGGGACCCCCTGGCGCCGTGTCGAACGGCCACCGTGCAGAGACCCGGCGACGTGCTGGAACGGCCACCCTTCAGGGGCCCACGCCGAGCTTGGTGACGTGCTGGAACGGCCACCCTTCAGGGGCCCACGCCGAGCTTGCGAGGCGCGGGGTCAGGCCTCGTCCCGAGGCTCGCCCCGAGCTCGCGAGGGGTGAGGAGGACGAGGTCCTTCGACCTTCCTCAGCCGGGCAGGCGCACCGGCATGATCAGGTAGCGGTAGCTGCCGCCGCGCTCGGCCGGCTTGCCGCTGTCGCCGTCGTCCCCGGTGGGCTCGTCCACCCCGGAGAGGACCGCCGGCTTGAGGGCGGTGGTGAAGTCCATCCGGGCCCGGTCGGTGTGCACCGCGGCCAGCCCGTCGAGCAGGAACGTCGGGTTGAAGCCGATGGTCAGCGGGTCGCCGTCGAACTCGACGTCGCAGCGCTCCTCGGCCTGGCCCTCGTCGTCGGTGCCGCCGGCGCGCAGCGTGACCTGCCCGGGGGTGAACTCGCAGCGCAGCGGGGTCCCGCGCTCGGCCACCAGGGCCACGCGCTTCGCGGCGTCGGTGAACAGCCCGACCGGGAGCGTGGCGAAGGACGCGGACTCGTTGGGCATGATCGCCCGGTACTTCACGAACTCGGCGTCCAGCAGCCGGGTGGTGGTCTGCCGGTCCTTGCCGGACAGGCCCAGGATCCCCTCGCCGGAGCCGCCGGAGGCGAGCGAGAGGGTCACCTCCGGGCCGCTGGTCAGCGTCTTCGCCGCGTCGGCCAGCGTGCGGGCCGGCACCAGGACGGCGGCGGACAGCCCCGGGGTCTCCGGCCGCCAGGCGAACTCGCGCACCGCCAGCCGGTAGCGGTCGGTGGCGGCCAGGGTGACCCGGTCGTCGTCGATCTCCAGCCGGACGCCGGTCAGCATCGGCAGGGTGTCGTCCCGCCCAGCGGCCACGGCCACCTGGCTCACGGCCTCGGCGAAGGCGTCGCTGTCCACCACGCCGGCGGTGGAGGGCAGCGTGGGCAGCGACGGGTAGTCCTCGACCGGCAGGGTCGGCAGGCTGAACCGGGCGTTGCCGCAGCTGATCGCCAGCCGGGCGCCCTCGGCGACGACGTCGACCGGGTGCGGCGGCAGCGCGCGGGTGATCTCGGCCAGCAGCCGGCCGGGGACCAGGGTGCGGCCGCTCTCACTGCCCTGGACGTCGACCTCGGAGCGGGCGGAGACCTCGTAGTCGAAGCCGGACACCGCCAGCTGGTTGCCCTCGACCTCCAGCAGGATCCCGGCGAGCACCGGCACCGACGGCCGCGGCGGCAGGCTGCGCGCCGTCCACGCAACGGCCTCGGCGAGCACCTCTCGTGCCACCCGGAACTTCATCTCGTACCCACCCCATGCTCAAGTGCGCCGGCTCGTCCGGTGCGGTGTGCGGCGCCCATCCTCTCCTGCCCGACCCCCTGCCTGGCCAGCCCCCGGTGGATCCGCCCTCTGCCGGGCCCCGCTCCTGGGTGCTGCAGTTGCTCTGCCTGCGAGGGGCCGGGACCTCCCGGACCAGGCCTTCCCCATCCAGAGTGTGGTTCGAGAACACCTCGGGAGAAGTACTTCATCTTCGTCATCACGGCTGTGGATGTTGGGGACCGAGCCCCTTCGACCAGCTCAGCCCGCGAATGGCCCTGTTGGCCCGCTGTGGGGTGGTGACCCTCGTCCTGTGTCGACACGTGGACAACTCGACGTCCGTGCACCGTCGCCGTGCGCTCTCCACCCCTGGTCCCCTCCCGGCGCGCAGGTCCGTCCCCACCGCGTGTGCACCGAGCGAGCTGTCCACCGGTCCCGGTGGGCGACTTGTGGACATGAGGGGGACAGCAGGCGAACGGCGGCACCGGCTCGACCGGCCCGCAGGCGCCCGGCTGCGGCAGGGGCCGCAGCCGGACCTGCGGACAGCGGCCGGGGAGCTGAGTCCCCAACCTGTGCACAGATCTGGGGACAAGGCGACATCGCGCCCCATCGGGCCGGCGGACGTC
>Ga0210040_10007656_pt1 | contig 13006 bp, 8 predicted proteins | sample CryGeyCG12114_NA_FD_185462 | JGI IMG/M metagenome (GOLD analysis project Ga0210040, IMG submission 185462) | Groundwater microbial communities from aquifer - Crystal Geyser CG19_WC_8/21/14_NA (SPAdes) (version 2) | ecosystem: Environmental > Aquatic > Deep subsurface > Groundwater | place: USA... | reverse complement strand
GCGCGCCGTCGCCGCGCCGCGCTCGCGGCTGCCGTCGTCGGCCTCGTCCTGGTGGTCGTCCTCCAGACCTCTCCCGCGTGGCGGGTCGCGTCCGCGCTCCTCTACTCGGGCATGGCGGTCGGCGGGGTGGCGCTCGTCGTCGTCGGGGGGCTGCGCACGAGCACGGGCCGGGCGCCGTGGCTGCTGCTGGCGGCGGGGGCCGGCATCCTCGTCGGCGGCCAGCTGGCGCTGATGTGGCTGGTCGAGGACTACGACGCGGGGCGGAGCCCGCAGGTGTGGCTGCACGGTCTGCGGTCGAGCACGGGGTCCTTCGCCGCCGGGCTGGTCGCCTACCCGCTGCTGTACGCCGGCCAGATGGCGCTGCTGCGCCAGCGCGTGGAGCGGCTCCTGCCCAGCTCGTGGCTCGACGGCCTCATCGCCACCCTCCTCGTGGCGGCGCTGAGCCGGGCGTTCCTCGTGCCCACCCTCGACGCCGGTCTCGGGCTGGGCGTCGCCGGTGCCCTCACGCTGACGGCGCGGCCCCTGCTCGACGTCATCATGGCGGCCTTCGCCCTGGCCAACTGGGGCCTGTCCGGGTGGAGGGCCGACCGCCGCCTGCCGCTGGTGCTCGTCGTGTTCACGACGCTGTGCGCCAGCGACGTCGGGGGGGCGCTCCACGTCGCGGGCGTGGTGGGCGGCGCAGCCGTGGGCCCCGCGGTCGACGTCGGCCGGCTCGCGGCGCTCCTGCTGCTCGCCGCTGCGGCGGCGACGCCGGCGAGCCCCTTCCCGGGGGGCCGGGTGGAGGCGCTCGGCCTGGTCATCACCCCCGTCCTCGTCCTCGTCGCCGGCGTGGGCCTCCTCGCGCTCGACGGCGTCCGCCCGCTGCCGGACGCCGCCCTGCACCTGGTCCTCGTGGCCCTGCTGCTGGTCGGCCTCAAGTTCTTCGGCGTCATCCGCGAGGTCCTGCTGCTCTCGGACAGCCGGCGGCAGGCGCTGACCGACGACCTCACCGGGCTGGCCAACCGCCGCGCGCTCCACCGGGCGCTCGCGTCGGCCACGGGGGAGGGGCGCCCGGCCGCCCTGCTGCTGCTCGACCTCGACCGCTTCAAGGAGGTCAACGACAGCCACGGCCACGCCGTGGGCGACGCGCTCCTGCGCAGCACCGCGCGCCGCGTGCGCGAGCACGTGCCCCCGGGTGCGCTGCTGGCCCGCCTCGGGGGTGACGAGTTCGCCGTCCTGCTGCCCGACGCGCGCCTGGGCGCCGCGACGGCGGTGGCGCACGCCGTCGTCGCCGCCGCCGGCGAGCCCGACGTCGTGGACGGTCGCACGCTGCGCGCGGCCGCCAGCGTCGGCGTCGCGACCACCCCGGACGGGGCCGGGAACCCCCTGGACGCGGAGGAGCTCCTGCGCCGCGCCGACGCCGCGATGTTCCTCGCCAAGCGGCGCGGCGCGGGCGGGGACGGGGCGACCCGCGTCTACGACGAGGCGGTGGACGCCGAGCGCCGGGCGCGCCGGCAGCTCCTGGAGGAGCTGCGCGCGACGCTCGCCGGCGTCCCCGGCGCGGGCGAGCTCCTCGTCCACTACCAGCCCCAGGTGGCCGCCGCGACGGACGCGGTGGTCGGCGCCGAGGCGCTCGTGCGCTGGCGCCACCCCTCCCGCGGCGTGCTGGGTCCCGGGGCCTTCCTCGACCTCGTCGAGGAGCACGGGCTCATGGCGGAGGTGACCACCCTGGTGCTCGGGCGGGCCCTCGAGGACGCCCTCCGCTGGCGCGACCGCGGTCACCGCCTGCGGATGTCGGTCAACGTCTCGACCAGCTGCCTCGTCAACCCGGACCTGCTGCCCCTCGTCGACGCGACGCTGCGCACGAGCGGTCTCGACCCCGCGGACCTCGTCCTGGAGATCACCGAGACGACGCTGATGCAGGACCCGGAGGTCGCCGTCCGCACCGCGCGGCGCCTGGCGTCGCGCGGCGTGGGGCTGAGCATCGACGACTACGGCACGGGCTACGCGTCCATGGCCTACCTCGACGGGCTGCCGGCCACGGAGCTGAAGCTGGACCGCGCCTTCACCGCGCGCCTGCTGGAGGGAGGGCGGACCGCCGCCATCGTGCAGACCACCGTGGACCTCGCGCACCGCCTCGGCATGCGCCTGGTGGCCGAGGGGGTCGAGGACGGCGCGACGCTCCGGGCGCTGCGCGACCTCGGCTGCGACGAGACGCAGGGCTACCTCCACAGCCGGCCCCTGGACGCCGAGGACTTCACCCGCTGGCTGGACGAGCGCGCCGCGACGCCGCCCCCCGTCCCGCGCCCGCGGGCGACGCAGGACTCGGACGCCTCCCTCCGCTGAGGGCCCCCGCGGGGCGCGGGGCGCCCACCCGGTCAAGCCGCGACCGCTTCCCGCCGAGGAGGAGGGTGCACCCGGTCACCGGAGCCCCGCTCCTGCGGCCGCGTCCCGGACCGCCTGCCCTCGCAGGTCCGCCCCACGCACCCGCCCCGCCCACGCACCCGCCCCGCCCACGCACCCGCCCGCACCGACGGAGAGGCCCGACCACCCATGGGTTCCGCACGCTCGCCCCGCACCTCGCGCGCAGGTCTGCGCGCCGTCGCCGTCGCCGCCGTGGTCCTCGGGCTCGGCGCCGTGGTCGCCCCCGCCCGGGCGGACGACGGGGCGATGACCACGCCCACGGACGGCAGGGTCACCGGCATCGTCGGCGGGCACTGCTCGACGCCCGGCGACGGCCACGGCGGCGTCGACATCTCGGCCCCGACCGGCTCGACGGTGCGGGCCGCGGCGGCGGGCACCGTGAGCATCGCGGGCACCGCCGTCGGCTCGGAGACGTACGGGACCTTCATCCGCCTGGAGCACGCGGGGGAGTACCGGACCGTTTACGCCCACCTCAGCGCGCTCGCCGTCGCCCAGCGCGAGAGCGTCGCCAAGGGCCAGGTGATCGGCTACGTGGGCAGCACCGGCAAGTCGTCCGGGCCGCACCTGCACTTCGAGGTCCGCCTCCGCAACGTCCGGCAGGCCGGCATCAACGCCTCGTTCCCGTGCGGCACCTCGGTCGCCCAGTGCACGCCCATCGCCTGGTCCTTCCCCGGCCTGTCGGTCGACGCGGGGCCGCCGACGGCGTCTGCGTACCGGGCCGCCGCCGCCGCGCCCGAGCCCCCGCTCAGCGCCCCCGCCGCGCCCTGACGCCCGGGCCGCCTCAGACGGGCAGCGCCCGGGGGGCGTCCTCGGCGGCGGCGACCAGCCGCGCGTAGGCGCCGCCCGCGGCGAGCAGCTCGGCGGGAGGGCCCTGCTCGACGACGCGACCGCCGTCCAGCACCGCGACGACGTCCGCCCCCCGGATGGTGGAGAGCCGGTGCGCGATCGTGATCGTGGTGCGCCCGCGGCTGGCCTCGTCGAGCGCGGCCTGGACGGCGCGCTCGGTCCGGGTGTCCAGCGCGCTCGTGGCCTCGTCGAGGACGAGGACGCGCGGGTCGCGCAGCAGCGTCCGTGCGATGGCCAGGCGCTGGCGCTCCCCGCCGGAGAAGCGGTGCCCGCGGGACCCGACGAGCGTGTCGTAGCCCTCGGGCAGGCCGGCGAGCAGGTCGTGCACCTGGGCGCGCCGCGCGGCGTCCTCGACCTCGGCGTCGGTGGCGTCGGGGCGGGCCTGGCGGAGGTTCTCCCGCACGGTCGCGTGCAGCAGGTAGGTCTCCTGCGACACGACGCCGACCACCCGGGACAGGGCCGAGAGCCGCAGGTCCCGGACGTCGACGCCGTCGAGCAGGACGCGCCCCTCGGACGGGTCCTGCAGCCGCGGGACGAGCGAGGCGAGCGTCGACTTGCCGGAGCCGGTGGCGCCGACGATCGCGAGCGAGCCGCCGGCCGGCACGAGCAGGTCCACGCCCGCGAGCGCCGGCGTCGCGCCGGGCCCGCCGTCGGGCGCGGGGTAGGTGAAGGACACGCCCTCGAGGCGCACCTCGCCGCGCACGCGCGCCGGGTCCACCTCGACGGGGCGGGCGGGGTCGTCGACGTCGACGGGCAGGTCGAGGTACTCGAAGATCCGGCTGAACAGCGCCATGGAGGTGGTCACCTGCACGCCGACGTCGAGCAGCCCGAGCAGGGGGCGGAACAGGGCGCCCTGGAGACCGGTGAAGGCCACGAGCGTGCCGATCGTCATGCCGCCGGAGGTCACGGGCAGGCCGGCGGCGAGGTAGACGGCCGCCGGGACCGCGGCGAAGACGACGGACATGGTGGCCCACCGCCAGCGCCCGGCCAGCTGGCTGCGCACCTCCAGGCCGACCAGGTCGCCCGAGGTCTCGCGGAAGCGCGCGCTCGAGGCGGGGCCCGTGCCCAGGGTGCGGCCGAGCAGGGCGCCGCTGACCGACAGCCCCTCCTCGACCTGCGTCTGCAGGTCCGCGAGGCGGCGCTGGCGGGCGGCGGTGACGGAGCGGCGCATCACGGCGACCTGGCGCGTCAGCCACACCGACGGCGGCACCACGACGAGCGAGAGCAGCGACAGCCGCCACGAGAGCACGGCCATGGCCACCGCGGTGCCGACGACCGTCGTCGCGCTCGCGGCCAGCGACGTCGCCGTGGACGTGACGACCGACTGCAGGCCCCCGATGTCGTTCGTCAGCCGGGACTGCACCTCGCCGCCGCGCGTGCGGGTGAAGAAGCCGAGCGACTGGCGCTGCAGGTGCGTGAAGACGCCCGTGCGCAGCTCGTGCATCACGGCCTGGCCCACGGTCGTCGACAGCCAGGTCTGCGCGACGCCCAGCAGGGCGGTGACGACGGCGACCGCGACCATGCCGGCCACGGCCCAGCCGAGCAGCGGCAGGTCCTGCTGCGGCAGCGCGTCGTCGATGACGAGCCGCACGAGGAAGGGGGTGGCCAGCGCGACGGCCGAAGAGGCCACGATGAGACCGACGACGACCGCGAGGGGCCAGCGGTGGTCCGCGAAGAGGCCGGCGACGCGGCGCAGCGAGACGGGGGAGCGCTCGAGCTGCGCGCGGTCGGCGGGGTCGACCCGGCGGCCGCTGCGGCCGGCGCCGGGTGCGGCGTCCGGGGAGGAGGAGGAGGCGGCGTCGCGGCGCGGGCCGCGCGAGCGCGGGGGAGGGATCGACGTGGTGACCACGTCCTCTCAGGTGGGGGCGGGAGGGTGATGCGGAGGCTACCTCACGATGAGGTGAGCAGTCCGCGAGCCCCTAGCATTCCCGCTGTGACCGAAGACCCCCTGCTGCCGGACCCCCTGCTGCCGGACCCCCTGCTGCCGGAGCTGCTCATGACGGCCGCGCGGTCGCTGCGCCGCCGGTGGGGCGCCGTCCTCGAGCCGCACGGGCTCACCCCGCACCAGGCGCGGGCGCTGCGCGCGGTCACCGCGTCCGGGGGGCTGCGGGTCTCCGACCTCGCCGCGGCGCTGCGCATCGCCCCGCGCTCGGCCACGGAGGTGGCCGACGGGCTCGAGCGTGGCGACCTCGTGGTGCGGGCCGCCGACCCGGCCGACCGGCGGGCCGTCGTCCTGCGCGCCACCGAGCAGGGGCGCGCGGTGGCGCAGCGCGTCGAGCGGGCGCGCGCCCAGGACGCCGAGGAGCTCTTCGCCCGGCTCGACCGGGCCGACCGCGCCGAGCTGGCCCGGCTGCTGCGGCTGGTCGCCGACGAGGGCGGCGGGGCGCTCGCCCCGCCGCCCGGTCAGTCCTCGGAGCCCCCGCGCGCAAGCACCGCGTAGGTCGTCTGCACCATGCCGCCGCCGAGCACCTCGGTGCGCACGTGCTCGAGGTCGACGTCGTGCGGCAGCGGGCCGAAGAGCGTCTCACCGGTGCCGATGAGCACGGGCACGCGCGAGAGCGTCATCTCGCGGACGACGCCCGCGGCCAGGCACCCCTGCACGGCGCGGCCGCCGTCGACGTAGACGCGCCGGCGGCCGTCGCGGGCCAGGGCCGCGAGCGCGTCCTCGAGGTCGCCGTGCACGGTGACGCGGGCGTCCTCCCCGGGCGTCATCGAGGTGCTGAGCACGTGCACCGGCCGGTCCTGGTAGGGCCACTGGTCGAAGCCCGCGATGACCTCGTACGTGCCGCGCCCCATCAGGACGGCGTCGACGCTGGCCACGAAGTCGCGGAAGCCCGCGTCCCCGGCCGCCTCGCCGCGGCTCGTCAGCCACTCGAGGTCGCCGTCGAGACGGGCGATGAACCCGTCCACCGACAGCCCGATGTACACGCACCCCTCGACCGCCGGTCCGCCGGCCGTGCCCTGCGACGTCATGCGCGCACTCTGCCGCGACGCACCGACAGGGGCCCGGCGGCGCGCGGGGACCGTCCCGCCGCGGTCGAGGCCCTATCCACGCCGCCCTCCGGTCGTTACCGTGCTCAAGGCGGACATCGCTGGTGAATCCGCCGCCTGCGGGTCCGAGCCCTCTTCCCGAGGAGACCTGGAGGTCCCGCCATGCACCCACCCACCAGCCGAGCGACCCGCAGCGCGCTCGCCGCCCTCCTGCTGGCCGGCCTCGCGGCGCCGGCGTCGGCCGCGGCGCCGGTCGCCGACGGCGCGACGGCCCTGTCGCGAGCGGAGTCCGGCGCCGTCGGGTCGCTGGCGGACGTCATCCCCCTGCCCGCCTCCGTCGAGCCGAGCGGGCGACCGGTCGTGCTCGGCCCGGGCACGCTGGTGCGCGTGCAGAGCGGCTCGGCCGCCGCCGCGGCGGCCGCGGAGCAGCTCGTCGAGCTGCTGGGCCCGTCCACGGGGTACCGCCTCCCGGTGGTCCCGACCGACGGCCCGGGCGCGGGCGCGCGGCCGCTCGCCGGCATCAGCCTGCTCGTGGACGAGGAGGACCCCGCCCTCGGCGACGAGGGGTACTCGCTCGAGGCGTCGGGTCGCTCGGTGGTCCTGCGGGCCGCGACGCGCGAGGGGCTCCTGAACGCGGTGCAGACGCTGCGTCAGCTCCTGCCCTCCGAGGTCGAGGCCGACGAGGTGCAGCCGGGCCCGTGGCTGGTGCCGGGCGGGCGGATCGAGGACAGCCCGCGGTTCGCCTACCGCGGCGCGATGCTCGACGTCGCGCGCCACTTCATGACCGTCGAGGAGGTCGAGCAGTACGTCGACTCGCTCGCCGCCTACAAGATCAACCGGCTCCACCTGCACCTGAGCGACGACCAGGGCTGGCGTATCGAGATCCCGGGCTGGCCGCGGCTGACCGAGGTCGGGAGCACGACCGAGGTGGACGGCGGCCCCGGCGGCTTCTACACGCAGGAGGACTACGCGCAGATCGTCGCCCACGCGGCGGAGCTCGGCGTCGTCGTCGTGCCGGAGATCGACATGCCCAGCCACACGAACGCGGCGCTGGCCTCCTACCCCGAGCTGAACTGCGACGGCGTGGCACCGCCGCTCTACACCGGTACCGACGTCGGCTTCTCCACCCTCTGCGTGGAGAAGGAGGTGACCTACGAGTTCGTCGAGGACGTGCTGCGGGAGCTCGCGGCGCTGACCCCCGGTCCGTACCTGCACATCGGAGGCGACGAGGCCCACGTGACGACCGACGAGCAGTACGCGGAGTTCATGACCAGGGTCCTGCCGCTGGTCGAGGCGACGGGCAAGACCGCCATCGGCTGGCAGGAGTACCTGCCCCTCGCGCCGGGGCCGGAGGAGGGCGGTCCGCTCGCCGTCGGCCAGTACTGGGTGCCCGGGGAGCCGGAGGAGGGCATGATCGAGTCCCTCGCGCGCGGGAACCGCGTGATCATGTCGCCGGCCGACCACGCCTACCTCGACATGAAGTACGACGCGGACTTCCCGCTGGGGCTCTCCTGGGCCGGGACCACGGACGTGGAGGACGCCTTCACCTGGGACCCGGCCACGTACGCCCCGGGCATCGGCGAGGAGGACGTCCTCGGCGTCGAGGCGCCGATCTGGACGGAGACGCTCGACGACGTCGACGACGTCGAGACGATGGCCTACCCGCGGATGCCGGGCATCGCCGAGATCGGGTGGTCGCCGCGGGAGACCCACGACTGGGCGTCCTACCGCGAGCGGCTCGCCCTCCAGGCGCCGCGCTGGGAGCTGCAGGGGGTCGACTACTACCGCTCGCCCGAGGTGCCCTGGCAGGAGTGACGCACCCCACCAGCCCCGCGCACCGCACGACCAGAGCCGGCGGCGCGCGGGGCCGGTGCCCCGGGGGCAGGGTGGGCGGCGGGCGACGGCCGCCCGCACCCGACGGAGGAGCCCGCCCGTGGACCTGCCCCAGGACCTGCTCGACCTGCTGCGCCGCCCCAGCCCCTGCTACGTCACGACCCTCATGCCCGACGGCTCGCCGCAGACGACGCAGACCTGGGTGGACACCGACGGCGCGCACGTCCTGGTCAACACCGTGGTGGGCTTCCAGAAGACGCGGAACGTCGAGCGGGACCCCCGGGTCAGCGTGGCCGTGGGCGACCCGGACAACCCCTTCCGCTACGTCGCCGTCCGGGGGCGCGTGGTGCGCACGACGACCGAGGGGGCGGCCGAGCACATCGAGGCGCTGTCGCAGAGGTACACCGGCGGTCCCTACGCCTGGTACGGCGGCCGCGACCAGCAGCGCGTGGTGCTCGTGATCGAGGCGGACCGCGTCCACGGCATGGGCTGAGCCGCCGCGCCGAGGTCCTCGCGCGCCGGTCCCGGCGGGGCGGCGGGCTCAGTAGAACTCGACGACGTCCACCCGGTTGCGCAGCTCGCGCCCGTCCAGCAGGCGGGTCGCGTTGTCGGCGAAGAGCTCCGCGATGCGGTGGGGCAGCGTCGGGCCGCCCGCGGCCGTGTGCGGGCTGACCAGCACCTCCGGGCGGTCCCACAGGGGGCTCGCGCGGTCCAGCGGCTCGCGGGCGACGACGTCGAGCGCCGCGAAGCCGACGCGGCCGTCGTCGAGGGCGGCCACCAGGGCCTGCTCGTCGACGGCGGTGCCGCGGCCGACGTTGACGAACGTGGTGCCCGGCCGCATCGCCGCGAAGACCTCGGCGCTGAGCAGCCCCTTCGTCGCCGGCGTGCCGGGGAGGGTGACCACGACGGCGTCCACCCGGCCGACCACGGCCGCGAGGGCGTCCGGCGGCACGAGCTCGTCGACGCCGTCGACGGGGCGCCCGCGGCGGCTCGTGCCGACGACGGTGGTGCCGAGCGCGGACAGGAGGCGGGCCACCTCGCGCCCGATCCCGCCCAGCCCCACGACGAGCACGGTCTGCTCGGCCAGCTGGCCCATGAACCACGTGTCCGCCCAGGTGCGCGAGGCCGAGTCGGCCTGCAGCCTCGGCAGCCGCTTGGCGCCGGCCAGCAGGCCGAGCAGGGCGAACTCCGCCAGCGGCGTGCCGTGCACCCCCGCGGAGGTGGTGAAGGCGACCCGGTGCAGCTCGCCCTCGGACAGCCGCGCGGCGCGCACCGACTGGCCGCCGCCGGCCGCCATCGTGTGCACCCAGCGCAGGCCGGGGTTGGCCCGGACGGCGCGGGCGAGGGCGGCGGGGTCGTCGTCCGGGACCCCCAGCAGGGCGTCGGCCCCGTCGAGGAGCTCCTCGAAGGCGCGCTGCTGCCCGGGGCTGCGCCGGAAGCCCGGGTCGCCGCCCTGGTCACCGGGGTGGCGCAGCGGCGCCAGCAGCTCGGGGCCGACGACGAGGTCCACGCGCGGCTCGCGCTCGAGGACGATCTCGCGGCTGCGGTCGTCGAACGGCGTGGCGACCGCCACGCGCAGGCGCCCTGACGGGTGCTCCTCCGGCACGGGTCCTCCTCGGGTGCGCGGGCCGACCCCGCTCCTCGCGTCGCCGGTGCGGTCCGGCCCCGCCGCGCCCGGACCCGGGTCCGGCGCGGTCGGCACGGGCCCGTCCCGGCCTGGTCCGGCGCCTGTCTACCAGGGCGGGCGCGGGTGGGCCGTCCGCGTGGTCCTCGCCGCGGGGCTGCGGGCGGGCGCGCGGCGCGCCGACCAAGCAGGTGTGAGGGCTCTGGACGTGCTGCGGCGCCGGTGGACCGCGTGGGCGGTCCTCGGGCTCGTCGCGCTCGCCGCGGGGCTGGTCCTCCTCGTGCCCGCCTCCCGCGCGCCGGCGGCGGTGCTCGCGCCCTCGGCGTCCGGACTGCTCGTGGTGACGGGCGTGGTGCTCCACCGCCCGGCCGGCCGGTGGCTGTGGTGCCTGGTCGCCGCCGCGCTGGCCGCGCTCACCGTCGGCCAGCTCTGGGGCGCCGCGGCCCTGCTGGCCCTGCGGTCGTCGTTCGACGGCGCCGGGCAGGCCGTCACGGCCGTCGTGCTGACCGTCATCACGCGGCGGTCCGGGCGGCGGAGCCGGCGGCCCGAGGTGCTCGAGGTCGTCGTCCTGTGCGCCGTCCTCGGTCTCGCGGCGGCGCAGGCGGCCGTCCTGCTGGCCTCGACCGAGCCGACGGCGCGGGCGGCCCTGCTGGCGAGCGCCGACGTCGTGCTGCTCGCGTTCGTGCTGCGGCTGGCCCTGACGCGCCGGGACGCCTCGTCGACCTCCTCCTGGCTCGCCGTCTCCGCGGCCTGCGCCCTGGTGCTCCACGACGTCCTGCGCGTCACCCGGGTCGACGCCGGGGCGAGCACCGCCGCCCTGGTGGCCGGTCTCGGCCTGCTCGGCGTCGCCGTCTGGCACCCGAGCGTGCGGGGCGTCCTGGACCGGGCCCAGCTGGGCAGCGCGCGGCTGCGGTCGGTCGACGTCCTCGGCCTGCTGCCGCTCGTCCTCGTGCCCGTCGGCCTGCGGGCCGTGGACCTCGCCGTCGGGGGGACGGGGCTGCCCACCTGGGCGCACCTGGCCGTGGGGACCTGCACCGGCGCCGCGGGCGTCGTCCGGTCGTGGGCCGCGCTGCGGAGTTCGGAGCACCTCGCCGACCACGACCCGCTGACCGACCTGCCGAACCGCCGCGGCATGGCCCGGGCCTTCGACGACGGGGAGCACGCCGGCCGCTGGGCGCTGCTGCTCGTGGACCTCGACGACTTCAAGGACGTCAACGACGCCCACGGGCACGACGTCGGGGACCTGCTGCTGCTCGGCGTCCGCGACCGGCTGGTGGCCGCGGTCGGGGACCGCGGCGTGGCGGCCCGGTTCGGGGGGGACGAGTTCGCCGTGCTCGTGAGCCCGGGGCAGGAGGACGCCGTCGCCCAGGACGTCGTCACCTCGCTGCGCGCCCCCCTGGTGGTGGGCGACCTCGTCCTGCGCACCAGCGCCAGCGTCGGCCTGGCGCCCCCGGACCCCGGCACCGCCCTCTCCGAGCAGCTCACGCGCGCCGACGTCGCCCTCTACGCCGCCAAGGGCGCCGGGCGCGACACCGTCCGGCGCTACCGCCCGGAGCAGCGCCTGGAGGTGCAGCAGCGGTACACCCTCAGCAGCCAGGTGCGCGTGCTGCTCGCCGGCCGGTCGCCGTCGGTCGGGCGGCTGGAGATGCACTACCAGCCGCTGGTCGAGCTGGCGACGGGCGAGGTCGTCGGCGCCGAGGCGCTCGTGCGCTGGTGCCACCCCGACCACGGGCTGCTCCCGCCCGGCGCGTTCCTCGGCCACGTCGCGAGCAGCGGCCTGGACGCGGAGCTGGACACCGCCGTGCTCGCCGAGGTCCTCGAGCAGCTGGGCCGCTGGCGCGACCAGCGCCGCAGGACCCTGCCCGTGAGCGTGAACCTCAGCCGCTCGAGCCTGCTCGACCCGGACCTGCCCGAGCGCGTGCGCGAGGCGCTCGCGAGGGCGGGCGTGCCGGGCTCGCAGCTCCACGTCGAGATCACCGAGCACGAGCCGCTGCCCGAGGACGAGCAGCTCCTGGAGGTGCTGCGAGGGCTGCGGGAGCTCGGCGTCGGCGTCCACCTCGACGACTACGGCCGGGGCTACACCTCCCTGGACTACCTCCAGCGCTTCCCCGTGCAGGTGCTCAAGATCGACCGGCTGGTGGTCACCGGGTCGGCCGCCGGGAGCAGCCGGCTGGTCGCGGGCATCGTCGCCATGTCGCGCACCCTGCGCCTGGACCTGCTCGCCGAGGGCGTCGAGACCGAGGAGCAGCGCCGGCACCTCGTGGCGCAGGGGGTGCGCCTCGGGCAGGGGTGGCTCTTCTCGCGCGCCCTGCCCGCGAGGGCCTACGCCGACCAGGTCCTCGGCCCCGGCCTCGACGCGCCGCCCGTGCCGGACGTGCCGGCGCCCCGCCTGCCCCTGGGCGCGGCCGCCGACCTGCCCGCCTGAGCCCGCCCCGACGGTCGCGCGGGGCTCGCCCGGGTGCCGGCGGCCCGAGGGCGGCATGATCCTCCTGCAGGGGGCGCGCAGGTGCGCCGCCGCGACGAGGAGGCGAAGAGGCGTGACGAGCACCACGGACGTCGGCGAGGTCCCCCGCACGATGCGCGCGAGCGTCATGACGGGGATCCGGCAGGTCGAGGTGCAGGAGCGCCCCGTCCCGGTGCCGGCGGAGGACGAGGTGCTCGTGCGCGTCGGCTCCGTCGGGGTGTGCGGCTCCGACGTGCACTACTTCACCGAGGGGCGCATCGGCGACATGGTCGTCACCGGCCCGCTCGTGCTGGGGCACGAGGTCGGCGGCACCGTCGTCGCCGTCGGCCGCGACGTGCCGCAGGCGCGGGTCGGGCAGCGCGTGGCGCTGGAGCCGCAGCGGCCCTGCCGCCGCTGCCGGCAGTGCCACGCGGGCCGGATGAACCTGTGCCCGAACATGGTCTTCTACGCGACGCCGCCGGTGGACGGCGCGTTCTGCGAGTACGTCACGGCCCCGGCCGACTTCGCCCATCCCGTCCCGGACGAGCTGTCCGACGCCGCGGTCGGCCTGCTCGAGCCGCTGTCGGTGGGCATCTGGGCCGCGCACAAGGCCGCCGTCGGCCCCGGCGACCGCGTGCTCGTCGCCGGCGCCGGCCCCATCGGCGCGATGGTCGCGATGGCGGCGTGGGCGCGGGGGGCCACGGACGTCGTCGTGACCGACCTCGTGGAGTCCCGCCGCGAGCGGATCCTCGGCTTCGGCGCCACCCGCGCCCTCGACCCGCGCGAGGCGGCGGCCGAGCTCGACTCGCTCGAGGCCGACGCCTTCGTCGACTGCACGGGCGCCACGCCCGCGGTCCAGTCCGGCA
>Ga0210040_10007655_pt1 | contig 13008 bp, 10 predicted proteins | sample CryGeyCG12114_NA_FD_185462 | JGI IMG/M metagenome (GOLD analysis project Ga0210040, IMG submission 185462) | Groundwater microbial communities from aquifer - Crystal Geyser CG19_WC_8/21/14_NA (SPAdes) (version 2) | ecosystem: Environmental > Aquatic > Deep subsurface > Groundwater | place: USA... | reverse complement strand
GTAGATTTCTACATGGCGTACATCTCCCAGCCAATCAGAGAAGATTACCACCTCTACCTACTGATCCGATTGGCTGGGATGTGTACGCCATGTAGAAATCTACGAAAATACAAGGCTTCAGGTGTATCCCTAATATGTTTATGACTGATATGGTTCATGTTATGTGTAGCTCGTACTTACATAAAGTTTTAATTTTTTGTACATATTTTAATCCCAGTAATATTTTTTGGTGTAGGAAATGAGAATCGTGTGCACATACGTTGTATATTTTGTAGGGCTTATTTATTAACGAATGGTTGTTTTTTATACACAATAAAGATATAAAGTTGGATTGATGTGAGTTTTGTTACCAGACATTAGCTGCATTAGGAAAATGTATGTGTGACTTTTTATATTTTGAAGACAAATTAGCTAATAAGTTCTTTAAACGGATGTTAACTAAATGAGTTGTTGCTATAATCTGGTTCTTGTGAGATAAAATGGAACACTAAAGTACATTATAATATCATGTATGTAATAATATACAAATGTCTCTGCTCACTCACAAAATGCTTTGTTTGTACAAATCGAATAATAAAAGCATGTATGTTACGAACGATAAGGTTTTTTTTTGTTCATTCGAAAAACATGGTAATTGTGATTAACAAGTTGAAGTATTTTTATGAATAAGTATGAGACTTGCAGTCGTAGCTTTACTTTACCATGCCAGTTTTCCGGCATTGTTAATAATGCAACGAGCCAAGTTGACAGTTTTGTTTTGCCTTGATTATATCTAGCAAAGTGCATGCATATTCATCTCCGATTTCCATATTTAAAGTAATTATGCATGCATACGCAAGTCGTTAGAATAAAACGACTGCAACAAATAATTTTGGAATCCCCAAGTAAAAAAAAATATTCTCCCAGTGCTGATTCCCAGTCCAGAATCATCGTTGCGGTCAAAATTGAAATTAGTTTGTGATTTTAAATCACAAAATCATGTTTTAAAGAGAAACAGGCCTGCCAACCCATGGATCTAGGGGTGGGAAATAATTCGAATTAAAAAGATTTGCAATAAAAATTAATTGATATATATTTTTTCAGTCAAAACTCAGTTCATTATTATAATTTAATTAACAATTGTAGGGGGGAAATTGGTTCAGTTCGCTAGAGTAAGTAAGACAGCGTCTCAGTGAGGTCTAAGCTATTGTTTCATAAATTTTGTTTCCCTATTTGTTTGTGATTGTTCTTGTTACAAATAATGCAACAACAAGATTATTCAAATCAGTAAAAAAAATCAAGTGTAATATAATTTAAACCGATGGTAACGATAACAAGCCCATAAACTAACGATTCTAGACAAATTATAGTTGTTTACAAATTGCCAGCCCATGGAGATTTTCAATATTTTGCAACCATTTTCATTTAATTTTTTTACTTCTAAGCTTGCGTTGTGATATTGTGAATTAGTATACTTTTATCATGCTGTGGAAAAAACAGCAAAAGTGAATTATTGTTCATGGACAAGAAAAAACCAACAAAAAAACAAACCAAGCCGATTGGTAAGACCAAAGCACGGGCTGGGACTGGAACAAAAAGTAAGGTCAAATCAATACCGGAACGGTACAACGAATTGTCCGGTCCGGATGAGCTGGGACACCCGTTAATGACTGATGTAAAGGATGTAAGCACTGGTAAATCCTTTTTTCCACCTTATTTTATAGAAAACAAAAATAAAAAGTGCTTGAAAAAACTTATCCAGGGCTATTCTCACGTTGCAATGTAATTGAATTACAAGGGCCGAATATATCTCTTTTTTACAAACGTCCGTTCGTTGTATAAATCCTAGTTAGCTGAAAGGCAAAATGGTGTGAAGAAAAGCTTATTTTAATTTTCTATCAACTGCACATTATATTATTGTCGACTTTGTTGTGAGCAAACTACTTAGAATCTTAAATGCCACAAAAGCACTAAATAAAACTCTGTTCAGCGGACGAAAACAGTCGTTCGTTGACATCGGCAGTTCAAAGCCCATTTTATGCATGTTATGCTGCCACTTTAAAAAATTTATTCAATCCTTTTGTTACTTGCTTTTACGTAGGAAGATCTCTTAGTCGCGTTACATTGGTGGACAGCAGCAAAAAAGAGAAAAAACGAATCGCCTCTTGTAGTTATCGACCTCCGGTTTCGGTAAGTCCAATTTCGTACGTATTGTATTCAAGGCAGAATTTAAAAAATAAGCGATAGCTTTAAATTTACCTATCTACTCTCCTATATGGATAATGACGCAATCTCAGTTCTGCATACACGTAACCAACTATCCCTGCTTCATACACTCGTCATGTAAATTCGTTAGGTTTTCTCACCAGCTCAAATGGTAAGGCGATCCGAATATGGAAAGTTGCAAAACCATAATTGGATTCTTGAATCAAACTGGAAAATCTTTGAGCAATGAATTGCTTTGCAGCAGCAGACTTTTAAGCAACAGTAACTCCACATCATCTTCATTTGTCCTTTAGCGACATGACCTTTCTCGCTATTTATTACCTTCTAACTAAATAACTGATACCTGTAGACTGTATGACCAGACCACTAATGCTTTTTTGGCTAATATGTACTATATAGCGTGGTTCTTTTTGGTCTGTGAAGCTCGACCAGTTTGATTTATTAATATTTAAATCCCATTTTATGCGGTGATGAAGCGGTTATATGTATTCATTCTACCAGTATAGGAGTGTCTTTACAATTCAACTCCTACGGTTTTTGGTGTAGGAGGTTCAAATGACCTTGCTGTGATCAAATTGTCTTGCCCATAATATCTTTCTTGCTTATGCCAGAGAATACAATAATATATTATGTGTGTAGGCAGTAGCTAAACTAACTAAAGAAACCCTTTGTCCATGCTAACCGGATTAGTTAGTTAGTTATAGCAATCTTAAAATTGTATGAAACAGATTTGATATTGCTCTAGAATCGGCGACTGATATTCATGGACACTTTTTGAAACTATTAGTTTGGTGTGCGGGTCTGCCTGCGAAAACGCTATTTTGCGTAGCAGCAAAATATGATAGAATATGCATGACTTGAGTTTTTGCGTACAATACTTTTTTTATCATGTCTCTACTTGACACACAAAGCTATAAGACGTCAACATTGTTTTTGTTCTCTCTGTATTCATCCTACTGTAGATAAAAAATATAAGCTGTCTTTACTGTATGTACTGTGTGTGTGCACAGAAAGGGTGCGTACATGCTATTGTATAAAATGAAATCATTATAATGATGTGCTCGAATAGCTTATTAGCTTTCAGTGATTTTTGGTCACAACTGCACCACTCTACATTCTGTACTATTACATTATCACTAACTAACTAAAACGCACTAGTAGGTTACTGGTTCCCATTCAAAATCCTGTCGTCTTCCACCAAATCATTAGAGTTGCATGTGTTCAGTTCATTTTGTTTTTGCATGCCTACACATTCCTGTTGTAGCCACACATTACATACATAGTGCAACATTGTATGCTCGTATGAGAGTACACATTTAAAAAATGACGTGTGTTAAAAAATTTAGATCCACACATCGTATAGTCAGTCTCATTGCCACAGACATGTTCGTGGATTTCATATGTGAGAAAGTAGGCGTATAGCGCGTGTTCCTTCCCCTTTTACAACCCCCCAAAAACCAAATTTGGATGCATTTCAATTTTCATTCCTATATTCCTTGCACAGTGTGGGTGCCCAAAAATAACTTTCCCTTTCCTATGCATTACAACAGTAAGGAGTTTAGTTTTTAAACAACTCTCCCCAGCATCAGCAACCAAATCTATCCGTTCTACATTAGCAACATAGATTATTAGCTTCTCCTCTTGATAACATCTTTTAACTGATCTGTGAGCAAGTGCACATGCTCAGTTTGCTAGTCTCACTATGCCTCTACAAACTACACTTGTGTGAAATGTTTTGTAATTAAAGAGACATTATTTGTAGTACAGAACGAACACGAGCGAACGCAATAGTGTGAGACGGTATTTCCTAAGCCCTTGCAGTTGTGATTTCATGTAAAGCCTTCTGTCCCCGTGCATTGATATTATATGCGCATTATGCACACGGATAATTGTCAAACGTCCTTTTGATTTAATCAGAAATTAGCAAAGGATTTGCGCATGTTTCGTACAATTTTTTTTATCCACTTCCCAACATATCAAAAAGTATGCAACATACTATAACTAACTGTGTTACCAATGCTATCCTCGGTTTTTAACAGTGTGCAGAAAAGCTAGTACCAGAGAAAATTGGAAGAAAAAGTGCTTCTTTTTGCATTCAAATTTTTATCTATACTTACTGCCTGCATTATGCTCCTAAGGAAGTGGAATCGGCGTGCGTGCGTTTCTGATACATTGTAATTCAATTCTTCTTAATATTGTAAAGGACGCTCGTGCCGTGTGTGTGGTGCTTCCTACTGTCATTTTCATTCAATTCATTATTCAATAGTTACACTCTCGGTTTCCCCCTTCGTTTTGTGTTGGACGGCATGAAGCCTGTCTAGTGCTCTTTGTCGTTCGTCTTTTAAAGTGAGAGTGACTAATAGTTGTAAGTTAGGAGTACAGTCACATAATATGCAGTATGTGTTCGTTATATTTAGTTAGTTAGTATTTAATAATGATAATCATTGTCGTGTCATCTTGATGTAAGCTTATACTGCTCACATGTGTGTTAATAAGACGCGTGAACATTCGTTCTATAATCTTTGCATATGCTAATTTTGCATTGCTCATTGCCATTATGTCAGCAATTATTTTTGTATCTGTTCAGTCCTCTACAGTGGTTGAAAGTTAGTTTTGTATCCTTATGTGGTCTGTTTAAACTCATATTTTTTAACAATGTGGAATTTGATTTCAAGGGATTTGATTACAAATTAAGGACATATTCTCGTTTGTTAGTTCTCTTATAAAGTATGTGTGGGATAACTGTGAATGCACTTGGTTACTAGTATGGAGTCCAATTAAAATCCCCGCGGTAGTTTATGATGTCTTTCTGTCAGAAACGAAAATATTAGGTTTGAAAAAGTGTGCCTTGTCTGCGACAGTTAGAAATATATAGTTGGGAGTTTTTTTTCATGGAACGCTAATAGGAAATCATCAGTTGTAGTATAGTATATAGTTGGTAATGGAAGGGAGTGTATGTGGCCTCATCTTTTCCTCATCCTAATACAGTTAAAAATAACTCAAACTCTCACATAAAGAGATTGCAGATGTGATGTTATTTGCTTTTCATGTCTACACTTTAGTCTTGTAACAGCCAGGGCCATATAAACGTGTTCAATTATCCTGCTCCCTGCAACACTGTTTTTGTGAGCAGGAAAAGGAGTGTATTTTACTACTACTACACATTTGCCTTTGACTTAGACTAATGCGGACAATCTACGGTGGTTCTTACTTTTTTTTCAGTCAAAACGGAAGCATTCGTACAAGTTAAATCTTTCCATTTCAGTGATTGGGAATGCAGTGTGGTTTCCACATGTGTTTTTTGTGCACATTTCATCTCAGAACTTACATGTATTGGTGGTGCAATTACACTGTTTTGTGAATTCGGTTTGCATGCTTTCTTTCGTTAATGTAATGCAAAGAAGATTGCACAGTTATGAACGAAAGATAGCAACATCTATAGTTTCTTCCTATAGTATAGTGCGCGATAAATTCTCCATTTGTCTTGAGTGTACCAGCCGCAGAATGCCCGTGTAAAGTATTCGCTTCAAACATTGAAAATCTTCTTACCGGAAGAGATACTTAACCGAAATTATCGGTTTTGTAGTAACCCCTACACGCAATTTCCCTTAAGAAGGAAAAAATAAAAATGAGTTCAGAGGAAGTGGCCAAGATAGCTCAAGCTATAAATTCCCATGCAGATGCCTTGTACGAATCATGGAGAAGGCGTTCCGCCTCTCGTCCTGTCAACAATGGCAGTCCCGCTCCAAACTCTGAAGCCAATGTTCAAATACCAAATAACAACACAAACAACATAAATAAAAGTGCTGGAGCTAGTAACCGTGTCCAAACTAGACGAATGGAAGACACCCTAGAACTTTTAGCAGATCCTGGACTCACTCCCAAACTGGAACATCTAGTTTCCAACTTTGTTCGTCAAGACAGAGAGAAAAGGCAGCAAACATTTCACCAAATATCCCCACAAGGAGCCAAAGTCCTGCCCGTTTCAGTAATTGCTGGTGTACCTGAAATAACGCGAGAAATTAGCCCTAGTCGTAACAATTCTAATCGGAAACCTCTACCAAAAAGTATCCTAGCAGTTGTAAAAAGATTTGAAGGACCGGATGAATCCTCCTCAATTCAAAATCAAGCGGATCTGATTATGCCCCAAACGAAAACTCTAGTCAAAACGGCTGTGCCTGGTGTGGGAAACGTTTCTAGACAAGTCCTGTGGTCTCAATCGTCAAATTCAAATCGACAGGCCCAATCCCACGCAAATACTGAACGTGTGAGTCCAATTAGAAATACTGGGAGTTCAAAAGTCACCCTTCGACCAGGCAAGGTTCGTCTCATACCTATTGAAAGGGAACCCAGTGAAGATACCAGAAGTAGATTCAGTCCCTCCAAATTAGATGCTTCACTTTTGGCTCGCTTAGAATCCAAAAAAGATAGCGACAGCGTAGACTACCCAAAGAGATTATCTAGTGAGCGAGAAATTTTGAGTTTGCAAAGGGAGGAAGAAAAACTGGTCAAAGCTTTGCGAACAGGCCAAATCGTGACGCCACCTATAGGGCCCAATTCAAACTCAAGGATAGCTTTTGCGAAAGAACGGATTCGACAAAGTCAAGAAAATCCATTAACGCAGCAAAGACTAGAGCTGCAAAAAAGGCTACCTTATCCATCGAACAATCTGTCATCCGCCCTTGCTGTACAGCAGGGGAAAATACGATTCCAGCCGGGTCATATGCTCACAGTGAATGGTGGAGATTTGAGCCGGGAGGGATCTGATGAAGATCTTTTGTACAATAGGGTCAGTCCATATCGCGATAGCAATAGTAGTGGTAGTACTAGCAGCACTAATGGGAACAATGGGGGTGGTGGAAGACAACAAAGTCTAAAATTGTCTGGTTCCAGTGTGGCAGACAGAGTTCAATTATTCGAAAAACATCCGGGTCCTCAATTATCGGCTGCTTTATCTTCAAATGCTAGTTTAAAGGATTCATCGACTAACAATAACAGTGCAGTGGGTGTAGGTTCTGCAGCAGTAATGGTCAATGGTGTTAGTTTACGTATTCAACCTTACCTGACTAATAGCAGTAGCAATAATGTTAACAAAAACGGTCCCGCTAATTCTGGTCATGGAGGAATTCATGTGGGGAATAAACATGGAGCAGGAATGCTTGCGTCTTCATGGGCCTCCAATGATATTACAGACACCTCTGTTTGTGCACCTTGGAGAGTTGGGGCAAATCGAAAGGTGGTGGTTGGTTTTTAATTGTGTGTTGTTTGAGTATTTATAGTTCACAGTTCAGTTTTGGAACGAGCTTTAATTTTTAATCCAGTTTAATAATGATTAACAAAAGAACGAGGTGATAATGTACCAGAGTGTATTCTTGACATGTTGTCTGATGTCACAAGAACACCTTTACGATTTACTGTTTTTGGCTTCAGTCCAATAATCTAAATCTATTCAGTCTGATTGAGAGAAAACTTTTTCTAAACGTACTCATCTTTAGACAAGGATTTGCGTATTTGCACATTGCATACATTCCATTTGTCTCATAGCTTTGAATTCTGAGAATTTGCCATTTCGTAGCGCATGTAGTGAGGTTAGCATGTGGGTGTGGAGAGTATTTCAACTCAACAGTATTTACTTTATTTGTTTTGTACAAAGCACTGTGCTCATGTTTTTCTTCATTTGGCTCTCATGACCATATAATGAAGATTTTTTACAACATTAAAGTTTGTACTGCTATTGTCGAGGCTTATAATCAAATCTTGTGTATAACCTCATGTTTATTTGTTCTGGGACTCTTGCAGCCAGGAATTTCTGTTTCCAAGAGACAAACTGCTGGTCCAAAGAAATTCTTTGGATCTCGTCGTGGAGCTGAAAATGTGCCACGGTTTTTCTGGCCCAAAGGGAAACCACTTCCGTTATCTACTGTAGCTGAAACAATCGACAAAGCGGATGCTCATTTTCAAAAGTTGTCTTCACCCTTGTCTTACAGTATATTTGCCCAAGTGGGTTTAACTGCAATTCATATTGTGTTTGCATTTTGTTCAGGGTCTTTAAGCAATTATAATGTGCATGTACATTTTTGCAGCTACTCAAAGCAGTTGGAGTAGCTGTGTACTGGAAAAAACCGTTCTGGTTAGCCCTTGGACTGAAGCCTGACGATATTTTGAGTGCCAAGCATTTTATATCTTTCCTGCATTATTTCTTATCCGAGTTCCCGGATGATGCTGCTAGATTCGCTTTGATTCTTTCCTCTGCTTCCAAATACTACTCTGATGGAGCAAATAATAATAACATTGGCAGTGGTGAACAATGGTCAGGGGGCTTTTCAATAAGAAATATTATGTATTCTGAGACTGACGGATCACTTGAAATTGGCATGTCAGATTTCATTCCTCTAGTACAGGATATTGTTGATACTCATCCAGGTATGAATTCCTGCGATTTTAATTCTAAACTATTTTTCTGACTTAAGCTGAATTTTGCTAATAAAGTTATGTTTGTTTTTTAAAATAGGTCTTGGATTTTTAAGAGATGCTCCGGAATTTCATAGCCGATATGTCACTACTGTCATATCCCGGATCTTTTACAAAGTGTGCAATAATTTCACGAAATAAATTATACAATGAATGTGTTCAGAAATGACCAATAATTTTGATTTTTTTTCTTGATTTTGCTTCAGGTTAATAGGTCATGGAGTGGTAGAATTTCATTGAAAGAACTACGACGTTCCAATGTTTTGAATGTAATCAAGCGCTTGGAGGAAGAGACTGATATCAATAACATCACAGAGTATTTCTCATATGAACATTTTTACGTTATATATTGTAAATTCTGGGAGATTGATAAGGATCATGACCTTCTGATCGAAAAAAGTGATCTAGCCGCACATTCGGATCACGGTATACTTTTTCCAAATTGCATGAAATTGGGATCTGACTTAGGCAATTTGACTAATTTTTTTGGCAATATTTTTACAGCTTTGTCTAGTCGAATAATCGAGAGGATATTTAGTGGGACGGTCATTCGAGGGTGGGATGTTAACACTTCGGAAAAGTGTCCCGAAGGAAAAATGACATACAGTGATTTTGTATGGTTTCTTCTGTCAGAAGAGGACAAAAAATCTCCAACCGCTATAGGTAAGTAGATATGAAAAACCATATTATTATATCTACTTATCAAAGATTACATTTTTTTCTCCATCAGTAAATAAGCTCTACTTTATTCCTTGCAGAATACTGGTTTAGATGTTTAGATTTGGATGGGGATGGAATTTTGAGTCCATATGAGCTTCAATATTTTTATGAAGAGCAGCAAAGCCGTATTGTAATATTAGGAATAGAGCCACTAGAATTTTCCAATGTTTTTTGTCAAATGGTAGACATGCTTCATTGTTCTGCAACTGGTAATTTAAAATTATGAATTTAAGAAAAAGTATATGCTAGCAGTGGGAAAACATGTGAATCCATTGTGATGTTTCATTATAGGCATCCGTTTGAGAGATTTGAAGAAAAATCCAACACTAGCTTCTAACTGTTTCAATACCTTATTTAATCTGGATAAATATTTGGAGCATGAGCAAAGGGATCCATTTGCAGCGGCTGCGGCGGCCGCTGCAGCTGGAAATCTAGAAAATCCGGACGGAGAATCAGACTGGGACAAGTACGCCACATACGAATACGAACAGTTGATTGCAGATGAATCACCCTCTGAGCATTTGTGAGTGAATTACTGCCTATTGTTCTAGTCTTGAGGTGAAAAAATAAATGCAAATAAATATTGGTTTCGTCTCTTTTTCAGGCATAATTCTGATTTAGACGACCCCATCACGCCATCATAATCGAAACATATAGTAATAATATTTGCATGCTTTTATATGAAGTCACGTATTTATCGTGTTTGTTATCAACAATCTGTTCTAGTTATCAAAATACAGTCATACTAATAAACAAATAAATATTAAAGCATTTGGCAAGTGAATAAACAGTTTATTTCAAGTTAAAGTTTGAGTTAATATACGGATCTCATGTGAAAATACAAACTGTTGCTTTTTACCATTATGATAATAATTATTATGTAATTTTACGATTGCGGTTTCCAAACATGTAAAAATTCATCGATTCAATCTGCTTCCCCCAAGTGTAATAACTAGTTAAAGCTGAACCCACATGGTCAGCAGCACCTAATATTAGATCTTAAGTACGTTAACCCAAAAAAAAATTACTCACGTAAACTTAATTGCTAACGGAATATAATATTATATATTGCAACCTTAGAAACTTATCTAAAACTTGGAATTGGAATTCACGGTACTCTTCAGCTATTAGCTGTAGACGTATAAAAATTTAAAAAATACACGAACTGTGTTATCTTAAATAATTTATATCTTTTAGAAATCCTAATGAAAATTTTCTTTCCGAATGCGCCTACATAGTTGTATGTCCCGGGGCATGATAGTTACTCTTTTCCCATGTATACAAGCTAAGTTTGTATCCTCAAATAGATTTACACAGTAAATTTCTGCAGCTTCCTACGAACAAAATTTAAAAATCATTTATGTTGTTTACATTTCATACAGCCAGCAAGAAAAGTACTATAAAATTTTTACCTGTAAAGCGCATATGGCTGCTGCTTGAAATCTATAGTCACTTTTAAAGGTCTGCATTACCTCACGAACAAGGCGTTGAAAGGATAATTTGGGGACTAGCAATTCAGTGCTTTTTTGATATTTGCGGATTTCTTGAAGTGCCAGAAATCCAGGTCTGTTCAAAATATTTAGATGGTGAATTAAAAATTAGGTAATCTGCACATAGTCTTCATTGCAAAATTAAAAGCGGAAATCAACCATTTCAAGATCAATGACTAAATGAGCACTTAAAATCAAAGCGAAATATGAAATCTTAAATATGTTTGACGAAAAAATGTTGAATAAATCAGTACCTGTATGGGCGTCGTGCACCTCTTGGTCTTGCACTTGGGGACCGATCTGAATTTCTTTTCATGTTTTTTTTTAACAGCTTCAGGTTCTTTACCGGCACTGTACTTGCAGGCATAGAGCGAGTTGCCATTACTCTTTCTCGTGGTTCTATCTCTTCTTCGGAAAATGACCCCCTCGCATCCACGTATTCGGCGTCGCTGTCTGATTCATTTGACTGTGACTCAGAGCCGGAACCAGTTGTCATATCGGACCGAATTCGCATCGTAAAAGGTGGGGGACGGTGCTTGGTTGCTTGAGTCCCCACTGGCCCCACTCCCATTATCTGTCGAGCAGCTGGAGTTGAAGACGATATAGACACGGGAGAAGTAATACGTCCACCAGTTCGGATTGCCCTTGAGACTCTTGACGGGGCTAAAACGGGCCTTTGTGGCGAATGATCTATGATTCTAGCGCTACCCGTTGTTGGAAGGCTTGGTGGATCCCGTGCCAGATTTCGAGGCGCCCGCCCTGTCGACTTCATTGCCACATTCCGGCGGCCAGTGGTATTCTGGATTTGTCGGGGCATCTTGTCTTGTTTCTATACCAACATAATGTACGGATTAAAATCGATTTTTAGACGGTTTATTTGGTTTGCAGTCATTCGTTTTCGTTGCAAACAACAAACGAGAACAAGCTAAGGTCAACATTGTTGCGTTGTCAACAAACTGTTTTCTGTTAATTATTTTGAAAACTGAGAAAACGAGCATTGAATTACTGTTACCACAGCATTTTACTAATTTAGTAATTTAATTTGTATAAATTGATCATATCAGGGGTAGCCGAATCACATGGGATACCTTTTTTATACTATTTTTCGATTTCCATCCATCAACCTCTTAGGAAAAAAAGTATAAATAGTCTAGGAAACCGGAACGCAATAATAATTGATTGTTCATTTTCTGAGTCCTCCAAAAAAAAATTTGAAAAAAAAAATATTTGTTTACATTTTGTTGACAACAAAACAACCAATGCCAGATAAACTACCAAAGAAATGGACAGTAATATTTTAATCTGAAAAATAAGACAAAATAAAGCCATGACAACAACCACTAAAATACTCACCTTGGTAGACAAACAAACAAAGACTAAATTAGAAGATTTAATTCGCAAATTTAGAAAATGTTATTTATGAAATTTTCACCACAAAACAGCAGACGTAAGTAGTAGTAATACTTAACGACAATGTTTGTAAGTCCCGCACATATAAATGCTAACCGTAATGCATACTTGATTGGTTGGTAGTAAATGTAAAACCATAGAAGTAGATTACTATATAAAACTAAAAAATACACATACTCACTGCGCCCATAACCTGTTTGTTTATAGTGCCTTGTATTCCAAATTCCAAACTATATCCAAACAGAGCAATTGCATCAGAAATGCTGCTAAGCGAAGTTAAAAATATGGACGCATTTTAGGCTATAGACTCTTTAAGGCTTTATACTCCATGCATGCATAAAAAATTAAATAAATGAAATTAAAATTGCAATAATTTTTGATTATGGACTGCAAATAATATATTAGGCTTACAACAAACAAAGCAAATTTGTACGGATCTGCACGTACCTTTCAAATCTTCTTTCCTTCTTCGTAATTAGACAAAGCAGAATCTTAAATCTTAAGCTTCTTGATGAAAAGATTAGGAAAAGATAATTTCTAAAGATGGTTACTTTGGCTCTGCTTGTGTTGAATTAATCAGTTAATGTTGTTTGTTTGACTATATAATATCCAGGATCTCCTTGGGAACCTAATAAATGCGAAATCGTCGCACAGTGTTTCTAAAAGTAATGCAATGCAATACGAACTATAATTAAACGATTACAAAAACAAA
>Ga0210040_10007654_pt1 | contig 13008 bp, 10 predicted proteins | sample CryGeyCG12114_NA_FD_185462 | JGI IMG/M metagenome (GOLD analysis project Ga0210040, IMG submission 185462) | Groundwater microbial communities from aquifer - Crystal Geyser CG19_WC_8/21/14_NA (SPAdes) (version 2) | ecosystem: Environmental > Aquatic > Deep subsurface > Groundwater | place: USA... | reverse complement strand
GGCATCGGCGCCAGCCAGCAGAAGTGGGGGAGCCTGCCCGAGGCGCACACCGACTTCATCTTCGCCGTGCTCGGCGAGGAGCTGGGTCTGGTCGGCACCCTGCTGGTGCTGGCACTGTTCCTGACCATCGCCTACGCCGGGATCCGGATCGCGGTCCGCACCACGGACCCGTTCGTCCGGTTCATGTCCGCGGGCATCACCGTGTGGCTGACCGCGCAGATGGTGCTGAACGTCGGCATGGTGCTCGCGCTGCTGCCGGTGATCGGACTGCCGCTGCCGCTGGTCTCCTACGGGGGCTCCGCGCTGCTGCCGTCGCTGGTGGCCCTGGGTCTGCTGGTGTCCTTCGCGCGCTCCGAGCCGGGCGCCAGGGCCGCGCTCGCCGACCGCCGCCGACGTCGCACCGCCGGGGTCACCGCCGGCTCCTCCCGCGGTGCCGCGAGGCGCATGCGATGAGGGTCCTGCTCGCCGGCGGCGGCACGGCGGGGCACACCTCGCCGCTGCTCGCCACCGCCGATGCGCTGCGCCGTCTCACCGCCGCCGGCCAGGTCGACGGGGTCGACGGGGTCGGCGTCACCGCCCTCGGCACGCCGCGGGGCATCGAGGTCCGGGTGGTGCCCGAGGCCGGCTACGAGCTCGAGCTGGTGCCGCCGGTCCCGCTGCCGCGCCGCCCGTCGGCCGACCTGCTCCGGGTGCCCGGCCGGCTGCGGGGCGCGGTCACCGCCGCCCTCGCCGTCGTCGACCGGGTGCGTCCCGACGTGGTGGTCGGGTTCGGCGGCTACGTGAGCGTCCCGGCGTACCTCGCGGCCCGGCGCCGCCGGGTCCCGCTAGTGGTGCACGAGGGCAACGCCCTGCCGGGGCTCGCCAACCGCCTCGGTGCCCGGCTGACCACATCGGTGGCCACCAGCTTCCCGGGCACCCCGCTGCGGCACGCGTCGTACCTCGGGCTCCCGATCCGCCGGATGATCTCCACCCTCGACCGCGGCGCGCTGCGCGCGCAGGCGCGCCACGAGCTCGGGCTGGAGCCGGACCTGCCCACGCTGCTGGTCACCGGCGGCAGCCAGGGCGCCCGCCGGATCAACCAGGCTGTCTCCGGCGCGCACGAGTGCCTGCGCGACGCCGGGGTCCAGGTGCTGCACGTCGCCGGGCCGGGGAACGAGGTCTCGGTCGGACGCGGGCCGGGGGAGCCGCCCTACGTCGTCCTGCCCTATGCCGACCGCATGGACCTCGCCTACGCCGCCGCCGACCTCGTCGTGTGCCGTGCCGGCGCCAACACCGTCACCGAGGTGGCCGCCGTCGGCCTGCCGGCGGTCTTCGTGCCGTTGCCGATCGGCAACGGCGAGCAGGGGCTCAACGCCCGCCCGGTCGTGGAGGCCGGGGGAGGACTGCTGGTGTCGGACGCCTCGCTGACCCCGGAGTACCTCTGCGTCACTGTTCCCGACCTGCTGCGCGACCGCGCCCGGCTGGCCACCATGTCGAGCGCCGCGGCCGGCCTGATCCCCCGCGACGCCGACGAGAGGCTCGCCCGGATGGTCCTCGCGGCCGGGCTGGAGCACCGCCGGTGAAGGTCGACGTCCCCGACGAGCTGCTGCCCGTCGACCAGCTGGGCCGGGTCCACTTCGTCGGCATCGGCGGCGCCGGCCTGTCCGGTATCGCCCGGATCATGCTGGCGCGCGGCACCACCGTCACCGGCAGCGACGCCAAGCCGTCCCGGGCGCTGGAGGCACTGCGTGCGCTCGGCGCCGAGTGCTGGGTCGGCCACGACGCGGCCCACGTCGGCGGGGCCGACACCGTGGTGGTCTCCACCGCTGTCCGCGAGGACAACCCGGAGGTCGTCGAGGCGCGCCGGCTCGGCACCCGGCTGCTGCCGCGTTCGGCGGCCCTGGAGTCGGTGATGCGCGGCCGCACGGTCGTCGCAGTGGCCGGCACGCACGGCAAGACGACGACGACCTCGCTGCTGACGGTGGCGCTGCAGCACTGCGCGGCCGACCCGTCGTTCGCGATCGGCGGTGACCTCAACGAGTCCGGCGCCAACGCCCACGACGGCAGCGGGCGGCTGTTCGTGGCCGAGGCGGACGAGAGCGACGGGGCGTTCCTGGTCTACTCCCCGCACGGCGCGGTGGTGACCAACGTGGAGGCCGACCACCTCGACAACTACGGCACCGAGGAGTCCTACCGCGCCGCCTTCGACGCCTTCCTCGAGCGCATCGACCCGGCCGGGTTCCTGGTCGCCTGCCTCGACGACCCGGGTGCCGCGGCGCTGCTCGGCCGTGCCCGCGCGCGGGGCCTGCGGACCATGGCGGTCGGAGAGGCCGAGGACGCCGACCTGCGGGCCACCGACCTGGTGTTCGCCGGGTCGACCTCGACGTTCACCGTCCTGCGCCCCGGCGGCACCGATAGCCCCGGGGAGCAGGTGCTCGGCGAGGTCACCATCCGCATCCCGGGCCGCCACTACGTGCTCGACGCGCTGGCTGCCCTGGGGGCCGGGCTGGCGCTCGGCTTCGGGTTTGAGGACCTGCGCCGCGGGCTGGAGGCGTTCTCCGGGACCCGGCGGCGGATGGAGCACAAGGGCGACGCAGGGGGCGTGCGGGTCTACGACTCCTACGCCCACCACCCCAACGAGATCGCCGGGGACCTGCAGGCGGCGCGGTCGGTGGCCGGCGAGGGGCGGGTCGTGGTCGCCTTCCAGCCGCACCTGGTCTCCCGGACCCGGATCTTCGGTCCCGCGATGGGCGCCGCGCTCGGTGCCGCCGACGAGGTGGTCGTGATGGACGTGTACGTCGCCCGCGAGGACCCCGAGGCCGGCGTCGACGCCGGCCTCGTCGCCGCTCACGTGCCACTGCCGCCCGAGCGGGTGCACGTGCAGCCGTCGTGGTCCGCGGTGCCCGGGCTGCTCGCCGAGCTGGCCCGTCCCGGCGACCTGGTGCTCACCCTCGGCGCCGGGGACGTCACGCTCGTCGGTCCCGAGGTGCTCGAGCTGCTGGTGGACCGGGAGCCGGCTCCCGGTCCCGCCGAGGGCGGGTCCGCCGGTCCCGCCCGGGAGGAGAGCCGATGAGGTTCGGACGCCGATCCGAAGGTGCCGACGTGCACCCCGACGAGCTGGTCGACCACGACGCCGGGGCGGCGGTCGACGAGCGCGACGCGGACGGGCCTGACGACGTCGAGGACACCATCCGCCTCGACGACCTGCCGTGGGGCAGGTCCGGCCCGGCCGGCCCCGAGCAGCCGCCCGCGCCGGGGCACCGCGCCGGCGCCGGCCGGGGGAGTGCCGCCGCTGCGACTGAGCCGGACGACGAGCCGGATCCGGAGCCAGACCCGCCTCCGGAGCCGGAGCCACAGGTCCAGGCCGAACCGAAGCCGGAGCCGGAGCCGGAGCCGGAGCGGGATCCGGAGCCGCGGCCCGACGACGTGCCGGCCACCGGCACCTGGGCGGAGCGCGACGTCGCGCCGCAGCCGACCACACCCGCGACACCCACCGCACCGGCCACGCGCCCCTCGACCGGCGCCACGGCCGCACCCACCGTGGCGGGGAGCCGCCGCCGGTTCGTGCGCCGCCGCTGGGCGCGACGGTGGGGCGTGTGGCGACGCGTCGTCCTGGGTCTGGTCGTCGCGGCCCTCGTCCTCACCGGCGTGTGGCTGGTGTTCTTCTCCTCCGTGCTCGCCGTCTCCGGCGTCCAGGTCACCGGCACCGAGCGGCTGTCCGGGCAGGCGGTCCGCCACGCCGCCGCGGTCCCGCTCGGCGGACCGCTGGCGACCGTGGACCTGGACGCGGTGGCCGCGCGCCTGCAGAAGGTCCCGGCGGTCAAGAGCGTCGACGTGTCACGTGCCTGGCCGGACCGCGTGCGCGTGGACGTCACCGAGCGACGTGCCGTCGCCGTGGTGACCTCCGGCGGAGGGCTGCGCGGGGTGGACGCCACCGGGGTGGTGTTCGACCACTACGCGAAGCGGCCGAGCGGGATGCCGCTCGTCCGTCGTACGTCGACGACCGACCGGGACGCTCTCGGCGAGGCCGCCACCGTGGCCGGGTCGCTGCCGGCGGACCTGTCCCGGCGGGTCGCCTACGTCTCGGTCGCGACCGTGGACCAGATCTCGCTCGGGCTGCGCAACGGGAAGACCGTGCGGTGGGGGAGCGCCGCCGACTCCGCCGACAAGGCCCGCGTCCTGGAGGTGCTGCTCGACCAGAAGGCCACGGCGTACGACGTGAGCGTCCCCGGCCAGCCCGTGATCCGGAAGTAGCCGCCACCTCCTGTCCCCTGGTCGCGGATAGTCCGCGGCTGACAGCACCTGGATCGACTCCGGGACGGTGCCCTCGGCCGCGGACTATCGGGCGACGGGGGAGTGCGGTCACGGATCCGAGAAAAGTCGGCGAAACGCCGACCCGCCGCGTGTCGTCCCGGATCTGCGCCGGCGGTCCCCTACGTTCTTCTGCAACGCGAGGTTGACATAACTATAACCCTCTACTTGAGGGTGAGGGTTCCGGTTCTGGCGGCTCGCGCCACTTCCCCAGCCACAGATCCAAGGCACACACCACACACACACCGTCTGCCCAGCGTCGGCCCCGGCGCAGGCAGCCCAGCAGCGAGAGGCACCTGCCGTGGCAGCACCGCAGAACTACCTGGCCGTCATCAAGGTCGTGGGTATTGGTGGAGGTGGAGTCAACGCCGTCAACCGGATGATCGAGGTCGGCCTCAAGGGCGTCGAGTTCATCGCCATCAACACCGACGCACAAGCACTCCTGATGAGCGACGCCGACGTCAAGCTCGACATCGGCCGTGAGCTCACCCGCGGACTCGGCGCGGGCGCCAACCCCGACGTCGGCGGCAAGGCCGCCGAGGACCACGCCGAGGAGATCGAGGAGGTCATCAAGGGGGCCGACATGGTCTTCGTGACCGCCGGCGAGGGAGGTGGCACCGGCACGGGTGGCGCGCCCGTCGTCGCCCGCATCGCCCGCTCGCTCGGCGCGCTGACGATCGGTGTGGTCACCCGCCCGTTCTCCTTCGAGGGGCGGCGCCGCGCCAACCAGGCCGAGGAGGGCATCGCCGGCCTGCGCGAGGAGGTCGACACCCTCATCGTGATCCCCAACGACCGGCTGCTGTCGATCAGCGACCGCAACGTGTCGGTCCTCGACGCCTTCAAGCAGGCCGACCAGGTGCTGCTGCAGGGCGTCTCGGGCATCACCGACCTGATCACCACCCCGGGACTGATCAACCTCGACTTCGCCGACGTGAAGTCGGTGATGGCCAACGCGGGCTCGGCCCTGATGGGCATCGGGTCGGCCCGCGGCGAGGACCGCGCGGTGGCGGCGGCCGAGATGGCGGTCTCCAGTCCGCTGCTCGAGGCGTCCGTCGACGGGGCGCACGGCGTGCTGCTCTCGATCGCCGGCGGGTCGGACCTCGGTCTGTTCGAGATCAACGAGGCCGCTGCGCTGGTGGCCCAGGCCGCCCACGCCGAGGCCAACATCATCTTCGGCGCGGTCATCGACGACGCGCTCGGCGACGAGGTCCGGGTGACGGTGATCGCCGCCGGATTCGACGGCGGGATGCCGAAGCGTCGCGACAGCGGCTCGGGCCTGCGTCGCGAGCCGGCCGGTCGACCGGAGCCCCGGTCGACACAGCCCCCGGTGCCGACCCAGGTCGGCGAGCCCCTGCGCGCGCCGGCACAGGTGGGCTCCGACGCCGCGAGCCGGCCGACCACGGGTGCTCCGCTCGCCCCGAGCCGGCCGCAGCCGGAGCCGGTCGGGGCCTCGACCCGTGGCGGTGCGTCCGCCGCCGGGTCCCCGCAGCCGGCCCGTCCGCGGACCTACGACGACGACGACCTGGACGTGCCCGACTTCTTGAAGTGACGTCCCGCCGACGACGCCCCGCGCCGCCGGCACCTCCTACGACGACCGTCCAGCCGGGCCGGTGGCACCCGCCACCGGCCCGGCTGTGCGCGTAGGTGGCACGCTGGCCCTCGACGCGCCGACGCGGCGGGGAGCTGCCACAGCGCAGAACTGACCAGACAAGGAGCACGACGCCGAGGTGTTCGCCTTCCAGGACTCGCGGGACGCCGTCGAGGTCGCCTTCACCGACCGCCACGGCGGCAGCAGCACCGGAGGCTTCGCGTCCCTGGACCTCGCCACGCCCCGCGACCCGGCCGACGCCGAGCAGCTGCGAGCCGCGCGGGAGAATCTCGACCTGGTCGCCCGGGTGTTCACCGGCGCCCCTGACGGCGCCCTGTCCCCGGCGTCCCCGGTGTCCGGCCCGCCCTCGCTGCCGCCGGTGGTGGTGATGCGCCAGGTGCACGGTGCCGACGTGGCCGTCGTCGACGAGGCGTCGGCCTCCGCCCCACCAGTCGCCGACGCCCTGGTGACCACCGCGCCCGGGGTGGTGCTGCTGGTGCGGGTGGCCGACTGCGTGCCGGTGCTGCTGTCCGACGCGACGGCGGGGGTGGTGGCGGCGGTCCACGCCGGCCGCCCCGGCCTGGTCGCCGGCGTGGTCCCCGCCGCCCTGGCCGCGATGGCCGACCTCGGTGCGGCCGATGTCCGGGCCTGGGTCGGGCCGCGTGTGTGCGGCGCCTGCTACGAGGTGCCGACGGCGATGCGCGCGGAGGTGTCGGCGGTCGTCCCCGAGGCCTGGGGTGAGACCTCGTGGGGGACACCGTCGGTGGACGTGGGCGCCGGGGTGCTCGCCCAGCTGGCGGCCGGCGGCGTCGAGGTCGTGGACGCGGCTCGCTGCACCCGCGAGGACGAGGACCTGTTCTCCTACCGCCGCCAGGGCACCGCGTCCGGTCGGCTCGGCGGTCTGGTCTGGATGCGCCCGTGAGCGACCCCGTGGCTGGTCTCGTGGCCGACCCGGCAGGTGCCGGACGGCGGCAGCAGCTCGCGGACGCACTGGAGGTGGTCCACGCCCGCATCGCGGCCGCCTGCGGTGATGCGGGCCGTGACCCGAGCGAGGTGACGTTGACCGTCGTGACCAAGTTCTTCCCCGCCTCCGACGTCCGGCTGCTCGCCGGGCTGGGGGTGCGCCACGTCGGGGAGAACCGCCACCAGGAGGCCGAGGCCAAGGCGGCGGACTGCGCGGACCTCGACTTGATCTGGCACTACATCGGCGGCCTGCAGACCAACAAGGCCGCCGCCGTCGCCTCGTACGCCGGAGTCGTCGAGTCCGTCGACCGGCCGAAGCTGCTGCGCGGGCTCTCGCGGGGCGCCCAGGAGGCTGACCGGGTCCTCGACGTGCTCGTGCAGGTCAACCTCGACCCGCCCGGCACCGCCGGCACTGCCGGCAGCGGTCGCGCCGGGGTGGAGCCCGACGCCGCGCGCGCCCTCGCGGAGCAGGTGGCGGCCACCGAGGGGCTTCGCCTGCGCGGGGTGATGGCGGTGGCGCCGCGCGGCGAGGACCCCGTGCCGGCCTTCGCCGAGCTGACCCGCGTCGCGGCTGTCGTGCGCGCCGTCGACCCGTCCGCGACCTGGGTCTCGGCGGGCATGAGCGGAGACCTCGAGGCAGGCATCCGCAGCGGCGCGACACACGTGCGGATCGGCAGCGCGGTGCTCGGTCAGCGGCCCACCGGCGGGTAGGGTCGACGACGTCGCAGTGGGCCCCAGCAGGGGGCCGCGGATGCACCGGAAGGCACACGACAATGGGCAGCGCGATGCGCAAGATGGGCGTCTACCTCGGTCTGCTCGAGGACACCGATCGCTACGACGACTACGGCGACGACCGGGACTACGACGACGGCTCGGCACGGCCCCGGTTCGAGGAGCCGGCCCGCGCGGCCGCCCCGGTCGCCCACATCTCCGAGCGCCGCCGCCCGCAGGCCGCCACGCAGCAGGGCCACGGTGGTGCGTCGGTCTCCCGCGGCGCCACCGCCGTCTCCAGCGTCGCCGAGCTGTCCCGGATCACCACGCTGCACCCGCGCACCTACAACGAGGCGCGCACGATCGGGGAGAACTTCCGCGAGGGCGTGCCGGTGATCATGAACCTCTCGGAGATGGACGACAACGACGCCAAGCGGCTCGTCGACTTCGCCGCCGGCCTCGTCTTCGGTGTCCGCGGCACCATCGAGCGGGTCACCGCCAAGGTGTTCCTGCTCTCGCCCCCCAACGTCACCGTCGCGGCCGAGGACAAGCAGCGCATCGCCGAGGGCGGCTTCTTCAACCAGAGCTGACCGGCGGCGTCGAGCGGGAAACGCACCCCGCAATCGCCGTTAGACTCCGCAGGTGGCCCCTGGACCCGTTGGCAGCATCCTGTACGTCGTACTCAGCATCTACCTCGGGCTCATGCTCATCCGGCTGGTCGTCGACTACGTCCAGATGTTCGCGCGGTCGTGGACCCCGCGGGGCCCGATCCTGTTCCTGCTCGAGATCGTCTACTCCGCCACCGACCCGCCGATCAAGCTGGTGCGCCGGGTCATCCCGCCGCTGCGCCTCGGCACGGTGATGCTCGACACCAGCTTCCTGGTGGTGCTGCTGGTGGTCTACCTGCTCCGCGCGTTCGTGATCCGGCTGCCCTTCTGAGTCGGCCTGACGCGGCCGGGCCTCTCTGCGGTCCGGCTCGGCAATCGGCCCTCGAGGCCGGGCTGAAGGGCGTTCGGTGGTCGAGTACGGTAGGGACGGCCCGGAAGCCCGGGCCACCACGACCAGCTCCAGCAACCACCAGTACCGATCTCGCACAGACAAGGGCTCTCCATCTCATGCCGCTGACACCTCAAGACGTCGACAACAAGCGCTTCACCGCGGTCGGCCGTGGCAAGAACGAGGGCTACGACATGGCCGAGGTCGACGCCTTCCTCGACGAGGTCAAGGCCGAGCTGCAGCGGCTGGCCGACGGCGGTGCCGCCCCGGCGTCTCCCGGCACCGAGGCAGGCGCAGCCACCCCCGCCGCGCCCACGGAGACCATCAAGGTCACCACCGTCGGTGAGGCGTCCAGCGCCGCCGCCCGGCTGCTCGAGATAGCCACCCGCAACGCCGACGAGCTCGTCGACGAGGCCAAGCAGGAGGCCGACAAGATCCGCAGCGAGGCCCGCACCCAGGCCGAGCGCGTGGAGACGGAGAGCAAGGAGCGCGCCGACCGCGTCGAGGCCGAGGCCCGCACCCGCTCCCAGGCCCTGGAGGCGGAGACCTCCGAGCGCCGCGCGAGCCTGCTCGGCGACCTCGAGGCCGACCGCGCGTCGCTGAACACCGAGGTCGAGAACCTGCGCAGCTTCGAGCGCGAGTACCGCTCCCGGCTGCGCTCCTACTTCACCGAGCAGCTCGCCGCCCTCGACGGCGACACCGGCGGCACCGCGGAGCAGGACGGCCAGCAGGGCGGCCAGGGCGACGCGCAGGGTGAGCAGCAGGGTGAGCGGTCCCAGCCGTCACGCCTGCAGTCGCTGCTCGGCCACGACGGCAGCTGAGCCCGCTCGCCTCGCTCGCGCGGCTGCCTGGGCCGCCCGGCCAGGGAGCCGACCGGGCCGGGTGACCGACGGGCCGGCGCCGCTCGCGCCGCGCGTCCGGACGGCGTGGACCTGCGCGCGCCGCTCAGGCCCGGGCGACCGACAGCGTCAAGCCGAGTCCGTCGTCACTGACGACGGTGCCGGTCGGCGTGCCCTCCTCGAGCGCGACCGCGAGAACCTCCTCGGCCACCAGCGCGGCGTGCTCACGCAGGGCCTCGGCGGTCTCGCCGGTGGCCGCCCAGGTCAGCGTGATCCGGTCCGACACCTCGAACCCGGCGTTCTTGCGGGTCTCCTGCACCAGCCGGACCACCTCGCGGGCCACCCCGGCCCGCGCCAGCTCCGGGGTGACGGTGAGGTCGAGGGCGACGGTCTCACCCTGCTCGTTGACCACCGACCAGCCCTCGCGGGGCCGCTCGGAGACCACCACCTCCGCGGGCTCCACCTCGACGTCCTCGCCGTCCACGACGACGACCGCGCGGCCGTGCTCGGCCAGTGACGCGGCGAGGGAGGCTGCGTCAGCGGCCGCCACCGCGGCCGCTACCTGGGGGGTGCGCTTGCCGAAGCGCCTGCCGAGTGCCCGGAAGTTGCCCTTGGCGGAGTGGTCGACCAGGTCGGCGCCGGCCGCCGACAGCGGCTCGAGCCCCAGCACGTTCAGCTCCTCGGCGACCTCCGCGCGCAGCTCCTCGCTCAGCCGCTCCCACGCGGACGTCGCGACCAGCGCCCGGGCCAGCGGCTGACGGGTGCGGACCTTCGCGTCCGCCCGCGCCGCGCGGCCCAGCTCGACCAGCCGGCGGGCCAGCGCCACCTGGGCGCCGAGGTCGTCGTCGACCAGCTCGTCATCGGTCACCGGCCACGACGCGAGGTGCACCGAGGCGGGCAGCTCCGCCGACGTCGGCGCGAACACGTCCTGCCAGACCCGCTCGGTCACGAACGGGGTGATCGGCGCCATCAGCAGCGTCACGACGTGCAGGCACTCGTGCAGCGTCGCGAGCGCCGCCGGATCACCTGCCCAGAACCGACGCCGTGAGCGTCGGACGTACCAGTTCGACAGGTCGTTGACGTACGCCGCCAGCAGCCCGCCCGCGCGCTGGGTGTCGAAGACCTCCATCGCCTCGGTCACCCCGCGGGCCAACCGGTGCGCCTCGGACAGCGCCCACCGGTCCAGGACCGGTCGCTGTGCGGCAGCGGCCACCTCGTCACCGGGCTGCCACTGCGACGTGCCGGCGTAGAGGACCTGGAACGCCACTGTGTTCCAGTAGGTCAGCAGCACCTTGCGGACGGTCTCCTGGATCGTCGTGTGCCCGACCCGTCGCGCCGCCCACGGGGACCCGGAGGCGGCCATGAACCAGCGCACCGCGTCCGCGCCGTGCTGCTCCATCAGCGGCATCGGCTCGAGGATGTTGCCCAGGTGCTTGGACATCTTGCGGCCGTCCTCGGCCAGGATGTGCCCCAGGCAGAGCACGTTGCGGTAGGACGACTCGTCGAAGACCAGCGTGCCGATCGCCATCAGCGTGTAGAACCAGCCACGGGTCTGGTCGATCGCCTCGCAGATGAAGTCGGCGGGGTAGGCCCGCTCCAGCTCCTCGGTCGAGCCGGGACGGTGCGGGTAGCCCCACTGCGCGAACGGCATCGAGCCGCTGTCGAACCAGGCGTCGATCACCTCGGGCACTCGGGTGGCGACGTCGCCGCACGGCCCCGATCCCGCCTCGGGCGTGTGCGGGCAGGCGAAGGTGACCTCGTCGACGTACGGACGGTGGGGGTCGAGCCCGGACTGGTCGGTGCCGGTCAGCTCGGTGAGCTCCGCGAGCGACCCCACGCAGGTCTGGTGCCCCTCGGCGCACCGCCAGATCGGCAGCGGGGTGCCCCAGTAGCGGCTGCGCGACAGCGCCCAGTCGATGTTGTTGTGCAGCCAGTCGCCGTAGCGGCCCCACTTGATGGTGTCGGGGTGCCAGGTGGTCCGCTCGTTCTCGCGCAGCAGGGCGTCCTTGACCGCGGTGGTGCGGACGTACCACGACGGCTGGGCGTAGTACATCAGCGGCGTGTGGCACCGCCAGCAGTGCGGGTAGCTGTGCTCGAAGGGCACGTGCCGGAACAGCAGCCCGCGGCCCTCCAGGTCGGCGACCAGGTCGGCGTCGGCGTGCTTGAAGAACTGACCACCGACCAGCCCGATGTCGTCGGCGAAGCGGCCGTCGGGCTGCACCGGCACCACGACGGGCAGACCGTAGCTGCGCGAGACCGCCATGTCCTCCTCGCCGAAGGCGGGGGACTGGTGCACCAGCCCGGTGCCGTCCTCGGTCGTGACGTAGTCGGCGAGCACCACCCGGTGCGGCGTGCCGGGCGTCGCCTCGGTGGGAGCCGGGAAGTCGACGAGATCGAAGGGCCGCTGGTAGGACCAGCCCTCCATCTCGCGGCCCTCGAACCGGGCCAGCTCGGTCCAGCCGTCGCCGAGCACCGCCGCCACCAGCGGCTCGGCGAGCACCAGCGACTCGGTGCCGTCGGAGACCACGACGTAGGTCACGTCCGGCCGCACCGCGACCGCGGTGTTCGACACCAGCGTCCACGGCGTGGTCGTCCACACCAGCAGCGCCGCCTGGTGCGCCTGCGGGCCGGAGTTCAGCGGGAACCGGACGTAGACGCTGGGGTCGGTGACGGTCTCGTAGCCCTGGGCGACCTCGTGGTCGGACAGGCCCGTGCCGTCGCGCGGGCAGTACGGCGCCACCCGGTAGTCCTCGACCAGCAGCCCCCGGGAGTGGATCTGCTTCAGCGCCCACCACACCGACTCGACGTAGGACGGGTCCATCGTCCGGTAGGGGTCGGAGGTGTCGACCCAGTAGCCCATCCGCTCGGTCATCGCCTCGAAGGCGTCGACGTGGCGCAGCACCGACTCGCGGCAGCGCTCGTTGAACTCCGCGACGCCGTAGGCCTCGATGTCCTGCTTGCCGGTGAAGCCCAGCTCCTTCTCCACCGCCAGCTCGACGGGCAGCCCGTGGCAGTCCCAGCCGGCCTTGCGCTCGACGAGGTAGCCGCGCATGGTCTTGTAGCGCGGGAACACGTCCTTGAACACGCGGGCCTCGACGTGGTGGGTGCCCGGTCGGCCGTTGGCGGTCGGCGGTCCCTCGTAGAAGGTCCAGCGCGGGCGGTCCCCGGCGGCGTCCAGCGACTTCTCGAACGTCCCCTCGCGGGCCCACAGCTCGAGCACCTCGTGCTCGAGGGCGGGCAGGTCCACCTGCGCAGGAACGGGACGGTAGCCGGTCACGGCGGCCAGTGTGCCAGAGCAGGGGTGGCGGGCATCCGGGGTAGTCGTGCGGACGTCGCGGCGCTGCCGGTGGGGTGCCGGTGCGGCTGCCCGGTGGCGTTGTGGCCGCGGAACTGGTTGTGCGCGCGGGTGACCCGTCATATCCTCTGCGCACTCGTGAGGCCGAGCCGGGCAGCACTGGTCACGCAGCTGGGCCCGATCGCGGGCAGGAACACCAGACCCCGGGAGGGCCGGATGGCACGCACGACCGCACGCGCGAAGGATGCTCCGGCGCTGGCCGTCAAGGAGGGCGAGGACCCCTGGACCGCGGAGGAGCTGGCCGAGGTCAGCGAGGGCCTCGAGGC
>Ga0210040_10007653_pt1 | contig 13010 bp, 13 predicted proteins | sample CryGeyCG12114_NA_FD_185462 | JGI IMG/M metagenome (GOLD analysis project Ga0210040, IMG submission 185462) | Groundwater microbial communities from aquifer - Crystal Geyser CG19_WC_8/21/14_NA (SPAdes) (version 2) | ecosystem: Environmental > Aquatic > Deep subsurface > Groundwater | place: USA... | reverse complement strand
AGCACCGCCTGCGCCTTTTCCGCGAACAACAGCCTATCCTCCAGGCCGCGCCCGTTGGGGTCGGCGACCTTGCGGTTGAACATGGGGATGAACGCGGAGGCAAAGGCGCCCTCCGCAAACAGGGCGCGAAACATGTTGGGCAGGCGGAACGCAACCAGGAAGGCGTCGGACGCGAAGTCCGCCCCGGCAAAGCGCGCGAACAGCGAGTCGCGTACGAGCCCCAGGACACGGCTGGCGAGCGTCAGCCCGCCAACCGACCCAAGCGACTTGGCAAGGTTCACGAACGCCGTTCCGCGTCGACAGGCTTAGGCCTGGCCCGCCACGCCCTGCTGACCCTGCGACTCCTGCGACTGCAGATAGAGCGTGTTGAAGTCGATCGGCTCCAGCAGCAGCGGCGGGAAGCCGCCGTCGCGCACTGCATCCGCCAGCACCCGGCGAGCGAACGGGAAGATCAGGCGCGGGCCTTCGCCCAGCAGGTAAGGCTGGATCTGGTCGGCGGGGACGTTACGGAAGCCGAACAGCCCGGCGTAGCTCAGGTCCACGATGAAGGCGACTTGGCCTTCGTTTTCGGCGCGGACTTCGATCTTCAGCACGACCTCGTGCACTTCGTCGCCGACCTGCGCTGCACCGATGTTGAACTGAACATCCACCTGCGGAGCGTTCTGGTTCTGGTAGATCGCCGGCGCGTTCGGGTTCTCGAACGACAGGTCCTTGATGTACTGCGAAATCAGCCCGACTGCTGGCGCAGTGTCGGCGCCATTCGGCAGCGGCTGCATGTTGAAATCCTGGTCTGCCATGACGGGTCCTTGCAAGAAAGGGGAGCGAAGCAGCGCACCTATGCGTTGGCGCTGTCGAGTGACGGCGCGACTAGCAGCGGGCCGCCCAGGTTTCAACGGCTCCGCATTTGAAAGGACGACCGCTTGGGCCTATGTTGGTGCGCAGTAGCGGAGGCGTCGTGTTGTATATTGTCCTTCTGGCGATGGTGGCGGGTTTTCTCGCACTCCGTTTGTATAGTGTCCTGGGTAAGCGGACGGGGCACGAGCAGCCGATCGCTCGCCCGGTTGAAGAGCGTGCTGCCGCCCTGTCGGTGCCACGGGTGGTGGACGCCAAGCCCGAACCGCGGGACGAGGCCGCTCGCCCGATCGAGCCCAAGGCCGAGGCCGGGATCCGCGCGATTATCGCAGGCGAGCCAGGGTTCGACGTGGCCCGTTTCGTCGAGGGTGCGCAGTCGGCTTACCGCATGACGCTGGAAGCGTTCTGGAAGGGTGATCGCAACCTGCTGACCGACCTCGCTGTGCCGAGCGTCCGCGATGCCTTTGTGGAGGCGATCGACGCGCGCGAAGGGGCGGGCGAAACGCTCGACAATCGGCTTGTTTCGATCGAGCGGGTTCGCATCGTCGATGCCAGCGTGGACGGGCGTGAGGCCCGGATCGCCGTTCGCTTCGATGCGGATATCGCCGCGGTGACGCGTGATGCCGACGGGCAGGTGATCGCAGGGTCGCTGACCGATGCGGTCGAGACTCACGATGTCTGGACCTTCGCCCGGACGCTCAAGAGCGCCGACCCCAATTGGAAGCTCGCCGACACCGACGAGGCCTGAACGTCGTGATCGGGGGGAAGGGCTGGGCGGCGCTTGCCGCTGGATTGTTGTTGGCAGCTTGCGGCGGGCGCATGGTGCCGCCGTCAAGCGCTGGCGCCGTGTCGACGCGCCCTGCGCCATCGCGGCCGGCGCCTACGCGCACGCCTTCGGCTGGTAAGCCCGCCGCAGGCTTTGCGGTGCCCAGCGGCAGGTCGTTCGATGGCCGGATCGTCGGGTCAACTCGGCAATCGGCGGCGCCCGCGGCCCCGATTGCCGGGGCTACAACCGCGGTCACCGCTGGCCTGACACCAGGACCGGACCTTTCGAGGTTGCCGTTCGACGAGCGGCAGGCGGAGGCGGCGCGGGCCGCATTCCGGCAATCCTGCCCCGGGCTGATGCGCCGAACGGATACGAGCGGTCTGACGCGCGGCACCGACTGGGCGGCCGCATGTTCGGCCGCGGCGTCGGCAGGGCGGGGAGGCGCCCGCGATTTCCTTCAGCGCTATTTCGAGGCGGTGCAGGTGGGCGATGGCCGCGCCTTTGCGACCGGCTATTACGAGCCCGAGATTGCCGCCTCGCGGGAGCGTCGCCCGGGTTATGAGGTGCCGATCTACGCCCGGCCCAATGACCTGATCGACGTTGACCTGGGCCTGTTTTCGACAAGCCTGAAGGGGCGAAAGATCCGTGGCCGGGTCGAGGGCAAGAACTTCGTGCCCTACTTCGATCGTACGCAGATCGAGACGGGCGCGATTGCCAACAAGGCGCCGGTGCTCGCCTGGGGCGCCGATGCGGCGGCCGTGTTCTTCCTGCAGGTACAGGGGTCGGGGCGGCTGCGGCTGCCGGACGGCAGCTTCATGCGCGTCGGCTATGACACGCAGAACGGGCGCGACTATACCGGAATCGGTGCGCTGATGAAGGCACGCGGGCTGCTCGGCCCCGGCCAGACCAGCATGCAGGGCATCGTGCAGTGGATCCACGACCACCCGGTCGAGGGTGAAGCGATCATGCGCGAGAATCGGAGCTTTGTGTTCTTCCGAGAGCTCGACACCCCGCCAGTGGGTGCGATGGGCTATGTGGTCAGCGGTGGTGTCAGCGCGGCCGCGGACCCCAAGTTCGTGCCGCTAGGCGCCCCGATCTACCTGTCTGCCGATCGGCAGGACGCAACCGGCCTATGGGTGGCGCAGGACACGGGCGGCGCGATCAAGGGCGCCAACCGGTTCGATACCTATTGGGGTGCGGGCGCTGAGGCGACCAAGACCGCGGGCGGCATGGCGGCGCGGGGTACGGCATGGCTGTTGCTGCCGCGCGGTACCTTGGCGCGGTTGACCGGCGGCAGTTTCGCGCCGCCGACGTCCGCCTATTCGCCATCCGCCGTGCCCGTGCAGCCGACGATGCCTGCTGTGCCACGGCCGACCCTGCCACCGCCCGACGTCGATCCGAATGATGACCTCGCGTCGCCTCAGTCCTGAGGAGGCGCAACTCTGGGGCAGGGTGATGGCGTCGGTGCGACCGATGCGCGCCGTGGCTCCCATCACCACCGGCCCGGCACCTCTGTTCCAGCGCAAGGTCAAGGTCGATCAGCCGGCGCCAGCGGCAGCGCCCGTCGCTCAGAAGCCGGCCGAGCGCGCGCGTAGCGGCCCGGGCGAAACGCTGGACGGTGGCTGGGACAAGCGGCTTGCGCGGGGCGTGGTCATCCCGGACATGACCATCGATCTTCACGGCCACACTTTGGCATCCGCTCACCAGATCCTCGATCAGGGCTTCGACCGGGCGCTCAAGGGAGGATGTCGCGTCATCCTGCTGGTGACAGGGCGACCCCCGCGGCCAGAGAGCCAGCGGCCGCACGCGCGCGGCGCGATCCGGGCGGCGATCGCGGATTGGCTGGGCGCATCGCGCCATGCGGATCGGATCGCCGCTGTTCGCGGCGCCCACCCGCGCCATGGCGGGCAGGGCGCGCTCTACATCATTCTTCGGCGAGCGCGCGGCTGATCACGCCGGCATAGATGTCGGTGAGCGTGTGGAGGTCCTCCACCGCCACTGCCTCATCCACCTTGTGCATGGTCGCGTTGACCAGACCCAGCTCCACCGTCGGGCACAGCCGCGACAGGAAGCGAGCGTCCGACGTTCCGCCCGTCGTGGACAGTTCGGGCACCAGGCCAGTTCGCTCGGAAACCGCTTGCGACACCAGGGAAGACAGCTTGCCCGGCTGCGTCAGGAACGCTTCTCCCGATACCCGGCCGCTTACCCGGGCCTCCGGTGCATGGGCCAGCGCCACCGTGCGTACCCGCTCGATTAGCGCCTCCCCGCGATGTTCGTCGTTGAAACGGATCGACAGCCGCGCACTCGCCTGGCCGGGAATGACGTTATGCGCGCCATTGCCGACGTGGACGTCCGTCACCTCAAGATTGGATGGCTGGAACCAGTCGTTGCCGCGGTCCAATTCGATCGCGTTCAGTTCGGCGAGGATCGCCACCAGCCGCGTGATCGGGTTGTCGGCGAGGTGGGGATAGGCGACGTGGCCTTGTCCGCCCGGCACCTCGATCCAGATGTTGACCGATCCGCGCCGCCCGATCTTGATCGTGTCGCCGAGCCGGTCGACCGACGTCGGCTCACCCACCAGGCATAGGTCGGGGCGCACGCCGGTTGTTGCCATGCGCTCGATCAGCGCGCGCGTGCCATAGGTCGCCGGCCCTTCCTCATCTCCGGTAATCAGCAGGCTGAGCGTGCCGGATTCCGGAGCGCGGGCGCAGGCTGCGACAAAGGCGGCCACGGCACCCTTCATGTCCACCGCGCCGCGACCGTATAGCAGCCCGCCGCGCTCCTCAGCGCTCCAGGGAGAGGCAGCCCAGCCTTCTCCTGGCGGCACCACGTCGACGTGACCCGCAAAGGAAAGGTGCCGGCCGCCCCGGTCGCGGATGGCGAGCATATTCTCGACCGGCCCGTCCGGCGCCTCGCCGATCACGAAGCGATCGACCAGAAAGCCGAGCGGTGTCAGCGCGCGCTCCAGAACATCGAACACCGCGCCGCGCGCTGGGGTGACGCTATTGCAGCGCAGAAGCGCACGGGTAAGCTCGACCACATTCATGCGCGCCAGCGCTAGCCGGGATGGGGAGGTGGAGAAAGTGCCCAAGATCGACCTTCAAGCGATAGAGCCTGTCAATCGGACCGGCTACCCGGAACCCTATGATGCGGCCGTCAGCGGACGCTGGTACCGGCGGCTCGCTCCTGCGACGGGTCTGACCGACTTCGGTGTCAGCCACGTTACGCTAAAGCCGGGCGCCTGGTCATCGCAGCGGCACTGGCATCGCGGCGAGGACGAGTTCCTGGTGATCGTGTCGGGCGAAACGGTTCTGGTCGATGACCTGGGCGAGACACCGCTCCGTCCAGGCGATTGCGCGGCTTTCCCCAAGAACGATGGCAACGGCCACCATGTTCAGAACCGATCGAACGTGGATTGCGTGTTCGTGGTAGTCGGCGCCGGTACACCGCTGGGCGGCGACTATCCCGACGTCGACATGCGGTTCACGGCGGACGGCCGCTACGAACGCCGCGACGGCACGCCCTACGACGCCCGTCGCGTCTAGACTGGGTCAGGCGGCCGGTTGTTCGTACTGCTCGAGCACCCAGTCTTCTTCTTGCGCGCCGGCGATCCATTCCTGCATCCAGGGATGCTGCACCACCGCGTCCAGATAAGGTCCTGCGAAGCGGGCGATCGGCAATTGATAGGTGAAGATGCGCGTCACCACCGGCGCGTACATGATATCTGCCGCGCTGAAGTCGCCGAACAGATATGCACCCTCGCCGCCAAAGCGCGCGCGGGCCTGCGCCCATAGTTCCATGATCCGGGCCAGCTCGGAAAGGACGTCGTCGTCGGGAAGAGTCGCCGCGAACTGCTGGCGGCAGTTCATCGGGTGCTTGCGGCGGAGAGCAGTGAAGCTTGAATGCATCTCCGCCGCCATCGACCGCGCCATGGCGCGCGCAGCGTCGCTTTCCGGCCAGAACCGACCCCGCCCGACCTTATCGGCCAAGTAATCGATGATGGCCAGGCTATCCCAGACCACCGTGTCATCGCCCTCCCACAGGATTGGCACCTTGCCCGACGAGGGCGCGAACTCCGCGCCTTCGCGTCGCCGGTCCCAGTCGGCGTCGTACAACGGCACGACCACCTCTTCGAACGGGATGCCGGACTGCTTGCAGGCAAGCCAGCCGCGAAGCGACCAGGAGGAGTAGGCCTTGTTGCCGATGACGAGCTTCATGGGCCGGACGTAGCGGCGTTGGGGCGGGGCGGCAACGACCGCTCGAAATGACCGCACGGTAACCGGGCGGAAAGAGCGGGGACGTAGTCGGGCCGGGACTGAAAGAAACGTGCATGTCGATCCCCGCCGCCAATACCGCTCCTGTCACCCAGCGCATCGCTGCGCTCGACGTGCTGCGTGGTGTGGCGATCTGCGGCATCCTGTTGATGAACATCTATTCGATGGGGGGTGTGCGCGAGTACCCGCTGACCAGCTTCCCGCCGCGCGCCGACCCCGAATGGGTCAGCTGGGGTATCCAGTCGCTGTTCGTTCAGGGCGCAATGCGAGGGCTGTTCACGCTTCTGTTCGGCGCCAGCATGTTGCTGATGCTGCGCCGGGCAGAGGACGGCCATGTCGCCCCGATCGATGCCTGGGCGCGCCGCAGCATCGCGCTGATGGGGTTCGGCGTGCTGCAATTCGCCGTGCTGATCTGGCCGGGCGAGATCTTGTGGAACTATGGGGTCAGCGGGCTCTTTCTGCTCGCCTTCCGCACCGCGCGGCCCCGCACGCTGCTGCTGGCGGCGGCGTTGTTGATCGGCGGCCTGTCGCTGAACGCCGCCCATTGGACAGGGCAGGAGGTACAGCAACTGCGCGAAGGGCACGCCGCGGCCCGTGCCGCAGCGTCAGGCGGAACCATCACGCCCGATCAGCGTGCCGCGCTGGCGGTCGAGCGGGCGAACCTGGCGGCTGTACATCCGAGCGAGCAGGTAGTGAAACGCGAGATCAGCCGCCGCACCCATGTTGGCTCGCTGTTGCGCTGGAGCGCCGGTTATTGGACCGAACAGAACCTGACCTTCACCGGCTGGATCGACGTTGCCGAAAGCATCGCCTTTATGCTGGTCGGCATGGCCTTGTTCCGGGCTGGCATCCTGACCGGCCAGGCGCCAGCCGCGACCTACCGCATCATGGTTCTGGCCGGCTATGGCGGCGGGCTTGCCTGGCGCGGATTCGTGGTGTGGCTGAACGTGCGGTCGAACCTCGATATGGGGTCGCCGGGCGTCGACCCGCTCGCCTGGACGCTGAGCCAGGCGATGTTCGAGCCCGCACGCCTGCTGGTAACGATTGGCCATGTCGGGCTGGTGCTGATGCTGTTCCGGTCTGGCGTGCTCGGCGCCGCGCCGATTTTGCAGGCGCTTGGTCGCATGGCGCTGACCGTCTATTGCCTACAGTCGGCGATCGGGTCCCTGCTGTTCTATGGCGTCGGGCTGGTCGGCCAATTGTCGCTGCCCCAGCTTTGGCTCGTTGCGGCCGGCATTTGGATCGTGACAGCGCTGTTCTGCCGATGGTGGTTCGGCCGTTATGCGATGGGGCCGGCCGAACAGGTCCTGCGCTGGATCGCCTATGGCGAACGGCCGCGTCACAAGCCAGCCGTGGGTAGCGTCAGTGTCGCCTGCTAGCGTTCAGCTGATCGCTTCGACCACCGCGGCGCGCAGTTCCGGGATGCCCATGCCACCTTCCGAAGAGGTCGCCAGGATGTCAGGATGTGCGGCTGGGCGCTTGCGAACTTCGGTCGCCGTACGCTCCGTCACTTCGGCAAGCTCGGACGCCTTCACCTTGTCGGCCTTGGTCAGCACGACGCGATAGCTGACCGCGGCCTTGTCGAGCATCTCCAGGATCTCGCGATCCACATCCTTGATGCCATGGCGCGAATCGATCAGCACCAGGGCGCGCTTCAGCGCCTGACGCCCGCGCAGGAAGTCGTTCACCAGGTATCGCCACTGGCGCACCATGTCCTTTGGCGCCTTGGCGAAGCCGTAGCCCGGCATGTCCACCAGCCGAAAGGCGAGTGGACGGCCGACATCGAAGAAGTTCAGTTCCTGCGTCCGGCCGGGCGTGTTCGACGTGCGCGCCAGCGAGTTTCGGCCCGTTAACGCGTTGAGCAGGGTCGACTTGCCTACGTTCGACCGGCCGGCAAAGGCCACCTCCGGCACGACCGGGTCGGGCAGGAAGCGAAGCTCGGGTGCCGACTTCAGGAAGTCGACTGGCCCCGCGAACAGCTTGCGGGCCGCCTCGATCGCTTCTGGCTCGAAGCTCATTTTGCGGGCGCCGTCTTCAGTTGGGGATGCCGTGAATACAGGATTTTCTGCTGCAGAATCGTCAGGCAATTGTTGGTAATCCAGTAGATTTGCAGGCCGACCGCAAACGGCGCCATGATCACCATCATGACCCATGGCATCAGCGCGAAGACCTGCTTTTGCGCATCGTCCATCGGCTGCGGGTTCAGCTTGAACTGGAAGTACATGGACACGCCGAGCAGGATCGGCACCACGCCGATCGCGAGCCAGTGCGGCGGGGTAAAGGCGAGCAGGCCGAACAGGTTCACCGGCGTCAGGGGGTCGGGTGCCGACAAGTCCTTGATCCACAACGCGAGCGGCTGGTGGCGCATTTCGATGGTGACCAGCAGCACCTTGTAGAGCGCGTAAAAGATCGGGATCTGGATCAGCGTCGGCAGGCAGCCCGCGACCGGGTTGACCTTTTCCTGCTTGTACAGGGCCATGATTTCCTGCTGCTGGCGCGCCTTGTCGTCCTTGAAGCGCTCCTGCAGCGCCTTCATCTTCGGCTGGATCGCGCGCATCGCCGCCATGGACGCGAACTGGCGCTGCGCGATGGGGAAGGTCAGCGCCTTGATCGTCAGCGTCAGCAGGATGATGGCAACGCCGAAATTGCCGACCAATTTGAACAGCCAGTCGAGATAAGCGAAGATCGGCTTTTCGAAGAACCAGAACCAGCCCCAGTCGACCGCATTGTCGAACTGCGGCACGCCCTGCTTCTCATAGGATTGCAGCAGGTTCACTTCCTTCGCGCCCGCGAAGAAGCGGGTTGTGCTGGTCAGTGTGCGGCCAGGGGGCAGCAGGGTCGGGGGCGGGGCATAGTCGGCCTGGTAAGCTTTGTTGCCGCCGGCACGGAACTGGCCGTCAAAGGCGCGCGCCTGATCGGGGATCAGGGCCGTCAGCCAGTATTTGTCGGTGAAGCCCAGCCAGCCGCCGGTCGTCGTGAAGCGCTGCGCGCCCGCATCCACGTCCTTGAACTTGACCGCGTAATCGGACTTGCCGTTGTGCACTGACATTGGGCCAGTGTGGATCGTCCAGGTCGACGGGTCCTTGGACTCGCCAACGCGACTGACCAGGCCATAAGGCGCGACCGGCACGGGAGCCGCGCCCGCGTTCAGCACCGTCTGGCGGACCGTGAACATGTAGCCGCTGTCCACGGCGAACTCGATCCGGAAGCGCTGGCCGGCGGCGTTGGCCGCGTCGAGCTGGACCGGGTGGCCGGGCGACAGGACGGGCGCGGACGCATGCCAAACCACATCGGCTGCGGGCGGGGTCAGGCCGTTGTTCTGCCAACCGAAACCCGCGAAATACGCCTCGGGAGCCCCCGCAGGTGATAAAAGGCGGATAGGTGTCGAGTTCTTGGCGATCGTTTCCTTGTGATCGACGAGGACCAGGTCGTCGATCCGGGCACCCTTCAGGTTGATCGACCCGCGCAGACGTGGCGTCTCGATCCGCACGCGCGGACTCTCGGCCAGCACGGCCGCGCGACTCCGAACCGCGGCAGGGCTGTCGGCGGTGGGATCCGCGGCGCCGTTGGGCAGCACCTTCGTCTTGCCGCCTTCGATCTTGGTAACCGGCGGGTTGGCCGTCGGGAAGAAGCGCTGCTGGATCAACGGATAGCCGAACAGGATCAGCATCGCGATCAGCGCGAACAGCACGATATTACGACGGTCTTCGGTCACAAAAGGCAAACCCCAATCAGGGAACGGGATCGGGGCCGTGTCCGCCCCATGGATGGCAGCGCGCCAGGCGCTTTGCCGCCAGCCACCCGCCCTTCATCGCCCCATAGCGGCGAAGGGCAGTGATTGCATAGGCGGAACAGGATGGCTGGTAGCGACAGGTCGGCGGCATCACCGCAGACGGGCCGAGTTGCCAGCCCCGCACCAGCAGGATGATAAGGCGGGCGATCACCGGCCACGCCTGGACTTGCCGCCCTTCGGCCGTGGCGGCCGCGGCGGGGCCGACTGGCCAGAGGCTATGCGCGCCAACGCCTTCGCAAGTTCGGCACGAAGCGATTCGAACGGACGCTCGATCCCGCCCTCACGGCCGATCAGCACGTGATCGGCGCCGCCAATGCCGCCGCCAGGCAGCAATTCGCGGGCAAGAGCACGAAAACGCCGCTTCATCCGATTACGGACAACGGCGTTGCCGATCTTCTTGGTAACGGTGAAGCCGACCCGCATGGTGGGGTCGCCATCATCGCGCTCACGCACCAGCAGGACAAAGCCCGGCATCGGCGCGCGCTTGCCGCCATTGGCGGCCACAAAGTCGCTCCTGCGAACGAGCGTCGTGACCGTCCGACGTCCCTCTGTGTCGATTAAGCCGAGAGCTTCTTCCGACCGCGCGCGCGGCGCGCCCGGATCACCGACCGGCCGCCGACAGTCGCCATCCGCGCGCGAAAGCCGTGACGGCGAGCACGCACCAGATTGCTCGGCTGAAAGGTCCGCTTCATTGTTCATAACCTCGTGCAAACGAAAATGGGCCGCCCAGGGGACGGCCGCAACATGGGCGCCGCATAAGCGAACAGGTCGGCCCCGTCAATTGGTCCCGAGCGTTTCGGCGTCGGTTGCGCGCAGCCGCGCCATGCGCCGCTGAACGCTTCGCCGCCGCATGACCCGGTCGGCAAGGTGCCCCAGCCGGGGCCAGCGCCGCTTCACTCGTGCCCAACGCAACCGCGCCCAGCGCGACGCCCTGAGGACAAGGATCAGCCCGCCGGCAAAGACGAAAATGCCACCCGGCCCGGGCAGCGCCCCCACCACCGGGGCCAGCAGGATCAACAGGATGCCCGACACCAGCATGACGATGCGTTTGGCCGGATGATGGGGCGTGGTCGCCATGAGTGTCGAAGTGCCCCTGCGCGTGGTCGATAGCAAGGGGCGCCATGGACAAGCACCAGTGAACAACCGATGACGCGCCCCGGGGGAACATGAATGACGGCAATTGTTTCGACGGTGGCGTATCTGGGGCTGGAGGCGCGCGGGGTCGAGGTGCAGGTGCAGCTGATCGCCGGACTGCCGGCCTTCAACGTCGTGGGTCTGGCTGACAAGGCGGTGGGCGAAAGTCGCGAGCGGGTGCGGGGCGCGATCGCGGCAATGGGGCTGGCGCTGCCGCCCAAGCGGATCGTCGTGAACATGAGCCCGGCCGACCTGCCAAAGGAAGGATCGCACTACGACCTGGCCGTCGCATTGGGCCTGCTCGCGGCCATGGGCGTCGTCGATGCGGAGGCGCTGGCCGACTATGTCATCGTCGGTGAGCTTGGCCTGGACGCTCGCATCGCGCCGTCGCCCGGCGTGCTGCTTGCCGCGCTTCATGCGGCCGAGACGGGCAGGGGGCTGATCTGCCCTGCCGTCCAGGGGCCCGAGGCCGCTTGGGCCAGCGGGGTAGAGGTGCTTGCCGCGCCCGACCTCCTCTCGCTCCTCAATCACCTCAAGGGCCAGCAGCTATTGCGCGCGCCCGAGCCGGGCGATGTGGAAGAGGGGACCCATGGCCCCGATCTGCGCCAGGTGCGAGGGCAGGAGGTCGCGAAGCGGGCGCTGGAGATCGCTGCAGCCGGCGGCCACAATCTGCTGATGTGCGGGCCACCGGGCGCTGGCAAGTCGCTGATGGCGAGCTGCCTGCCCGGCATCCTGCCGCCGCTAGACCCGAGCGAAGCGCTGGAAGTATCCATGGTGCAGTCCGTGGCCGGCACTCTGGCCGGTGGGCGGCTAACCCGGGTGCGGCCGTTCCGCAGCCCGCATCACTCGGCGTCGATGGCGGCGCTGACCGGCGGTGGTCTGCGGGTCAAGCCGGGGGAGGTGAGCCTGGCCCATTGTCACTTTTCATTGCACATGAGATTCATTTCACAGAGTTGAGACTAGTCTCAGGCAGTATGCAAACGTGAGTTTGCATAAGTTGCTGTCTGTGATAATAAATCTCGAGTCGACGCGTTGGGCCCGGGACTCAGCGGCAAGCGCCCTCACAGATCGTGATAGCCGCGCCAGGCTTTATCGTTGATCGAATTCCAAAGCTCAGCGCTATTGAACGCTCGCCCAGCGATGGGGGCCTCGTAAGCAGAATGCGCCGATCCGAGACTTTGTCGCCACGCTTGCGGCAACCAAGCTGGCGGCACTAGCTGCTTGATCGGGAGAGAATTATAGCGATCGGCTCCCTTAACCTTTGCCGAAGCAGCGTTTCGTCCGTTAGGGTGGTTCCCGTTGTGGTACAGCCGGACCGGATCGTTCAGATGCCCTGGTCGTATGCATAGCTGAACGAGTGTTGCCGTAACGAGTAATGGGCTTGACGGTAGCCGTTCTCTAAACGTGCACTGTCGCTAGCTCAAAGGGGCGTGGCGCACGCATGAATTAGACTCTCTATATGGAGCGAATCCATGACGCTTTCCCTTTCCCAGCAGGTTCGCAACAGAGATCTGATCGATCACGCGTTCGCTGCAGCTGGAAAGATCTGCTTTTTCTGTAAGAAGGACATCGATCGGCGTACCGTAGGATCATTGCATTGGCATCATCTTGAGGGACCGAAGCTTGGCGACATTCGGAAAATGTTCACTAAAGTCAGCCCCACTAAGCTTGAGCAGGAACTAAAGAAGTGCGTACCTGCTCACCGGGAATGTCTTGACGCACACGACACAACCTCGGGGTCGACCGGATCTCAGGCAGGAGGTTGATCGCAATGTTGATGCATCAAAGGCTCCGCCGCGATCGCCTCTCGGGGTGCAGAAGGGAGGATGGCCACCGCATATAACGCGAGTGGCTTCACCCGCGCGCTGTGTTGCTTGTGCTGACGGAGAAGGTCGGCGATTCATGGCATGACCGATTGTCGGGCATGCCTTATAGTGATCACATGACCGCCACGCGACCGGTTCACGCCCGCCTGAAACCCCAACCCGTAGAGGACACGGTACGCGCATCGGTCGAAGACGATGTGGTACGCCTTGTCGGCGTGCTCGCGGCAGACGAAATCATCGCGTCACCTGACGATGTCTCGAGGCATGGCGACGCTACTCCGACGACTACGCCGCGACTTGGCTGATCCCGTTCGATGATGACGAGGCCAACCGACGCGCGCTCCTGCGAAATCTCGATTTCGAGG
>Ga0210040_10007652_pt1 | contig 13011 bp, 9 predicted proteins | sample CryGeyCG12114_NA_FD_185462 | JGI IMG/M metagenome (GOLD analysis project Ga0210040, IMG submission 185462) | Groundwater microbial communities from aquifer - Crystal Geyser CG19_WC_8/21/14_NA (SPAdes) (version 2) | ecosystem: Environmental > Aquatic > Deep subsurface > Groundwater | place: USA... | reverse complement strand
AGCCCCGCCTCGATCATCCGGTTGACGGCGTTCACGCCACCGCCACCGACCCCGACGACCTTGATGATGGCCAGGTAGTTCTGTGATGCAGAGACCACGGGTGATCCTCTTCTGAGCGGGCTGGACGACGGGGGTGCGAGGCGCGGAAGTCTCGACCTGAGGTCGACGGGGAAGGGCCCCCAGGTACGGACGAGCGGCGTCGTCCCGAGGCTATGAGATGCGAACTCGGGGTGTCCATCTGAGGTCGCCAGACACGCCCACCAACTGCCGATCGGACCCGATTGCTCTACCTGAGGTAGACCTTCACGCCTGGTCGCCGCCAGCCTCGGGGACGGTGGGCCGGTCGGTCAGCGGACCGCCGGGTTGTGGGGGGCGGAGACGTCGATCGTCCGCGTCGAGCGCTCGAGCAGCGCCGAGACCACCTGGCTCTTCAGCGCCGACTCCCCCGCGTCGCCCCAGGTGATGACCGCGCCGCGGTGGGTGGTGAGGGTGATCTCGTCCGGCGAGGTCGCGGACGCGCGGGCGACGTCGCGCCGGAGGTCGTCGGGGAGCGCGGCGGCCACCGTGGCCAGCCCGACGAGCAGCGGGCGGTTCGTCGGGTCGGCGTCGGCCTGCAGCACCCCGGCCGGGATCGCCGGCCGGGTCTCGAAGGCGACCCCCTGGCCGTCGACCAGGACGTAGCCCTCGGGCTGCCGCACCGCCAGCAGCGGCTGTCGCTCCACCACGGTCACGGTGACGCTGTGGGGCCAGTCCCGCACCACCGTGGCCGAGGCCACCTGGGGCAGGGTCGCCGTCCGGTCGGCCACGGCGTCGAGGTCCTGGCGGGCGAGCGGGAGGCCGAGCGGCACCGCGGCCGCCTGCCGGACCTGCTCGACGCCCAGCTCGGAGCGGCCCCGGACCTGCACCTGCTCGGTGGCGAAGAGGGAGGAGTAGCCGACCACCCAGGCGGCCACGGCCGCCAGGACGAGCAGCAGCGCGACCACCCCGGCCGCGACCAGCCGACGGCGCCGGGACCGCCGGCGCTGCAGCTCGTCGCGGAGCCCCGGCCCGCCGAGCACGGTGCTGCCCGTCGAGACGGGCCGGGTGCCGAGGGCGGTGGGACTCATGCGGCTCCTCCGGTGCTGCGGGCCAGCTCGGCCACGATCTTCGGCGCGACCTGGGTGACGTCGCCGCAGCCGACGGTGATCACCAGGTCCCCCGGCCGGGCCAGGCGGGCCACGGTGGGGGCCGCGGCGTCCCAGTCCGGCTGGTAGGTGACGTGGGTCCCCGACCCGACGGCCCGGGCGACCAGGGCGCCGTCCACCCCGTCGATCGGGTCCTCGCGGTCGCCGCAGACGTCCATCACCACGGCCTCGTCGGCGAGCTCCAGCGCGGCGGCCAGCTCGGCCCAGAAGTCTCGGGTGCGGGTGTAGAGGTGCGGCTGGAAGCAGACCACGACGCGCCCCTCCCCCACCCCGGTGCGCGCGGCGACCAGGGTGTTGCGCACTTCGGTGGGGTGGTGGGCGTAGTCGTCGAAGACCCGGACCCCGCCGACCGTGCCGACCAGCTGGAAGCGCCGGTTGGTGCCCGCGTAGCTGCTGAGCTGGCGGCGGACCTCCGTCTCGTCGGCGCCCAGCCGGGTCGCGACCGCGTAGGTGGCGGCGGCGTTCAGCACGTTGTAGTGGCCGGGCACGCCCAGCTGCACCGGACCGCCCCCGTCGGCGGTGGTCAGCGTGCAGGTCGAGCCGGTGCCCGCGAAGTCGGTGCCGCTGATCCGCACGTCGGCCCCGGCGGCCTCGCCGAAGGTCACCACCACCGGCTGCGGACCGGTCGAGGCACGCATCCGGCGGGTGAGCTCGACTGCGCCCGCGTCGTCGGCGCTGACCACCAGCAGCCGCACCGTCGGCGCGGTCGCGAACCGCAGGAACCCGTCGGCGTAGCGCTCGGCGGTCCCCCAGTTGCTGAGGTGGTCGGGGTCGACGTTGGTCACCACCGCCACCTCGGCCGGGTACTGCAGGAAGGAGCCGTCGCTCTCGTCCGCCTCGACCACCATCACGTCGCCACCCCCGAGGTGTCCCCCGGTCTTGGTGCCGGTGAGGGCGCCGCCGATGACGAAGGAGGGGTCCAGGCCGCAGCCGGTGAGCACGTGGGCGAGCATCGCCGTCGTGGTGGTCTTGCCGTGCGTGCCGGCCACGGCCACCCCGCGGTGCCCGAGCACCAGCGAGCCCAGGGCGGCGCTGCGGTGCAGCACACGCAGGCCGCGCCGCCGGGCCTCGGCCAGCTCGGGGTTGTCCTCCCGGATCGCCGAGGAGGCGACCACGGTCTGCGCGTCGCCCAGCTGCTCGGCGCGGTGGCCGACGTGCACGCGCGCCCCGGCCGCGGCCAGCGAACGCAGGTAGGCCGAGTCGGAGCGGTCGCTGCCGCTCACCGGGACCCCGAGCTGCACCATCATCGAAGCGATCCCGTTCATCCCCGAGCCGCCGATGGCGATGAAGTGCACCGGGCCCAGCTCGCGGGCGGGCACGAGGTCCACCGGTTCCACCAGAGCCATCAGCCCACCACCTCCAGGGTCCGCGACGCCAGCACGGTCGCGGCGTCCACGCGGGCAACACCGGCCAGGGCGCGGGTCATCCCGGCCAGCCGCGCCCGGTCGGCCACCAGCCCGGGCAGCGTGACCGCCGCCCACTCCGGGGTGCAGTCGGCGTCGGCCAGCAGCAGGCCGCCACCGGGCCCCACCACCGGCTCGGCGTTGCGGGCCTGCTCCCCGTTGCCGTGCGGGTAGGGCACGAAGACGGCGGGCAGGCCGACGGCCGCGGTCTCCCAGACGGTGCTGGCCCCGGAGCGGGCGAGCATCAGGTCGGCGGCGGCGTAGGCGTCCTCCATCCGCTCCACGTAGGGCACCGGGCGGTAGGTGGCGCCGGTGCCGGCGTCGGTCACCTCGACGGTCTCCTCGGTCATGTTCTTCGGCCCGAGGACGTGCAGCACCTGCACCCCGGCGCCGAGCAGGGCGGCCCGCGCGCCCAGCACCGCCCGGTTGATGCTGGCCGCGCCCTGGGAGCCGCCGCTGACCAGCAGGGTCGGCCGGTCCGGGTCCAGGTCGAAGGAGCGGGCGGCGGCGGGGCGCGCGGCGGCCCGGTCCAGCTCGGCGACGGAGCGGCGCAGCGGCAGGCCGATGCAGGTGGCGTGCGGCAGCGGCGTGGCCGGGAACGAGGTGTAGACGTGGCGGGTCAGCCGGGCCGCGAGCCGGTTGGCCAGCCCCGGCAGCGCGTTCTGCTCGTGCAGCACGACCGGCGTCCCCAGCCGGCGGGCGGCCAGGTAGACCGGCGTCGACACGTAGCCGCCGAAGCCGAGCACCACGTCGGCCTCCACCCGGCGCAGCAGGGCAGCAGCGGCCGCGACCGCCTGCCACAGCCGGACGCCCACCAGGGCCTGGTCCAGGCCGGGACGGCGGGGCATCGGGACGGGCGGGATCAGCTCCAGGGTCAGCCCGGCGGCGGGGACCACCCGGGTCTCCAGGCCGCGCGCGGTGCCCACGGCGGTCAGCCGGAGCCCCGGGCGCAGCCGCTCGAGCTCGGCGGCGGTGGCGATCAGCGGGGCGGTGTGGCCGGTGGTGCCGCCACCCGCCAGCACCACGGACGGGCTCATCCGCGGCCCGTCCGGGAGCCGACCACCGTGCTGACGCGGGGACGGCGGCGGCCGGACCGCTGGAGCACCGCGCGGGCGGCGGGCTCACGCCGGGCGCAGGCCAGCAGCACGCCCACCCCGAGCAGGTTGGCGATCAGGGCCGAGCCGCCGTAGGAGACCAGGGGCAGGGGCACCCCGGCGATCGGCAGCAGCCGCAGCACGACGGCCAGGTTGATCAGGGCCTGGACCATGAACCAGGTGGTGACTCCGCCCGCGGCGTAGCGGGTGAAGGGGTCGTCGCTGCGGGTGGCGATCCGGATGCCGGCGTAGCCGAGGACGAGGAACAGGAACAGGACCACCAGGCTGCCGACGAGGCCGAACTCCTCGCCCAGCACGGCGAAGATGAAGTCGGTGTGGGCCTCGGGCAGGCTGCCCCACTTCTGCCGGCTCTCGCCGATCCCCACCCCCCACCAACCGCCCGAGGCGACGGCCGTCATGCCGGCCAGGGACTGGTCGTTGGCGCCGCCGAGGTCGGCGTTGGGGTCGAGGAACGCGGCCAGCCGGCGCATCCGGTTCGCACTGGTGACGAAGAGGACCACGACCCCGAGCAGGCCGGCGCCGGCGAGGGCGCCCAGCACCCGCAGCGGGGCGCCGACGATCCAGAGCACCCCGGCCACGATGGCGGCCATCACCACCGCCGTGCCCGCGTCGCCCTGGAAGACCACGAGCAGGATGAGCAGGCCGCTGACCGGCAGGAAGGGCACCAGCAGGTGCTTCGGCTGGTCGAGCAGCCGCTGCTTGCGGGCCAGCACGTCGGCGCCCCACACGATCAGGGCCAGCTTGGCGAACTCCGCGGGCTGGATGGAGAACGACTGCGACCCGAGGTAGAGCCAGTTCCGGTTGCCGTTGATGGTCTGCCCGAGCGGGGTGTAGGTCAGGGTCAGCAGCACGGCCGCGAGACCCGCGGCGACCCAGCTCACCCCGCGCAGCGTGCCGGTCGGCATCTTCACCAGGACCAGGGCCCCGACCAGGCCGACGACCATGAAGATCGCCTGCCGCTTCACGTAGTAGTAGGAGTCGCCGGTGTTCAGCATCGCCCCGACGCTGGACGCCGAGAGCACCATCATCAGACCGACGACCAGCAGCAGGGCCACCGAGCCGAGCACCAGGTGGTAGCTGGTCAGGGGGCGGTCGAGCACGGCCCGCAGCCAGCCGAGCAGCTCACCGGTGGCGCCGCCACGGGGGCCGGCGGCCAGGGTGTCGCGCGGGCTCCGGCGGGACGCCGCACCCCGCTCGGTCGGCGACCCCGACGCTGGTGCTCCGCCTCGCGGGGGGGTCAGTGCCGTCACGCCTGGTGCTCCTTCTGCTCGCCTACGCCGTCCCGCCCGCGTCCGGTCCCGGCCCGGAGGTGAGCGCCCGGATCGCCGCCACGAAGGCGTGGCCGCGGGCGGCGTAGTCGGTGTACATGTCCTTGCTGGCACAGCCCGGCGCCAGCAGGACCGCATCGCCGGGCCGGGCCCAGGAGGCAGCCGCCGCGACGGCCTGCACCATGGCTCCAGTGTCGGTCGCCTCGATCACCCGGACGGGGACATCGGGTGCGTGTCGAGCCAGCGCGTCGGCGACGACCCGGCGGTCGGCGCCGAGCAGCACCGCGGCCCGCAGCCGGCCGGCGTGGGCGCGCACCAGGTCGTCGAACGAGGTGCCCTTGGCCTGCCCGCCGGCGATCCAGACCACCTTGCCGGCCGGGTCGTCGGGGGTGGTCGAGCCGAACGCCCGCAGCGCCGCGTCGGCCGCGTGCGGGTTGGTCGCCTTGGAGTCGTCGACCCAGCGCACCCGGTCGCGCTCCAGCACCGTCTGGATCTTGTGCGAGCCGAGGGTGACGCTGCGCAGACCGTCGCGGACGGCGTCGGGGTGCACCCCGTAGGAGCGGGCCAGCGCGGCCGCGGCCAGCGCGTTCTCCACGTTGTGCGGGGCGAGCGGGAAGACGTCGCCCAGCTTGGCCAGCTCCAGGGCCGAGTCGCGGCGCTGCTCGACGAAGGCGCGGTCGACCAGCAGGTCCTCGACCACGCCGAGCATCGACGGCGCCGGCGTGCCCAGGGTGAAGCCGATGGCGCGGGCGCCCTCGACCACCTCGGCCTCCTCCACCATCGCCTCGGTGGCGCGGTCGGCGACGTTGTAGACGCAGCTCACCGCCACCCGTGAGTAGATGGTGGCCTTGGCGTCGCGGTAGGCCTGGTACGAGCCGTGCCACTCCAGGTGGTCGGGCTGCAGGTTGAGCACCGCGGCCGAGTGCAGGGCCAGCGAGTTCGACCAGTGCAGCTGGTGGCTGGACAGCTCCACGGCCAGCACGTCGTAGGGCTCGGGGTCGAGCACGATCTCCATGATCGGCCGGCCGATGTTGCCCACCGCGGCGCTGCGCAGCCCGGAGGCGGCGAGCATCGACTGCAGCATCTGGGTGGTGGTGGTCTTGCCGTTGGTGCCGGTGACCCCCAGCCAGGGGATCACCTTCGCGGGCCGGCTCAGCCGCCAGGCCAGCTCGACCTCGCTCCAGATCGGCACCCCGCGGCCGGCGGCCTGCGCCAGCAGCGGGGTGGCCGGCGCCCAGCCGGTGGTGATCACCAGGTCCACGCCGGCCGGCAGCACGGCCGTCGAGCCCGGCCCCAGCCGCACCTCGGCGCCGAGCACCTCCAGCAGCGCCCCCTTGTCGGAGTTGCTCTCCCCGGCCACGTCGTCGAGCACGGTGACCCGGGCGCCGAACTGCAGCAGCCCGTCGGCCGCCGCGAACCCGGAGACCCCGATCCCGGCCACGACCACGTGCACCCGGTCCCACGCCGAGGCCCCGTCGGCGCCGGCCAGCCAGTCCGCGCCCACGCTCACGCGCCGCTGACCCACTCGGCGTAGAAGATGCCGAGGCCCGCGGAGACGAACAGCCCGGCGATGATCCAGAACCGCATGACGATGGTCACCTGCGCCCAGTTCAGCAGCTCGAAGTGGTGGTGGAAGGGCGTCATCTTGAACAGGCGGCGCGGGGTGCCGGTCAGCCGCCGGGTCAGCTTGAAGTAGCTGGTCTGCAGGATCACCGACCCCACCTCGATCACCAGCAGGCCGCCGATGATCAGCAGCAGCAGCTCGGTCCGGGTGAAGATGGCCATCCCGGCCAGCGCGCCGCCGAGGGACAGCGAGCCGGTGTCGCCCATGAAGATCTTGGCCGGCTCGGCGTTCCACCACAGGAACCCGAAGCAGGCACCGGCCAGCGCGATGGCCACCACGGCGAGGTCGTACGGGTCGCGGACCTGGTAGCACGTGGGCCCGGCCGAGGCGACGTAGGCGCAGGACTGGTTGTACTGCCAGATGTTGATCAGCGCGTAGGCCCCGAAGATCATCACGCAGGTGCCGGCGGCGAGGCCGTCCAGCCCGTCGGTCAGGTTGACGCCGTTGCTGGCCGCGGCGATCAGCAGCATCACCCAGATCACGATGACCACGACCGGCAGCGTGTCCAGCCAGGGGATGTCGCGCAGGAACGAGATCGCCGGGGACGCCGGGGTGACGCCACGCCGGTCTGGGAACTGCAGCGCCAGCAGGGCGAAGATGATCGCCACGACCGACTGCCCGATGATCTTGGCCCCGCTGCGCAGGCCGAGCGAGCGCTGCTTGCTGATCTTGATGTAGTCGTCGAGGAAGCCGACCACGCCGAGCCCGGTGAACAGGAACAGCACCAGCACGGCCGAGGCGGACGGGACGGTCCAGGTGAGCAGGTGGGCGCCGAAGTAGGCGACCAGGACGGCGGCGATGATCACCAGGCCGCCCATCGTCGGGGTGCCGCGCTTGACGTGGTGGGTGGTCGGGCCGTCGTCGCGGATCAGCTGGCCGTAGCCCTTCTTCACCAGCAGCGTGATGGCCGCCCGGGTCCCCAGCAGGGTTCCGAGCAGGGCCAGCGAGCCCGCGAAAACGATGGTCTTCACGCGGGGTCCTCTGCGGTTCGGGGCACTGCTGCGGCGGTGGTCACGGTCTCGGCGGCGGCGGGTCCGGCACCTCCGGGGGACGCCAGGGCCTCGGCCACGGTGTCCAAGGCTAAGCCACGGGAGGCCTTGACGAGCACCACGTCCCCCGGCCGCAGGTCCGCCGCCACCCGGTCGCGCGCCTCGTCCCGGTCGTCGGTGGCCAGCGCCGCCGCCGGGTCCAGACCCGCCGCCACGGCCGCGGCCACCACGGTCGCAGCGTGCTCGCCGAGGGCCACCAGACCGCTCACCCGGGCGCCGGCCAGCCGGCCCAGCTCGGTGTGCTCCCGGACCGCGTCAGCGCCGAGCTCCAGCATGTCGCCCAGCACCGCGAAGGTGCGCCCGCCCGCGGCGCTGCCGAGCTCGGACAGCGTGCCCAGCGCGGCCGCCATCGACTCGGGGTTGGCGTTGTAGGTGTCGTTGACCACGACCACCCCGTCGCGGCGCTCGGTCAGCTCCATCCGCCAGCGCGAGCGCAGACCGGCGCCGCTGAGCCCGGTCGCGACCAGGTCGAGCGGCAGACCGAGCGCGGTGGCGGCCGCGGCGGCGGCCACCGCGTTGGCGACCTGGTGCCGCCCGGTCAGCCCCAGCGCGACGTCGGCGGCGGCCGCCAGCGTCCCGTCCGGGGAGCGGTGGTGCAGCCGGAAGCGGTGCCGGTCGAGCCGGTCGGGCGCCAGGTCGGCCGCCCACAGCGCCGGACCCGCCCCCACACCCGCCGGCAGGCCGCCGACGGCGAAGGCGAGCACCGGGGCGGTGGTGCGGGTGCGCATCGCCCAGACCAGCGGGTCGTCGGCGTTCAGCACCGCCCAGCCGTCGGCGGGCAGGGCCTCGACCAGCTCGCCCTTGGCCCGGGCGATGGCGTCCCGGCCCCCGAACTCCCCCACGTGCGCGCTGCCGACGTTGAGCACCACCCCGACGCGGGGGGCGACGATGCCGCAGAGGTGGGCGATGTGGCCGATGCCGCGGGCGCCGAGCTCGGCGACCAGGAAGCGGGTGGCTGCGGTGACCCGGCAGGCGGTCAGCGGCACGCCGATCTCGTTGTTCAGGTTCCCGACCGGGGCCACGGTGGGCGCCGCATGCTCCAGCACCTGGGCCAGCAGGTCCTTGGTGGAGGTCTTGCCCTGGGAGCCGGTGATCCCGACCACCTGCAGTCCCCCGCCGACCCCGAGGTCGACCACGTGCCGGGCCAGCCGGCCCAGCGCGTCCAGCGGGTCGAGCACCGGCAGGCAGGGGGCGCCGGGCACGCCCCGGCTGGTCAGGGCACCGACCGCGCCGGCCGCCACCGCCGGCAGGACGTGGTCGTGCCCGTCGACCCGGGCGCCGGGCAGGGCGACGAACAGCGACCCGGCCTGCACCTGGCGGGAGTCGGTGACCACCGAGGTCACCTCCGCGCCGGGGTCGCCGGTGCTGAGCCGGGTGCCCAGCAGCTCGGCGACCCGACCGAGGGTCAGCGCGATCACCGGTCGGCTCCGGGGTGCAGGGCGGCCCACTCCTCGCGGGCCACGTCGGCGTCGTGGAAGGGCAGCACCTCGCCGCGGACCTCCTGCCCGGTCTCGTGGCCCTTGCCCAGCACGGCCACCACGTCCTCGGGTCCAGCCAGCCCCAGCGCGGTGCGGATGGCGCTGCGCCGGTCCCCACCGTCCAGCACCTCGGCCGCGCTCGCCACCGCCCGGGCGCCGTCGAGCACCTGGGCCCGGATCGCCGCCGGGTCCTCGCTGCGGGGGTTGTCGTCGGTGACCACGACCACCGCGGCCGCCTCGGCCGCGGCCGCCCCCATGTCGGCCCGCTTGTCGGGGTCGCGGTCGCCGCCGCAGCCCAGCACCACCACGCAGCGCCGTCCGCCCAGGGCCTGCAGCGCCGCCGCCACCGCCTGCGGGGTGTGGGCGAAGTCGACCACCACCGCAGGCGCTCCCACCCCCAGCACCACCCGCTCCATCCGCCCCGGCACCCGGGCGTCGGCCAGCCCGGTCGCCGCGGTGACCACGTCGCCGCCGGCCAGCTCGACCATGGCCAGGGCCGTCAGCGCGTTGCGGATGTTGAAGTCCCCGGGCAGCCCGAGGGTGAAGGCGAGCTCGCGGTCCCCGGCCCGGGCCACGACGTCGGTCGAGCCGTCCGGGCGCACCCGGGCGGAGACCATGGCGTAGTCCGCCCCCGCCCCGGTCAGGCTCACGGTCCGCACCGCCAGCTCGGGCGTCGCGCCCACCCGCTCCAGCAGCTGCCGGCCGCGGGCGTCGTCGACGTTCAGCACCACCCGCCGGGTCCGGGCCGGGGTGAACAGCTGCGCCTTGGCCTCGAAGTAGGACTCCTCGTCGCCGTGGAAGTCGAGGTGGTCGCGGCCGAAGGTGGTGAAGGCGGCGACGTCGAAGGTGATCGCGTCCGCCCGGCCGAGGACCAGCGCGTGCGAGGACACCTCCATCACCACCGAGTCCGCCCCCTCCTCGCGCAGGTGGGCCAGCAGCGCCTGGAGCTCCGGCGCCTCCGGGGTGGTGACCGTGGTGCGGGCAGCGTCCAGCGGCCGGCCGTCCAGCAGGAAGCCGATGGTGCCCACCGTGCCCGTGCGGTGCCCCGCGGCCCGCAGCGCCGCGTCGAGCAGGAACGTGGTGGTGGTCTTGCCGTTGGTGCCGGTGATGCCGTACGTGGTCAGCGCGTCCGCCGGTCGGCCGTAGACCTGGGCGGCCGCCTCGGCCAGCACCGCCCGCGGGTCCTCGAGCACGAGCACCGGCAGGCCCGCCCCCGCGGCGGCCGGGCGGCCGGCCGGGTCGGTCAGCACGGCGACCGCGCCGGCGGCGGCGGCCGCGGTCGTGAAGGCGGCTCCGTGGTGCCGACGGCCGGGCAGGGCGACGTAGAGGTCGCCGGGGGCGACCAGCCGGGAGTCCAGGGTCACCCCGCGCACCTGCGGGTCGGTACCGGCGCCGGGTGCCGGCTCGACGACGGCGCCGGTCGACCGGGCGAGCACGCTCAACGGGACCGCGGCGCCCGAGCGGGGGCGCAGGGTCGCCGGGAGGGTGGGGAGCACGGCGTCGACGCTACCGAGTGCGACGGGACCGGCCCGCACGCGCTCCGGTGAGCCCGGGGGCCGGCCTCACCATGTCGTCGGCAGGGGCTTGGCCGGCTTCTTCGGGGCGTCCGGCGTCACCGAGTACCGCGGCAGCGCCTGGTCCATGATGTCCTTGTAGACCGGCGTGGCCACCGCGGTGCCGGTGTCGCCCTTGCGGGGGTTGGTCAGCACCACGTAGGTGAGCAGCCGCGGGTTGTCCCTCGGCGCGAAGCCCACGTACGACGTCACGTAGCCCTTGTAGCAGCCGCAGGTGGTGTCCGCCCGCTGGGCGGTGCCGGTCTTGCCGCCGCTGGTGTAGGCGTCCAGGGCGAGGTTGCGGACGCCGTTCTCGCTGTCCACCACCGCCCCCATCAGGTCCCGCACGGCGGCCGAGGTCGACTCCGAGACCACCCGGCGCGGCGCGTCCTGCGGGTTGGCCAGCACGGTGCCGGCCGCGTCGGTGGCCGAGTCGACGAGGGTCGGCGGGTGGTAGACGCCGCCGTTGACGATGCCGGCGATCGCCGCCGCCTCCTGCACCCCGGAGACCGAGAGGGCCTGGCCGAAGGCGATCTGGTCGCGCTGGGAGTCGCTCATGGTGCCGCTGGGCAGGATGCCGGACGCCTCGCCGGGCACCTCGATCCCGGTGGGCCGGCCCAGGCCGAAGCTGGCCAGGTAGTCGTGCAGGGTCTGCTTGTCCAGCTGGCGGGTCAGCAGCGCGGTGCCGATGTTGGAGGAGTTGGCGACCACCCCGCGCATGTTGAGCTTGATGTCGCCGTGCTCGAAGTGGTCCTTGATCAGCCCGCCGCCGGAGGGCAGCCGGTCCGGGATCAGCACCTTGGTGCTCGGCTTGGTGGTGCCCGAGTCGATCAGCGCGGCCGAGGTCAGCACCTTCTCGACGCTGCCCGGCTCGTACGGGGCCTGCGCGGCGCGGTTGCCGCGGTCCTCGGCGTCCGCGGCCTGCGGACGAGTGGAGTCGAAGCTCGGCGCGTTGGCCAGCACCAGCACCTGACCGGTGGTCACGTCCATGGTGATCGCGAAGCCCGAGTCCGAGCCGGTCGACCTCACCTGCTGCGCAAGCCGGCGCTCGGCCATGAACTGCAGCTCCGAGTCCAGGGTCAGCCGCACGTCGACGCCGTTCTGCGCCGGCGTCGTCTTGCTGCCGCCCAGCGGGATCCGGTAGCCGTTCGGGGAGCTCTCGTAGGTCTCGGTGCCCTCCACACCGGCGAGCCGGCTGTCCATGCCGAGCTCCAGCCCGGCCAGGCCCTTCCCGTCGGCGCCCACGAAGCCGACCACCGACGAGCCGACCGAGCCCGCCGGGTAGCTGCGGATCGGGTCGCTCTCGCGGAAGATGCCGTAGATGCCGCGGTCGGCCAGGTCGGTGGACAGCCGGCTGTAGGTCAGCGCCGGCACCTTCTTCTTGAGGTAGACGAAGTGCGTCCCCTGCTTGGTCAGCAGCGGCATCAGCTCGGCCGGGGTCATCTCGAGGTAGCCGCTGAGCACACCGGCGATCTCGGCGGCCCGCTTGGTGGTCAGGGTCGGGTCGGCGGTCACCGCCACCGCGGGCTGGGTCGAGGCCAGCACGGTGCCGTTGCGGTCGGTGATCTCCCCTCGCGAGGGCAGCAGCGGCAGGGTGCGGGTGAACAGGTCGGTGGAGCGGGCCGCGTAGGCCGAGGAGTCGAAGCCCTGCAGCTGCAGCAGCCGGCCGCCGCAGAGCGAGAGACCGATGGCCACCACGACCAGCAGGGCCTGCAGCCGGCGGGGCGAGGACGCGAGCGGCATCCGCAGCGTGCCCGGTCGCCGGGAGCCGTCCGAGGGCGGTCGGCCGCCGCTGCGGGCGGGGGCGGACGAGCCGGACGTGCGACCGGCGGGACGGGGACGCGCAGGCGCCGCGCCGCGCGGGGCGGGGCCGGCCTCGGACCGGGGACGGCGTGCCGGCCGCTCGGGACGCGCGTCGGCCCGCGGCTGACCGGCCGTGCTGCGGGGAACAGTGGACGGCTGGCGCAGCGTCCGGCTGCCGGCGCCGCTGGGGTGCGGCCGACGCTCCGCCATCAGCCGCGTCCGCTCTTCTTCGCGGCGGCCTTGTCCGTGGTGGTCCTCGTGGTGGTCTTCCCGGTCGCCGACGCGGCGTCGGCCTTCTTCTTCTTCGCCGCCTCCGCCGCCTTCTCCGCAGCCAGCTTGTCGGCCACCTTCTTCTCGGCTGCCTTCTCGGCTGCCTTCTCGGCCGCGGCCTTCTTGTCCGCGGCCTTCTTCGCCGCCGCCTTGTCCGCGGCGACCTCGGCCGGGGTCTTCACCACCATGCTGGGCACCTCGTCACCGCGCACCGTCGTGGCCTTGCCCAGCACCTTCCCGTCGGGCATCCGCAGCAGCGCCGGG
>Ga0210040_10007650_pt1 | contig 13012 bp, 16 predicted proteins | sample CryGeyCG12114_NA_FD_185462 | JGI IMG/M metagenome (GOLD analysis project Ga0210040, IMG submission 185462) | Groundwater microbial communities from aquifer - Crystal Geyser CG19_WC_8/21/14_NA (SPAdes) (version 2) | ecosystem: Environmental > Aquatic > Deep subsurface > Groundwater | place: USA... | reverse complement strand
AGCACCACCACCGATTTACCTGCCTTCGCGAGCAGGTAAGCAGTAGTTAAACCCGATATACCGGCTCCCACCACGCATATATCCGCTTTTATATCTTGGTTAAGGGCGGTGGTGGCCGGAAAATCTAAGCCGTGCATCCATACGGTTTGCGTTGTTCCTGTAGTTTCTTTCATAGTTTTGTTCTGAGTTCCGTTTATAGCAAGGTTGGCCACGCGGCAGCATAGGTAAAAACCAGGCGGCACCAATAAAAGCTGCAATACTTACCTTGCGGAATACGCAGTGCCAAAGGCATTAGTTATATTACCAAACAATGAATCAAACAAGATAATGAAACCCACTATAAATTGGTCAGATTTTGAGAAAGTAGATATCCGGGTAGGTACCATCACGGAAGTTTCTGATTTTCCGGAAGCGCGAAAACCGGCCTTTAAATTAAAAGTAGATTTAGGACCGGAAATCGGCGAAAAGAAATCAAGTGCGCAGATAACGGTTAATTATACCAAAGCAAGTCTGCTGGGGCGGCAGGTAATTTGTATTGTTAATTTTGCCCCGAAACAAATAGGAAAATACTTGTCGGAAGTACTAATCACGGGCTTTCCGGACGAGCATAACCAGGTGGTATTGGCCCAACCGCACACCTGGGTACCCAACGGCAGTAAACTTTACTGAACCGAAAGCTTTTGCTTTCGCACGGGGGTAACTAAGGTTTTAGGAACAGGGGTGTTTGATTTATTAGTAGCTTCTACTTCTTTCAAACTTAAACTATCTACTACCTTGGCATATATTTTATCGAGCTCGCTTACGTTATGCAGGTAATAATCGTAGCTTTTATGAAATTGCTTTTCCGTAACTTTGTTTTTTTTAAAAATTTCTGCCTGTGCTTTTTTAAAATAAACGGCCGCTGTATCCGATATTAAACCCATATGATCTACTTGGGCTTCTGCCACATGAATATCCACTAACATATTCGTCATTTTGGCTTCCGGTATAATATCGGCGGGGGCCGGACTTACCGGGGAGGTGCAGGCATACAAGCTAAAACCAGTAAACAAGGTTAAAAAATATCTTTTCACGCCGGAAAATTAGTTAATTTGATCTAGTAATGAAATATAAACGCATAAAGCCGCTTTTATAATGAAAGAGCTGCTCCAAAAATTGCAAAAATACGAAATCCGCATCCGGAAAGCAATTAACGATCAGATGCAGGGCGATTTCCATTCGGTTTTTAAAGGCACCGGTTTGGAATTCGATGATGTCCGTTCCTATCAGTACGGCGACGATGTGCGCTCCATTGATTGGAACGTATCGGCCAAGGGTCACGGTGTTTTTGTAAAAACGTATAAAGAAGAAAAAGAACAATCGGTATTTTTAATTTTAGACGTGAGTGCTTCCCAAGCTATTGGTACTAATGGCCAGCAAAAAATAGATGTGGGCAAAGAAATATGCGGGGTTTTGGCTTTAGCTGCCGCCCGGCAAACGAGCCAAATCGGAATGGTGTGTATCAGTGATCAGAAAGAAAAATACATCCGGCCGGGCCGGGGCACCAATCACGCTTATAATATCATAAAAGCCTTATTGGAGTTAAACACCGCTTCCGATAAGACCGATTTGGCCGGTGGTATTAAATTAGCCTTGGGAATGATTAAACGGCGCAGCTTGATTTTGTTGATTTCGGATTTTATTGATCAGAATTACGAACGGGAAATGAGCATGCTAGCCCAAAAGCATGATTTAATTGTGGTGCAGTTGGTCGATAAACGCGAAACTGATTTTCCCGCCATGGGCATTATTCCGCTGCTGGATAAAGAATCCGGTAAAACCATTTGGGTAAATACTTCTTCCGCGGAGTTTAAGGCCACCTTCTTATCCACGTATGCTTTAAATCAGGAAAAAATTGCTAAAATTTGCCGGAAGTATAAAGCCAATTTCCTGACGATTTATACCGATGAAGATTATGTACCGCAGTTGGTTAACTTGTTTCGCTTACGCCACCGGATCCGCCAGAATGGTTAAAGTTTTTTATTTAATTTTAATGCTGCTTCCGCTCAGCAGTGTGGGCCAAAATAATAAAATGACCCGCCCGGTGGGCAAATTTCAGCAAGATTCCCTAAAAATTGGAACTGCCGTGGAGTTTTCTTTTTATGCACTACATCCAGCTGCTACCGAGGTTATCTTTCCGGATAGTTCTTACAACTTCGCGCCTTTCGAGTTAATAGCGCGGCGGTATTTCACTACCCGCACCGCCTCTGGTGTTAGTTTAGATAGCGTGGTGTATACGTTACGAACTTTCTCAGTAGCTGCCCGGCAGTCGCTTTCCTTGCCAGCTTATATTTTAGAAAAAAACGACACGCTGCCATTATATTCCCGGCCCGACGAAATAAAGCTGATCCAACTGGTGCAGGGGAAAGCCGATCCGGAAAAATTAAAAAGCCATACGGAGTTAGCTATTATTAAAGAACGATTTAACATCGCGTATTGGTTAATAGGCGCGGGCATTGTCATTTTAGCTTTTTTTATGATTTGGCTGCTGTTCGGCAAAAATATCATTATCCGCTACCGTTTGTATACGCTGCAAAAACGGCATACAGTTTTTATCAATCGCTTTAATGCCTACATTGATCAATTTAATCAATCGGAGTCGCTGCAAACCATTGAACAGGCCATTACGCTCTGGAAAAATTACCTGACTAACCTGGAAGGAAATGCCATTAATTCCTATACCACCCGCGAAATAGCCTCTTTCTACAACGACGATGAAGATGTAACTACCGCTTTAAGGCTTTTTGATAAGGCCATTTACGGCAACATTGTATCGGATAAATCTTCCGAAACCATTATTGCTTTTTTTCTGCTGCACCATTTTGCTGATCGGCGTTACGAAGTAATCAAAGAACAAACTCGCTATGTTACAAGCCCTGAAAGCATCCCTCAACTGGTTTAATTTAGATTGGTTCCGGGTTAGTACCTTCCAGGCTTTTGAATGGTTGGATCCGGTTTATCTGTATTTTATTCCGGTGGTACCCTTCTTATTTTTAGCGCGGTGGCTGGTACATTTCCGGATTAGGAGAAAACTGGAAATTGCTTTTTTTAAGGAAAGTATTTCCTGGCACTGGAGTAGCTTGTTGCGGTATATTCCTTCCATCTACTTTTCCCTATTTATTATTTTTGTTCTGATCGCTTTAGCCCGGCCCCAGCTTACGCAAGAACGCGTAAATCAGTATTCCGAAGGAATTGATATTATGTTGGTACTGGATACTTCCGGTTCCATGGAATTAAAAGATCTGTCGCCCAATAGATTAGAGGCCGCCAAAGAAGTAGCGTTAAACTTTATTCAAGGCCGGACACACGACCGGATTGGTTTGGTAGTTTTTGCCGGCGAGGCTTACTCCCTGGCCCCGCTTACTACTGATTATGAATTATTACGCGAACATTTAAAGTCTATTCACCTGGGCATGATCAGAGACGATGGCACTGCTATTGGCAATGCCTTGGCGGTAGCTATAAACCGGATGCGGGAATCTAATTCAAAATCTAAAGTTTGTATTCTGATCAGTGATGGCGAAAATACCGGGGGCAACTTAGATCCCAATACAGCCGCCAAACTGGCTTATGGTTTTAATATAAAAATATATACCATTGGGATTGGCAAAGATGGCCGGGTACTTTATGCAACTGAACCCAACGGAGAAGATAGTTATATCCAAACGCGCCTCGACGAATCGAACCTGCGGGATATTGCGCAAACGGCCAAAGGAAATTTTTACCGGGCGGCGAATAAAAGTACGTTAAAAAAAGTCTTTAGCCGGATTGATAAACTAGAAAAGGCTGAAATAATTGAAAGCCACTACCGCGATACGAAAGATTATTACCAGATCTATTTAAAATGGGCTATTCTGTTTTTGCTGGTGTGGCTTTTATTGAAAAATACGTTTATGGCAAATGCGTTAGAAGATTAAGTTGGAGGTGTTTTATATTAAAATATACCTGTTACAATTTTTTAACGGTTGAATATTTCCGTATAAATTTTATCCGGAAAAATATCTTACATAAGTAATCCTTTTTTCAATTTGGATTGGCATCTGATTTTCCTTTTTTAAATTTGAAATACCCTTTTCGTTATGTCAATAGCCACTAATATTTCCTTTTTCCTGAACGAGTTAAAAGATACTAATTGTAAACTGATTGCGGTTTCTAAAACCCAAACCATTGGTGCTATTCTGGAAGCCTATGCGGCTGGTCAACGGCTCTTTGGTGAAAATAAAGTACAAGAGTTAACCGCTAAACAAGAAGCGTTGCCCGCCGATATCGAATGGCATTTAATCGGGCATTTGCAAACTAATAAGGTAAAATACCTGGCTTCCTTTGTACATACCGTTCAATCGGTAGATAGCTTAAAGTTATTACAGGAAATAGATAAACAGGCCGAACGCCACGCACGAACAGTGAATTGCCTGCTCCAGATATATATTGCTGCCGAAGAAAGTAAGTTTGGGTTAACGCCCGCCGAAGCCCACGAAATACTAGCGTCAGCAGATTTTAAAGCCTTAAATTATATCAAAATAACGGGAGTTATGGGGGTAGCTACCAATACAAATTCTGAAGCCCAACTGCAAAAAGAATTCCGGTATTTAAAAAGCGTCTTTAATGAGTTGCAGCAAAAATATTTCCCAGATTCTCCTGATTTTAAAGAAATATCCATGGGCATGAGTTCCGATTATAAACTAGCTATAGCCGAAGGCAGTACCATGATACGGGTAGGTAGCTCCATTTTTGGTGCCCGGGATTACTCAAAATAAAAAACAATTTATCGCACATTCACATTACACTAAAGATGACACAGAAAACTATATTAATAACGGGCGTTTTATTAGGTGCGCTGGCCGTTATGATCGGAGCCTTTGGTGCTCACGGTTTAGAAAAAATCCTTACCGCTAATGGCCGCAACGAAACGTTCGAGACCGGGGTGAAATACCACATGTATCATGCTTTTGCTTTAATCGCCACCGGTTTAATCTTGTTTCAGGTGCAATCCAAATATATTTACCTGGCCGGCATGTTCTTTTTGGTAGGGGTACTTATATTTTCGGGAACTTTGTATATTTTAAGTTTAACTAATATAAAATGGTTAGGCGCTATTACGCCCATTGGCGGACTATTTCTCATTGCGGGTTGGCTCAGTTTAGCCCACGGTTTGTTTTATAATTGGCCAAAAAAATAAATTATCTGCTTAGCCAAACTCCCTTGGCAGTCGTTTAAAGATCTAAACTGTAGTGGATACCAGAATGGCACGATCAATGAAAAAAGAAAAAGCCGGCAATACAAAAATGAAGGCTTATGTTGCGGATAAAATGCAGGGAAAAGAAAAGTTTGAGCCCGAACTGAGTAAGTACGGTAAATTCCCGACGCGACAAGATAAACTGGAAGCTAAAAATGCCAACCGCAGCCTTAAAAAAGCCGTGCGTCAGGAATCTAAATCTGATTTGCGTAAGTTTTTGTAAGCATACGCTGATTTTAATTTAGTAAATTATATAAAATCTTAAGTTAGGACGATAAGGTGTTATCAATCTGATCAAGCGCCTCGTGGATGGTGGCGAGTTGTTCTTTGAGTAAAACCAGGTCTATTTGGGGGGGCTGTTCAAATAAAATGGACTCCGCCGATATTTTGTAAACTGCTTGTAAATTGTAAATCATTTCTAAAGTGGGCATTGCGCCTTTATTCTTCACCTGATTAAAAGCCGCAATTGGTATCTGAGTATTTTCGCAAATTTCTTTGTAAGTATCGGCCAAGCCATGGCTAATAAGTTCATTACACTTCTGAACAAACCGTGCGCGAATCTCTTCTGCGGTATGGGCGGTATACAGGTCGGTCATATATATATAAACGGTATTTTCGTAATAAGTTTAAACTAAAAATAATTTACTTCCATTAACGATACTTCAACCTCGTTATTTTCACCTTAAAAATTTATCCAATTAGTAGTCAGGAATTTTGTTACGGTTATTATTCGGGTAAAATCAAAATAATGAAGCAGTAAAAGACGGTAAAGTTCTCCGTTGCTGAAAACATCCAAAATCCTTTCGGCAATAAATCATTAAATTTTCTGATTTACTCTTATATATCTCATTTTCCTCCTCCCTGGCCGTAGCTGACACTAATTATACCGGATTGTTTTGGCTTCTAGAAATCGACATGCTATTCGTACCGATCTGGAAATAAGGCGCTCTTGTCTGAGATTAACTCCTAAAATACCAAAACTTAAAAGAAAATAGTTACACAACAGGTACACGCTAAAAAGCAAAAGCCCCAATACTTATGGTAGTGGGGCTTTTTATAGGTTTAGTGCGCACGGGGAGACTCGAACTCCCACGGGACAACTCCCACAGGCTTCTGAGACCTGCACGTCTACCAGTTCCGCCACGTGCGCGCAAGATCAGATTGTTTATTTACTTTCTGATCGCTGGTAGTGCGGCAAAGTTATAAAACTTTTTGTTAATTGATTTATGTGACTTTAAAAATAATTAGTTTAGTTTTCTTTTAATATTGGCTTAAGTTTCCGGCCCGAGAACCGCTCCAGTTTTTTTAATAAAAAGTTTGCCATAACTACCCACATAATACCGGCGGCAAAACCAGCAATTACATCCGTGGCGTAATGCACATGCAGGTAAATACGACTAAAACCAATTAAAATAATCCAGAGGCATAATAAACCTATTAAGAACCATTTTAAGGCGGCATGCGCTACATGTTTCCAGACCAGGTAAACCAACAAGCCGTAAAAAGAGGCACTTATCATGGCGTGGCCGCTCGGGAAGCTCAACCCCGAAGATTCCACCAGGTGCGGGACTAAGGGACGCTCTCGCCCAAAGAATTGCTTCAGGATTAAATTAAGGGAAATACTGCCAATGGCAATAACGGGCACGCGCAACGAATACCATTTGTGTTTCCGAATAAACAGAAAATACAAAATGAGCAACAAAGAAGCTGCGGTAATAAAGTTACGGGAAGCAAAAAAGGTAATTAAAACCATTACCCGCGTCAGCCAGGTGGATGCTAATCTATCGGCAAAGGCAAAAGCTTTTAAATCGAAACCTACCTCCTGCCCTTGCAAAATCTCCCGCCCCAACAGCAAAAAAGCCAGAGTGCACAGCAATACTATTATAAGGGTAAAAAGCACCTCGGCGGTAAATAAGGCCAGAATGGCTACCGTTCTTCGTAAAATACGCGTCATCTTAGATTGTTATACGCCCAATATAAGCCAGCTGAAAATAAGTACTTATAACAATAGTAAACAGATTTTGAATAAAGGATAAAATAATTGCTGTTTATTCATTCGTATCATTTCTGATCAGCATAAAACTTATCTTACAAGTATATCAAAAATAAAATCATTATATAATTCTTTTAGTATTGCTGTTTATATATTATTAAGATCAAAACTCCAAGTAGTATAAATTAGCTTTATTTAGAAAGTGAAATATATTGGTAAAAGCAGCAGTATTACTATTTGGCTGTATTTAATTTATCTCAGAAATGAAATTAAAAGTATTTTCCGGAAAGCCGGTTCAACTTTATTAACACTAACTAAATAAACATCTTAAAAGATAAACGTGCGTAAATACTTTTTCTGTTCAACTTGTATTTGTAAGTCTACTGACGGTAAAGTACCTAATTATTGATTCTAAACATGCGTTTATTTATCGCCGTGGCGCTACCGGAAAATCTAAAAGTAGCATTAAGAGAATTCCAATTTTATTATACCGGAGAAGGTATCCGGTTTATTCCAGAAGAAAACCTGCATTTGACTTTACATTTTATCGGTGATACTCCTGCAGAAAAGTTACCGTCCCTAATCAACAATTTAACTGCGGTAAGCAACAGAAATTCAGGTTTTACATTAAAATTTCAGGAAACGGCTCCGGGTCCCAAGTTAAGTTCTGCGCGTTTAATATGGACGCGGTTTCAGGAGCACCCGGCTTTCGATCAACTGGCAACCGGGCTTTGCCGCGTAACTGAAGCGGCGCCGGGTGCCTTCGGAAAATTTATACCTCATATAACTATGGCTCGTTTCCGCAAAGATTTACCTAAGCCGCGAGAGTTGCCGGTTATTCGGGAAGCAAACATTCCAGATTTACATGTGCAAAGCTTTGCTTTATGGCAATCGGAGTTGAAAAGTCCGCACCCGGTATATTCCATTTTAGAACAATTTCCACTAACAGTTTTATAAATAAACTTTCAACCTTATTTGTAAAGAAGAAGTAGATAAAGTTTAAATAAGAAAACAAAAACATGAATCAAAACGAACTGACCCGCTTAACCTTAAAACTAAAGGATAAAAATTTGAAAATTGCTTTTGCCGAAAGCATAACGGGCGGTATGTTGGTTTCTGAGTTTATAAAAGCCAAGGGCACCAGCGATATATTACTAGGCAGTATTGTTACTTACGCCGAAGAAGTGAAGCAAAAAGTTTTGGGGGTAAAAAAACAAACTTTAAAATTATATACCGCCGAATCGCAGCAGGTTACGAACGAAATGGTAATGGGTTTGCATAAATTATTAAAAGCAGATGTGTGCGTTGCTGTAACGGGTTTGTGCGGAACTGGTGCTTCCGAATCGAGCGAAAAGCCAATTGGTAGCGTCTTTTTTTCTATTTTATTTTTGCAGAAGGTAGAAGAATTCCGGGAGGTTTTTGATGGGGATAGCACGGCTATTCGAAAAAAAGCGGCCGATTATATTTTCCAGAAAATAGAAGATACCCTCGACCGCCATTATGCGCACAGTTAAGTTTAAACCGGTAAGCTTTATAAATAAATATAAATCGATTTAATTTCGACATCCGTATATTCCTTCGCGCTTTTCCAAGACATAAATTTAGGATGTATTTTATTCCTTAGGAGGTAACGCCGGGGCGTAAGGTGTTTATAAACTGTTCTTCACTCCAATTACTTAATTTACCGATAGCGGTAATATTAGGTACTACCGGCGAGCCGGATATCAATTCATCTCCCCCTTTAAAATTTGCCCGGTGGCAACCGGTACAAGATACCGCCAGGTATTTGCCATAATCCGGGTTAATTTGGGGATAACTTCTTTCGGACTCTGCCCCGCATGATCAATGTTTTCGGCTACTACTAAGGGCAATATATCAAAATGCGTTATTACATAACCCATTGGCCCCACAGCAATGTTCGGCATTTGTCTATTTACGAGAGGTAAACTTTTTAAAATAAGCAATTAATGCTTCTAAATCATTTTGGGCTAAGAGAAAATATTCGTAAGAGGGCATCAGTTTTAAACTTTTACTTTCTTTGTTTAAACCGTGTTTAATGGCCCGTACATAATCTTCGTCGGAGAAACTAGTGTAACGGGTACTTAAGCCGCCCTGCCCCCAAGTTAGGTTGGGGCCAGCTATAAAACCCAATGCCGGATCATCAATGACAACATTCCCCCCGAAATCCTTGCCATGACAATCATCACATCCTTTTGTCAAAGCCACATGCTTTCTTAACGCTATAACTTCCGAATCGGTAGGCACCGGAATAGACTGAGCATTTACTTGATACGTTTTAATAAACCGGCTTTTAGTTTTAAAATATACAAAACCAAAATTAATGAGCACTATAGCTACCAACATGCTTACAATCAGGCCAGCAATTTTGAAAGCTCTTTTAATATTTTATAAATAGTTAATTAGGGAGTAATTGAGTGATAATATCTTATTAAGCAAATTAATTATAAAACAAGCATTAACAAATCCTTAAAAATTTACTTTATAAAATTACAAAGATTATATATCATTATGCCTGATCATTCCTTTTCACCTGTTGCTGCTATTTATGATTCTTTAGCCCGCCTGGTATTCGGCCGAAAACTACAGGAAGCTCAGGCTGCAAATCTCATTTATATAAAAGATAACTCCCGGATTTTAATCATTGGGGGTGGTTCGGGATGGATTTTGCAACAGGTATTAAAAGCCACACAAAATAGTAAAATTATATACTTGGAAGCTTCCTCGAACATGCTCCAACAGACAAAAAAGCGCAATCAAAATATCTCCTTTAATAACAAAATAGAATACCGCTTAGGAACGGAGGATTCTATTGAAAAAGAAGAAAAGTTTGATTTTATAGTGGCTAACTTTTTTTTTGATTTATTCTCGCCCGATTATTTAAAAATGATAATGCTAAAGTTATACAACGCATTAGCCCCTACTGGTTCTTTCCTGATTACTGATTTTATTTTACCGGTAAATAGTAAAGCAAAATGGCGATCGAGATTATTGCTTAAAAGCATGTATCTATTTTTTCGGATTACTTGTGGTATTAGCGCCGCATCCCTCCCGGATTGGGAAAATTATCTACGGCAATTTCCGTTGGTAGAGCTAAAGTCCCGTTATTTTTACTACGGTTTAATTAAATCAACTATCTTCCAAAAATCTATTTATTAAATTCATAATAAAGAATAACCTATAATTATCCGAAATAATGAGATTGGCCTTTACTTTTTTCTTGAATTTAGTATTTTTCTTACGAGTGTTTGCGCAGAATGCCAATCCGGTTAGTTATACTATTTCGTTTCCGAATGCGGTACACCACGAAGCCGAAATAACGGCCATATTTACCAACTTGCCAGCAGAAAATTTTTCTGTGCGCATGGCCCGGTCTTCTCCGGGGCGTTATGCCCTGCACGAGTTTGCCAAAAATGTATATAACGTGCATGCCTATAATGCTGCTGGTCAGGAACTGCAAACTACCCGGCCCAACCCACATCAGTGGGATGTTGCCGGCCACGATGGAACCGTTAAAGTAACTTATACCTTATTCGGAGACCGGGCCGATGGCACGTACGCCGGTATTGATAACCAGCACGCGCATTTAAATATGCCGGCTACTTTGGTTTATGGCTTAGGAACCGAGAACCGATCCGCCACGGTTAGCTTTCGCATGCCGGCCGGTACAAACTGGCAAATTGCCACGCAATTAAAACCCGAAGCCACTCCTCATACGTTTTCTGCTCCGCATTTACAATATCTAATGGATAGCCCGGTGGAGCTTGCCGATTTAAAAATAAAAGAATGGGAAATACTGGAGAAAGGCAAAAAGAAAAAAATCAGAATTGCGTTGCACACCACCACCGGCGAAAAAGAATTGCAAAACTTTTACGATCAAGCGCAACGCATTGTAGCCGAAGCAGGTGCCGTTTTCCAGGCTTTTCCGGAATATGATTATGGAAGCTATACTTTTTTAGCTTGTTACATGCCGCAAACCAGTGGCGATGGCATGGAGCACCGCAATTCTACCTTTATTACCTCGTCGCACCCTTTGCCCCTGGCAGCGGAAGATCACTTAGCCACTTTATCGCACGAGTATTTTCATTCCTGGAACGTAGAGCGCATCCGGCCAAAAGCGTTAGAACCCTTTAATTTTGCCGAAGCGAATATGTCCGGGGAGCTTTGGTTTGCCGAGGGTTTTACCAATTATTACGGGGAACTAGTCATGCATCGGAGCCAAGTATACAACCTGAAAACGTATACCCAAAGTTTGACCACTGAATTAAACCACGTGCTGAATTCGCCGGGTAGTCGCTATTTTTCGCCGGTGGAAATGAGTTACCAGGCTCCCTTTGTAGATGCTGCCCGTTCCATTGATCCGGTAAATCGCCAGAATACCTATATCTCTTATTACCCGTTTGGTAGTATGGTGGGTTTAGCTTTGGATTTAACGCTTCGGTCTCAATTTAAAAATCTGAACCTGGATATGTTCATGCAAGCCGCCTGGAAGAATTTTGGACAGACCGAAAAATCATATACTTTAAGTGATCTGGAAAATTTATTGGGACAATTTACCCAAAATCAAGTTTTTGCGCACGATTTCTTCCGGAGACACATTTACGGAAAGGAGTTTGCCAATTACCAAAGCCTATTAGAACCAGCAGGTTTGCTGTTGCGAAAGACCAATCCCGGTAAAGCCAGCTTGGGTTTGGCCTATTTCAACAACCAGGAAGGAAAAGTAATAGTACAGTCCGGCACCTTGGTTGGGAGTCCGCTTTACCTGGCAGGTATAGACCAGGATGATATAATCATCAGTTTGGATGGACAAGCCATTGCTAGTACTGAGGTTTTGCAGAAGATACTTTCCGGCCACAAACCCGGCGATCAGGTACGCATTCAATTTCAGCAACGCGGTGAAATTAAAACTGCTATTGCTACTTTAATCAAAGATCCGACTTTACAGGTAGTCACGTATGAAGAAGCAGGTAAACCCGTTACAAAAAAAATAAAAGCTTTCCGGGAAAACTGGTTAGGACCGAAGGCAAAATAACGTTTTCATATTAAGTCCGATGAAAGATACTTTTCTGCTAATTTATTCGTAATTTTAATAACTTGAATTATTTCTTAATCTTCAGACTTTGAAAGCTAAAAATATATTTTTACTTGGCCTCGGACTTTGCTGGTCGGTGTCCGGTTTTAGCCAAGCAGCAACTGGCGCTCAGGAATTAAATACGGTACCTCCTGCGCAGACCGAATTAGTAAAACCAATACAACCCGAAGTAAGCGTAACTCCAGCTGCTGGTTTTTATACGCCCGGCAAAATACAATACAACTTTTCTGTTGGTTCCCAGTTTAGCCGTTTTGGTTCGGCTGCATATATTCAGCCGAGCATTTCCTATTCGCTAACCAAGCGGTTCAGCACCTTTGCGAGCGTTAGTTTCATGCAAACGTATGGGTCTATGTTCGGCCGTTATCCCTTAGAATCTGAATTACCAGGAGCTTCCTTTAACCAGAGGCAATTACATTCGGTGGTACAGTTGGGCGGCAATTATGTAGTTAATGAAAAACTAAATATCACGGGCAGTGTTTGGCGCGATTTTTCCAAACAATCAGCTACCTATAATATGCCCATCAATGTATTTTCGCCGGGTGGTACCAAAGGCATGCAATTCCGGGCTAATTATAAACTAACCGATAATCTATCGGTATCGGGTGGTTTCCGTTATTCAAACGGGGCTAATTAT
>Ga0210040_10007649_pt1 | contig 13014 bp, 10 predicted proteins | sample CryGeyCG12114_NA_FD_185462 | JGI IMG/M metagenome (GOLD analysis project Ga0210040, IMG submission 185462) | Groundwater microbial communities from aquifer - Crystal Geyser CG19_WC_8/21/14_NA (SPAdes) (version 2) | ecosystem: Environmental > Aquatic > Deep subsurface > Groundwater | place: USA... | reverse complement strand
GCCCACCCCGACCCGTCCACCTTCCAGATCCTGCCCTGGCGCGACACCAGCCCGGCGACGGGACGGATGTTCTGCGACATCTCGATGCCGGACGGCTCGCCGTCCTACGCCGACCCGCGCTACGTGCTCAAGCGCGCCCTGAAGAAGGCCGCCGACCTCGGCTTCACCTTCTACACCCACCCCGAGGTGGAGTTCTTCCTGTTCAAGGACCCGCTGCTGCCCGGGGTCCCGCCGGAGCCGGTCGACCAGTCCGGCTACTTCGACCACACCCCGCAGAGCCTGGGCAGCGACTTCCGGCGCAAGGCGATCACCATGCTGGAGCAGATGGGGATCTCGGTCGAGTTCTCCCACCACGAGGGCGGCCCGGGCCAGCAGGAGATCGACCTGCGCTACGCCGACGCGCTCTCCACCGCGGACAACCTGATGACCTTCCGGGTGGTGGTCAAGGAGGTCGCGCTCTCCCAGGGCATCCACGCCTCGTTCATGCCCAAGCCCTTCACCGAGCACCCGGGCTCGGGCATGCACACCCACATGTCGCTGTTCGAGGGCGACAACAACGCCTTCTACGACGCCTCCGCCGAGAACCACCTGTCGAAGGTGGCCCGCTACTTCATCGCCGGGCTGCTGCGGCACGCCGGCGAGATCACCGCGGTGACGAACCAGTGGGTCAACTCCTACAAGCGGCTGGCCGGCGGCGGGGAGGCGCCGAGCTACGTCTGCTGGGGCCGCAACAACCGTTCGGCCCTGGTCCGGGTGCCGATGTACAAGCCCAACAAGGGCGCCTCGGCCCGGGTCGAGCTGCGCTCGATCGACTCCGGCGCCAACCCGTACCTGTCCTTCGCGCTGATGCTGGCCGCCGGGCTGGCCGGGATCGAGGGGGAGTACGAGCTGCCGGAGGGCGCCGAGGACGACGTCTGGTCGCTGACCGAGCGCGAGCGGCAGGCGCTGGGCATCTCGCCGCTGCCGCGCAACCTCGACGAGGCCATCCGGGCGATGGAGCAGTCCGAGCTGGTGGCCGAGACGCTCGGCGAGCACGTCTTCGACTTCTTCCTGCGCAACAAGCGGGCCGAGTTCGAGGAGTACCGGCGGCAGGTCACCCCGATCGAGCTGCGCCGGATGCTGCCCGTCCTCTGAGAGCGATCTGACGCCGGTCAGGTCAATCCGAGAACTCGGGCGACGTCCCGTCGGCGCGGCTCAGCAGACGATGGGGAGCACTGACGACAGGTCCGCGCGCAGTCCCGAGGCGCTGACCCGGCCGGTGGCCACGGCCTCGGCCCAGTCCAGGGTGCCCGCGGCCAGGCGGAGGAAGGTGACCGGATCGGTCTCCACCACGTTGGGTGGTGTGCCCCGCGTGTGGCGCGGCCCCGGGTCCCCGATCGCGCACTGCACCGCCGCGTACGGGGGCACCCGCACCTCCACCGAGCGCCCCGGGTGGCGCGTGGCCAGCGTGGCCGTGAGCGCCCGGGTGCTCCGGGCCAGGGCGCCACGGGTCAGGGTCAGCGACGGCGCGTCGGCCGGCAGGGAGCGGTTGTGGGCGTCCACCCAGAGCACGAGCTCGACCAGGTTCGCCGTCACGGCGTCGTCGACGGTGGCCGCTCCGGCCCGGGTGCCGACGACCGTCGCCGCCCCGGCCAGCGCCCGCTCCAGGGCCGGGACCACCTCCCGCAGGTCCGCAGGTCCGCCGGGAGCGTCGCCCGAACGGCTCCCGGCCGGGGCCGGGTGACCGAGCAGCGAGTCCAACGGACGCGGCCGCTCGCTGGTCCGCGTCCCGAGCGCGGCGACCAGCCGCCTGCTGAGCGTGAGCAGCGACGGCAGCCGGTCGGGAACGGCTCCGTCGGGTCCGTCCGCGGTCAGCGCCTCGACCACGGTGGCGTACTGCTCCAGCAGCGCCTCGGCCGGTCGTTGTCGCAGCCCTGCCACGTGGTCCTCCTCGTTACGGTCCTGCGAACGCCGTAGTGGTCCGCGTCCGCGTCCCCTATGATCGCCGCACGGCTCGGGGTCGGAGCAGCGGAGGGGTTTGCCGCAGTGAGACTGACCATCCTGGGCGGAGGCGCGGCCTGGCCCACCCCTCACCAGGCCTGCAGCGGCTACCTCGTCGAGCACGACGGCCACACCCTGCTGGTCGATCCCGGGTACGCGGTCCTGCCCCAGCTGCTGGCCCTGCGTCCGGACGCCGACGTCGACGCCGTGCTGGTGAGCCATGGCCACCTCGACCACTGCGCCGATCTGGCGGCGGTGCTGTCGGCCCGCTACGCCGCCGGCGCCCGCACCCCGCTCCCGGTCCTGGCCCCACATGGCGTCCTGTCCACGCTGCTGCGCTCGGCTCCGGACCGTACGGCGAGCCGGACGGCCGAGGTCGTTCCCGTGGCCGACGGTGGCACCTACGTCCTCGGCCCGTTCCGGGTGACGGCTGCCCTGCTGCCGCACCACGTGCCGACCGCGGGCTTCCGGATCAGTGCTGACCGGCGCGTCCTCGCCTACACCGGGGACAGCGGCGAGTGCCAGGAGCGGGTGGCCCTGGCCACGGGGGCTGACGTCCTGCTGGCCGAGGCCACCTACACCGGGGAGGTGCCGGCGGGGGAGCGGGGCTACCTCTCCAGCTCGACCCAGGCGGTGCAGCTGGCTCTGGCCGCCCGGGCCGAGCACACGATCCTCACCCACCACCGGCCCGGGGAGGCGGTCGAGCCCTGGCTGACCGCCGCGCGGGTCGCCGGACTCAGCCACGTCCTGGCCGCCTCGGCCGGGATGAGCGTCGACCTCGGCCGCCGGCCTACGGGGTGGACGCCGGTGAGGCGGCCGGAGCCGGTCCGGGGCATGGCCCGGTGGTTGACCTCCGAGCCTCGGATGGCGGGGGAGTTCGGGTAACACGGCTGTAACATGCAGGCGTGACGCGGCTGCAGACCACCCAGGGCACCCTGGCCCGCCGCGGTTTCGTCGATGCCGGGGCCGCGCTGCTCCTGCTGCAGGACTGGGAGGCCGGGCACGAGCCGGTGCTGGAGCTGGTGCTCGAATCGGCCGACCCGGATCTGGCCCTGGTCGGGCTGGACCGGCTCTACTCCCAGGTCCCCGGGCTGCCGGCCCGGCTGCTGGCCGCCCCCGTGCTGGCCCGGCACCTCGTCCAGGTGCTCGGTGCCAGCATCTCCCTCGCCCAGCACCTGCGTGCCCACCCCGAGCACCTCGACCTGCTGGACGCCGAGCTCGTCCAGACCCCGGCCGCCGAGCTGCGCCGCCGGCTGGTCGGTGTCACCGGCGCCGACCCGGACGCGGCGGTGCCGGTGGCCACCGAGCTGACCGGTGACCCGTTGCGGCTGGCCTACCGCGGTGAGCTGCTGCGGATCGCCGCGCGTGACCTGTGTGCTCCGGAGCCGATCGAGGTGGTGGACGAGGTCGCTGACGAGCTGTCCGACCTGGCTGACGCCACCCTGGAGGCCGCGCTGGCCATCGCGCGGGCGCGGGTGGGCAAGGCGTCGCTGCAGACCCGGCTGGCGGTGGTCGGCCTGGGCAAGTGCGGTGCGCAGGAGCTGAACTACGTCAGCGACGTGGACGTGCTGTTCGTGGCCGAGCCCGTCCTGGACGAGGCCGGCGAGCCGGTGGCCAGCGGAGACGCCGCGGTGTCGACCGCCACCCGGCTGGCCGCCGAGCTCACCCGGATCTGCTCGGCCCACACCGCCGCCGGGACCATCTGGGAGGTCGACGCCGCCCTGCGTCCCGAGGGCCGGGCGGGACAGCTGGTCCGCCGGCTGGCCAGCCACCGTGCCTACTACGAGCGTTGGGCCAAGACCTGGGAGTTCCAGGCCATGCTCAAGGCCCGGTCCTGCGCCGGCGACCTGGCTCTGGGCCAGGAGTTCGTCGACATGGTCACCCCGATGGTCTGGCGGGCCGCCGAGCGTGACCACTTCGTCTCCGACACCCAGGCCATGCGCAAGCGGGTGGTCGCCCACATCCCCGCCCGCGAACAGGGCCGTGAGCTCAAGCTCGGCGAAGGCGGGCTGCGCGACGTCGAGTTCTCCGTGCAGCTGCTGCAGCTCGTGCACGGACGGGTGGACGAGCGTCTCCGAGTCCGTGCCACCCTGCCCGCGCTGAAGGCGCTGGTCGACACCGGCTACGTCGGGCGGGACGACGGCAAGGGCTTCGGCCTGGCCTACCGGTTCCTGCGCACCCTGGAGCACCGGATCCAGCTGTTCAACCTGCGCCGGACGCACGTGCTGCCTGACGCCACGGCCGACCTCCGCCGACTCGGTCGCTCCTTCGGCTACGCCGACCCGGCCACCGAGCTGCTCTCGACCTGGCGGAACTGCTCGGCGAGGGTGCGGAGGCTGCACGAGCGTCTCTTCTACTCCCCGCTGCTCGATGCGGTCGCCCGGATCCCCACGTCGGAGCTCCGGCTGACCACGGGTGCCGCCGCCGACCGCCTCCAGGCGCTCGGCTACGCCGACCCCGCCGCCGCCCTGCGGCACATCGGCGTGCTGAGCCAGGGGGTGACCCGGCAGGCCGAGATCCAGCGGCAGCTGCTGCCCGCCATGCTCGGCTGGTTCGCCGGCGCGCCGAACCCCGACCAGGGCCTGCTGGCGTTCCGACAGGTCTCCGAGGCGTTGGGCACCACCCCCTGGTACCTCCGGGCGCTGCGCGACGAGAGCGCGATGGCGGAGCGCCTGGCCCGGATCCTCGCCTCCGGCCAGTACGCGGTCTCCCTGCTCACCCGGGCGCCGCAGACGGTGCAGATGCTGGCCGGCGAGCACGAGCTGACGCCCCGCTCGCTGGTCGAGCTGGGGAACGAGATGCGTGCCGCCGCCCGCCGGCAGAGCAGCACTGCGGCTGCGGTGGAGGCGATCCGGGCGATCCGCCGACGCGAGCTGTTCCGCGTCGCTGCTGCCGACCTGCTCGGTGAGCTGGACGTCCTCGGGGTGGGGACTGCCCTGACCGACCTCGCCTCGGCCACCATCGACACCGCCCTCGCGGTGGTGCGGGACGCTGCCGGCGGGGACGCCGCCGTCCCCCGCATCTCCGTCGTGGCGATGGGTCGCTGGGGCGGTCGCGAGCTCTCCTACGCCTCCGACGCCGACGCGATGTTCGTGATGGCCGACGCCCCTCCCGCCGGCGGCACCGGAGCCGACACCACCCGGGCGGCCAGTGCGGTGATCAGCGAGCTGCGCCTCCTGCTGGCCAAGCCGGGCGTCGACCCTGCCCTGGCCGTGGACGCCGACCTGCGACCCGAGGGCAAGGGCGGTGCGCTGATCCGCTCGCTCAGCGCCTACCGCAACTACTACGCGCGCTGGTCCTCCACCTGGGAGCTGCAGGCGCTGGTCCGGGCCGAGTCGATGGCCGGTGACCGCGAGCTCGGGGCCGAGCTGATGGCCGAGATCGACGCCCGGCGGTGGCCGGCCGAGGGCATCAACTCCTCCCAGCTCTCCGAGATCCGCAAGCTCAAGGCCCGGGTGGAGGCCGAGCGGCTGCCGCGGGGCGCCGACCCGGCCAAGCACACCAAGCTGGGACCGGGGGGCCTGGCGGACGTGGAGTGGACCGTCCAGCTGCTGCAGCTGCAGCACGCCCACGACCATCCGGAGCTGCGCTCCTCGCGCACGGTGGCCGCGCTGCGGGCGGCTCGCGACGCAGGCCTGGTCGACGGCGCCGACGCCGGTCACCTGGAGGCGGCGTGGCTGCTGGCCAGCCAGATCCGCAACCAGATCATGCTGGTGCGCGGACGCGGTTCGGACTCGCTGCCCTCGGACACCCGTGAGCTGGCCGTGCTGGCCGAGCTGCTCGGCTACGGACCGGGGGAGTCCTCCCACCTGCTGGCGGACTACCGCCGGGTCACCCGACGGGCTCGCGGCGTGGTCGACCGGGTGTTCTGGGGGCAGCCGGCCGGCTCCCGATGAGCATCCCGCCCACGCGTCAGGCGACCGCCCGAGTCACCAGCAGCTCCTGCTCCACGACCGTGGGCAGGTGCAGGGTGCGGTAGCCGACCTCGTCGAACAGCACGGTGATCTCCTCGCCCTCGACGCTCATCACCAGCCCGTCGCCGAACGCGCGGTGGTGGACCGGGGCCTGGCTGACGAACGGCGAAGGGCGGGTCCCCTCCTGGTCCTGCTCGCGGCCGGCCACCCCCGAACGGCAGTTGTCGCACTCGTCGCACCGCGCGGGGTCGACCTCACCGAAGTAGGCCAGCAGGAACTGCCGTCGGCAGCGCCGCGTCTCGGCGTAGTTGCGCATCCGCTCGATCCGCGACTTCTGCGTGGCCCGGTACATCTCCGCCCGGCCGCTCACCCGGTCCACCTCGGAGACGCCGCTGTCGTCGCTCTCCAGCTCCTCCATCAGGTTGAGGATCCGGCCGAGCGTGCGGGGACCGAGGCCGCTCTGCTCGGCCAGCTCAGCCCGCGAGGCGCCCGGGCTGGTGGCCAGCGCGACGACGACCTTCTGCACGTCAGGGACCCGGGGGACCGGTGCGGTGAAGAAGGTGGCGAGGCTGAGGTCCTCCGGACGGTAGAACAGGGTGGCCGACGCCGGACCGCCGTCGCGCCCCGCGCGCCCGACCTCCTGGTAGTAGGAGTCCGGGGACTCCGGCGCCTGACCGTGCAGGACGAAGCGGATGTCGGACTTGTCCACCCCCATCCCGAAGGCGGACGTGGCCACCATGACGTCCACCTGACCGGACATGAAGTCGCGTTGCGCGGCGTCGCGGACCGACGTGGCCAGGCCCGCATGGTAGGCACCGGCGCGCAGCCCGCGCTCGAGGAGCTCGGCGGCCAGCCGCTCGGTGGCTGCCCGCGTCCGCAGGTAGACGATCCCCGGGCCCGGCAGCGAGACGGCCGCCTCGACGACGCTGCGGCGCTGGTCGTCCTCGTCCAGGGAGCGCTCGGCGGCGAGGAAGATGTTCTCCCGGGCGGTCCCGCCGACGATCACCGTGGGGTCCTGCAGCCGCAGCCGGGCCACGATGTCGTCGCGGACCCGGGGCGCGGCGGTGGCGGTCATCGCGATCCGGCGCGGGCGACGGCCGTCCGGCGGGGCGAGGTCGTCCAGCAGAGAGCCCAGCTGGGCGTAGTCGGGCCGGAAGTCGTGGCCCCAGGAGGAGACGCAGTGCGCCTCGTCCACGGCGACCAGCGAGGGCAGCAGCGCGGCGACCTGGGCGCGCACCTCGTCGTTCGCGAGCTGCTCGGGGGAGAGGAAGAGGAACTCGAGCTCTCCCCGGGTCATCGCCTCCAGGGTCTCGCGACGCTCTCGTGGCCCCTCGGCCGAGCTGAGCCGGCCGGCACGGGTCTGGTGCCCGCGCACGGTCAGCCTCTCCATCTGGTCCTTCTGCAGCGCCAGCAGGGGGGACACCACCACCGTCGGTCCGGCGAGCAGCACCGCCGGCAGCTGGTAGGCCAGCGACTTCCCACCACCGGTCGGCTCGATCAGCAGGACGTCGTGGCCGTCCAGGAGCCCCTGGACGGCCTCGCGCTGACCCGGTCGCAGGGTGGCGTGCCCGAAGACCTCGAGCGCCACCTCCCCGATCGGATCGGGCCGCCTGGTCTCCGGCGGGGGAGGCGAACCCTCGAGCACGACGTCCTCACGACTCCTTGAGGCTGGTCCGGGACCGGGCGGTCAGGCCTGGGCCACGTTGGTGGCCCGCGCGACGTCTGGACGACGGGTGAGCAGGGCACCGAGCATGATCATGCCCAGACCGAGCGCCAGGTGCAGGAGGTCGTCGGCCACGTTCAGCGGCACGAAGTTGCCAGTGGAGCTGTTGCCCACAGCCAGGCCGTAGACGAACAGCACCAGGTAGATGACGCCACCGCCGACCAGGTAGCGCTTCGCGCCGTTGATGGTGCGGGACAGCACCAGCCCGGCGACGCCGAAGAGGAGGTGGACGATGTTGTGCAGGATCGACACCTGGAACAGTCCGAGGAGCTTGGCCTCGGACTCGTGTCCGGCGAACATCATCGAGCTGTAGTCGGTGGTGATGCCGGGGATGAAGCCGAGGACGCCAACCGCGAGGAAGACGACGCCGACGAGCTTGGCGGCCTTCTGCACGGCGGTGCCACCGGTCGCGCGGCGCCCGCTGGCGTCGGCGGACATGGAGTTGGACACGGGAAGATCTCCTTGATGCTGTGAGGGGAAGTCCCGCCCAGGATTACCCGCGGGACGAGATCCCGAACCCTGGCGCGGAGCCGGCCACGGGTGGCCGTCCTGCTCACTTCTCCAGAACCGACCGGACTAGACGCAGCACGTCCTGCGGCGTCCGTCCCGCGTCGAGCAGCGGCTGCAGCACGGCCCGGAGCTCGGCCCGGGTTCGGTCGGACTCCTCGACCCGCTGGTCGGCCACCACCGTCCCGTGCCGGCCGGCCGTCACCACGAACCCCTCCTGCTCCAGCGCGCGGTAAGCCTTCGCCACGGTGCCGGGCGCCACCCCGAGCTCGTCGGCCAGGACGCGGACCGGGGGCAGCCGGGCACCCGTCGGCAGGGCACCGCTGGCGACCCGGTCGGCGACCTGGGTCTGGACCTGCTCGAAGACGGGCAGCTCGGCGGTCGGATCGACCGTCAGGGCCAGGTCGGGGTGCTCGGCCACAGCGGCTAGCGTGCCAGAGCGTCGGTCGGCTCGCGCTGGCGCAGCGTGACCACCAGCAGCCCGAGAGCGACGAGCTGGCTGACGGCGACCACTCCCACCAGCGTCGGCAGGGAGCGGGCGTAGAGCCAGCCGGCCAGGCCGCCGCCGACCACCGCGGCCCCGCCCTGCACAGCGGCGAAGGCGCCGTAGGCGGACGCCCGGCGCTGCTTGGGCACCAGGTCGGCGACCAATGCCTTGACGGTGGAGTCCTGGACGCCCACGGCGGCACCCCAGACGAGCACCCCGGTCACCGCGACGGCGGCCCGGTTGGAGAAGGCGAGCAGCGGCACGGCGCTGACCAGGAAGGGCAGCACCAGCAGGATCCGCCCAGCGAGCCGCTCGTAGAGCCAGCCCGTGGCCAGGGCGGCGAGGGCTCCGGTGGCCATCGCCCCGGCGTACACCACCGGTACCACCGCCAGGGCGACCACGTTGTCGCGCGTCAGGTGGAAGGAGATGACACCGAAGGTGACCAGCCCCGCGGTGGCTGCGCCGGCCGAGGCGGCGAACAGCCAGAACGCCCGGGGGAGTCGCTGGACAGCCGGCCGTTCCAGGGCCGCGGTCCTCGGCTGCACCGTGGCCGTCGCGGCGGCAGCGGCCGCACTGTCCACCGGCGCCGGCGTCATCCGCCGTCGGACGGTCACGAGCAACAGCATCGCCACCGCCCCGGGCACGGCGAGCAGCGCCAGGGACGGCCACAGCACCCCCGTCAGGGCGGCCACGGCGGCGACCAGCAGCGGCCCCGCGAAGGCGCCGACCTGGTCCAGCGCCTTGTGCACGCCCAGTCCACGGCCCATGCCGACCGCAGCAGCGGCCTCGGCCAGCAGGGCGGACTTGGCGGGGCTGCGGACGGCTTTGCCGGTCCGCTCGGCCAGGATCAGCACGGCGGCGACGCCGAGTCCGGCGGCGCCGAGGAACGGGGTGAGAGCCAGCAGGGGCACGCAGACTGCGGTGAGCCCGTAGCCGGCCAGGGTCAGGGCCCAGTAGCGCCCCGTCCGGTCGGCGAGGCGGCCCGAGAACAGCCGCAGCACCAGGGCGACAGCCTCACCCGCACCGGTCACCAGACCCACGACCAGCGCGGTGGCACCGAGCGAGGCGAGCAGCGGCCCGTAGACCGAGCGGGCTCCCTCGTAGACCATGTCGGCGGCCAGGCTGACCACACCGAAGCCGACCACCGACCGCCAGGCCGCTGACGCCACCTGTCCGCCCCCCTTCACCTGGTGGTGCGTGCCGCTCGCTGCTGGGCCGCGTGGTAGGCCTCGAGGGTGGCAGCCGCGGTGTTGTCCCAGCTGAAGCGGGAGGAGTGGCCGGCGGCGTTCGCCCCCATCCGCACCCGCTCGCCGGGGTCGTCCAGCAGCGCGGCCAGCGCCTCGGCCCACTGCCCGGCCTCGTGACCGGGGACGAGCAGACCGGTCTGGCCGTCCCGCACGGCGTGCCGCAGCCCGCTGACGTCGGTGGCCACCACCGGGCGACCACAGGCCTGGGCCTCCAGGGCCACCAGGCCGAAGGACTCGTTCCAGGAGGGAACGCCGACCACGTCGGAGACGCAGTACCAGCGGAACAGGTCCGAGCGGGGGGAGTGCGGGCGGAAGTCGACGAGATCGGCGACGCCGAGCTCGCTCGCGAGCGGTCCCAGGGACCGCGCCCACTCCGCCTGCGGTCCGCTCGGGCTGCCGATCAGGATCAGCCGGAGCCGCTCGCGGCGCTCGGGCCGGCGCGCCACCAGCTCCGCGACCGCACGGATCAGCACGTCCGGGGCCTTGAGGGGCTGGATGCGGCCCACGAACAGGACCACCTCGTCGTCCTGGCCCACGCCCAGCTGGGCCCGGGACTTCGGCTGGTCGCAGGGGTGGAAGGTGTGCAGGTCGACCCCCGGAGGCACCACCGCGATCTGCTCGGCAGCGGCGGCGTAGAGCTGCTGCAGCTCCTCGGCCTCGTCCTGGGTGTTCGCGGTGAGCAGGTCGGCACCGGCGACGATCTCGGCCTCACCGCGCTCCCGGACGTCCGGCTCGCGGGTCTGGCCGCCGCCCAGCGCCAGGTTCTTGACGCGGGCCATCGTGTGCATGGTGTGCACCAGCGGCAGCCGGTGCTGGCGCGCCAGCTCCAGCCCCGCCATGCCGGAGAGCCAGTAGTGGGTGTGCAGCAGCTCGTGGCCGTCCAGCCGGTCCCCGACCCCGGCGACGAAGGCGGGCACCAGCGCGAGCAGATCCTCCTTGGCCACCGGCTCGCGGGGACCAGCCGGGACCGGGACGACGCGCGTGTGCTCGTTCACCTCGACGACGTGGGCCCCTGCGTCCTCGGCCCGGGTGAAGACGTCGACCTTGAACCCGCGCTCACCGAGCCGACGGGCTACCTCGGCGACGTAGACGTTCAGGCCGCCGGCGTCGCCGACGCCGGGGGTGGCCAGCGGCGAGGTGTGCAGGCTGACCATGGCGATGCGCTGCGGGTACGCGACCGAGGTCACCGCGCAACCTCCCTCCGCCCTACGGGGAGGTCCCGCATCAGCCTGCCCACCCTAGCGGGCGCGCGCCTGCCCGAGCAGGTCGACGATCTCGGCCCACGACGTCACCACAGCCAGCACGCCGACCGTCTGCAGGGCCGCACGGCGGGCCTCCCGCTCGGGCGCCTGCACGAACTGGAGGTTCCCGATCGTGGGCAGACCGGCCGCCACCGCGGAGGTGGCACCGGCGACGGAGTCCTCGACCGCCAGCCCCTCGGCCGCGGTGGTCCGGAGCTCGGTCATGGCGTGCAGGTAGATCGCCGGGTCGGGCTTGCTGGTCGGGACGGGCAGGGAGTCCTCGGCGGAGAACCGACGCTCGGCGGGGAAGAACTGGGCCATCCCCGTCACCTCGAACGAGGCCGCGATCCGGACGTCCGCACTGGAGCTGACCGCGGCCACCTCGTAGTGCGCGGCCAGCTCGGTGAGGGGCTCCAGCACCGTCGGGTCGGGGTGCAGAGCGGTCCGCAGATGAGCCGTCACCGCCTGCTGCTCGGCTTTCACCCAGCTGTCGAGCTGGCCGGTCATGTCGATGCCGTGCTCGGCGGCGAGGGCGCTGATCGTCGTGCGGTAGTTCAGCCCCGTCGTGGCCAGCCGCAGCTCCTCCGGGTCGTACACCCGGTGCACGCCGTGCTCGGCGAGGAAGCGGCTGGTCACCTTGGCCGAGGCGACGAACGCCGGCTCCTCGGAGGGGAAGAGGTTGCCGTCCGCGTCGCACAGGAGGACCCGCACGGGTTGCAGCAGGTCCAGGTCAGGGCGGCTCGGGCCGGTCGTGGTGGTGGTCATACCAGACGCTCCTCGGTCACGGGCGAGCTTCTCCGAGCCCGGGCAGGGCCCGCGCTGCACGGCGTGGCGATGCTAGCGGAGCCTCCACCCGGGGTGGCGTCACCGGAGCGGGTCACGAGTCGGCGTCGGCGGCCTCGTTCGGGTCGCGCGGGCGGTACCGAGTCCGTAGGGTCGTCGCTCGTGACCCGAACTCGCCGCCTCGCCGCCGTCACCTCCAGGTTGGCTGCCCCGTCCCTGCCCCTGACCGGCGTCGCCGGCGAGGAGTACTGACGTGGGCCTGATCTTCCGGCGCAGTTTCCGGGGGCCGGCCGGCACCCGCATCACCGCCAGCAGGAGGGGGCTCTCGGCGTCCAAGCGCTTCGGTCGGGTGACCGTCGACTCGCGCGGGCACGTCACCGTGCGGCTCTTCCGCGGCCTCTCCTGGCGGATCTTCTGAGCCTGGTCGACCGTCCACCGTGGCGCTGCGCCCGCCGCGAGCTGGTGCGCCGCACCCTGACGCCCTGAACAACACCTCTTTCTCTCTCGACCCCCTCCTGGCCGCGGCCTGGATCACGCTGGTCCCGGCTGGGCACCGCCACGCCACCTTCGAGGAGCAGGTCGTCCCTGACCGACAGCGCGCGGGCCGCCATCAGCAGCGTGATGGTGGCCCGGCGCGGTGATCGTGCGACTCCCCCAGGGGACCGGGGCGTCAAACAAGAATCGATCCTCCTGGTCGAGCCGGCCTGAGACCTAGCAGTCGTTGAGAGTTCGAAGTGCTTGCGCGTGGTTGGGTCTCGTAGATTTTCTTGGTCAAATCTCTCTGATTAGACAAGTTGCTGTTTGACGTCGTTTAATTCGGTGCAGATTGTGATTCTCGCGGATGGCTGCGGACTGGGCAAGCCAGCAATAGGTCCCAGAGGGCGGGGGGTCGTCGTAGCTGGTTGCCCTGTCATTGGCCACGGGGCTCAGTACCCACCTAGCTCCCTCCGGTTGGCGTCGGCGCGGACCGGCCGCAGTCGCTCGCCGGGGACCCACTCCTGCACCACCCACGGGGGACCGTCGTCGTCAGGCCGAACGATTCGCGAGTGGCCGTACCCCCGGGCCCCCCATTCGTGTGGATCAGCCAGCCCGCGCCGCAGGCGCCGCCGCTGTAAGGCCTGTCTTGCTGGAC
>Ga0210040_10007648_pt1 | contig 13014 bp, 5 predicted proteins | sample CryGeyCG12114_NA_FD_185462 | JGI IMG/M metagenome (GOLD analysis project Ga0210040, IMG submission 185462) | Groundwater microbial communities from aquifer - Crystal Geyser CG19_WC_8/21/14_NA (SPAdes) (version 2) | ecosystem: Environmental > Aquatic > Deep subsurface > Groundwater | place: USA... | reverse complement strand
ATATACATGACGTGCCCCATCTTTTAACAGCGGAGATAATTCTTTGGAAAGAACCGGATTAAACTTGTTTTCCTGGCCCGAAAATGTATACAGATGCTGTTGGTCGGCAAAAAAAGGTTTATCCGCTACCATAGTGCCGGCAATAATGCGCTGGTTGTCCGGTATAGGAAAATGTTGTACTATCTTACCGGCAGCATCTAGTTTTATAAATCCCTGCCGGGAAACCACCCACAAATAATGCGCTTTATCTTCCGCCAGTTGTGTTACGGCCGCCAGAGACATATTTAGCGTACCTGACAACACTTTGGAGACCAGGATAAAATCTTTTTCGTCAGTAGCGCGGTACAAATTTCCGGCTTCCGAAATACACCAGATGGTATTATTATAGGTTTGCGTGATACTCTTGATTATATTTTTGGAGCTGTTTTTGGAATTGGCAGAAGTTAAGTAGGCTTTGATAGATTTCCGGTCGGCGCTTAATTGATTGAGGCCCTTATCCGTGCCAATCCAAAGGTTACCTGCCCGGTCTTCGTACAACGCTAATACCAGGTTAGAAGACAGCTTAATACCAGTTGAGGTAGTGTTTATTAATTCCGTGCTGTAGCCATCGTAGCGGTATAAACCAGTTTCGGTACCAAACCACATAAAGCCTTGGTGATCTTGCAGGATGCACTTTACTTTAAGCCCTTCCAGCGCCGCTACTTTTATAAATTTATTTTTATAGGAATTCTGGCCTTGGGTTAAGCCCGGCCAGGCGATAAACCAAAACAGCATAACCAGGCAAAGCAAGTTCTTTTTAAAAAAACTATCGGGTAAAACAAACCGCATATTTTAGTTATAGCTGTTTAGGTATTTATGTCTGGTAATTTTATAAATTTAATACAATAGATTAATATTATTCTGGAACGTTTTTTTACCAGTACGGGTGCAATTTCAACTTAAGCTTTTTTACTGCTAAGGCTTTTAACAATTTTCATGGCTTTGCTTATTTGCTTATATAATAGACAAAGTAAAGTCAGCGTACTTGAGTATTCTTTATTTCATCCTTTTATTAATTCGGTATAAGTTGGGTTGTTTTTCTCAGAAATTGTTTTAAAACAAAACTGGTTTACTGAACCTTAGCCCCACCCTTCCCCTGCGAGGAGAAAGAGGTGAAATCAAGTTAATAAAGGGCTCTCTCTTTTATGAAGATGCATTTAGGATAAGGTGTTAAAATAACTTATTCTAACACAAACCCAATTCAACAGCCTTATAGAAAAAAGCCGGACTTATTAAGCCCGGCTTATTACTTATCATAGAAATGATAGAAGCTTTACCCTACCATGAGTTTAAGTTGCTGCACACTAGTAGCGGTGGTTAAGCGGGCAATATACAGGCCTACCGGCGCACCATTCACCTGCCATTCTACCTGCTTTAATATCTTGGCATTTGCTTTACCATTGGGCAGTTGTTTCACCAAAGTGCCTTTCAGGTCGTAATCTGGGTTTCTGACGGAAAATTTAGAAAGCACCAGGAAAGTAAATAAGCTTAAATCGCGAAAACTCCGCTTCTTTGGTTACAATCTCTAGGCTAATAAAACTACGTAAAGCGTAGGAGAGGTACACCTTATCACTTACCAGCGGTAAGTTGCGCCCATTTAATTGGTGTGTCGTTAACTTTTTTCTGTTTCGATAATGCTGACCGTTGGGGAGTGCGTAGCAATAACATTTACTATTTTTAAGCCGGCCTTCTCAATCAGGTTTTTCCATTCTTTTTCGGTTCGTTCCTTGCCGCCGGTCATGGCAAGCATATTAACATCTATAAATTTACCGGGATGGGGCGTGTTCCCGTCCGGAATTACGGATTCAATAATGAGCAGTTTGCCTTCCGGCGGCATAGCTTTATATACATTGGCCAGAATCTTTTCTGCTTTTTCATCATCCCAATCGTGCAAAACAAGTTTTAATAAATAGGCCGATGCACCGGCTGGAACTTCTACAAAAAAACTTCCGGCCTCGAACGTGCAGCGCTGTTGTAAATTATTTTTTTCTATGTTTTGTAATGCTTCGTCTTTGATATACGCCTCATCAAATATAATTCCTTGGGCGTTAGTTGCCTGGCTTAAAATGCCGTGGAGCAAAGCGCCGTTGCCCCCGCCAATGTCCACGATGGTGGCAAAGGAGGAAAAATCATACGCCGGTAAAATGCTCATAATGGCGCCTTGGGTTAAGCCACTCATGGCTTTAGTAAAATTCACGCCATCTTCCGGGTGCATTTCATAATATTTCCAAACCGGCATGTGGTGCAAATTATCAAAAGCAATTTCTCCGGTTTTAATACTGTGCAGCAAATTACCCCAGGCCGCATAATGGTCGCCGAGTTGGGAGATAGCCATGGCTTTCATAGAACCGGGCACGTCACTTCGAAGCGTATTACCCAGCGGCGTTAATTCAAATTCGCTTTTCTCGTTTTCAGAAAAAACACCAACGCTGCTTAACGCCCGTAACATGCGGTAAAGGGATGGCGCATGCGTTTGGGTTTCGGCAGCAAGTTGGGCGGCCGTCTTGGGCTTTTCAGCCAAACAGTCGGCAATGTTTAGTTTAGCTGCCGTGTAAATACAGCAAGAGGTCCAGAATCCGGTAATCATCTGCAGCATTTGGGCAGGCGGCGGCGGGGTTTGGGTTAAGTCCATTTTATTTTTGATAGCAGGTTTTTATTATTCTTATTTCTAATTGGTTGAAGTTAATTTTTTCGGATTACAAATTAAACTTAAAAAGCCCGGGATAAAAGCTTATGCTTTTATCCCGGGCAGAGACCTGTAATGTACAGCTTTTATTTCAACTTGGTTAGTATTTTACTCTACCATAAGTTTGAGTTGCTGCACAGCGTTAGCAGTAGTTAATCTAACGATGTACAGACCGGCTGCCGCATTACCTACCTGCCAGGCTACTTGCTTCTGTTCGTTGGCTTTGGCTTTGCCATTGGGCAGTTGTTTTACCAAAGTACCTTTCAGGTCGTAAATAGCTATTGCATAAGCTTCATCCTGGGCAAAGGAGAATTCTATCGTAGCTTTATCAGCAACCGGGTTCGGGTAAGCCGTCAGCGTGGGTTGGATAGCGGTGAATACTTCGGTTGCACCAGGGTTTACCGCTGTTTTAGCAGCAGTAGTCGGGCTGGTAGTGCCAGTGGTTAAACTGCCGCTGTTGATAATAATATTTCCCCCACTCAGCAGCATTTCGGCGGTTTTCACGCCATCCCAGTTGCTGGCATATAAGATACCGCCCGTACTGCTGAATACCGTAATGCCCAGCAGGTCGTTTTTACCCGGCTCGCCTTTATCCGTCATACTTACTTGCAAGGTCAGGTTGCCGCCTACCGAAACCGGGGCTTGCGGGTTGGTGATGTCCTGCAGGTTAGCTTTGCCATTGAAGATAGCTGTTTTAGCCGTTGCTACTTTGGCGTTGACGGATAAAGAAGTCATGGAATTGCCTTTTATCTGGTAAACGTGTACCAGGCCATCCTTTTCTTTCCGGCGGAAGATGGTGTTAATGTTACCTTGTAAGCTTTTGCCGGATTTGTTGTACTTCACGTTAAAGCCAAAGTTGGTTTTGCGGCCTGCATCCGAAGCGTAGGTACCACTGGATTTAGTGGGAATGATATACCCGCCGCCAGTTACAAAATCATTCAATGGTTTATACACGTTTAGCACCTGGGTTTCTTCTTCGGCCGTGTAATAACCACTCACTTCTACCCGGATGGTATATTGTTGGGCATCAGCCGTACCAATATTTACCGGTGCTTTCACTAACACGGTTCCGGTTTTTATATCCGTGGCATTTACTAATACGACACTGGTCCAGCCCTGGGCATCGGTGGTGGCACCGTTGGTGGAATTGGTGTTAACTACCGGCACATTGTCGAGTAAGAAGCGGACTTTAGCCATCCGGATATCTCCGGCATTCGCATCGGTTAAGGGGTTAGAAGTTACGGCCGTGATATCGCGCAGCGTAGCACTTAAGGTAAGCAAGGCTGTACCGGAAGTAGCCGAAGAAGTAGCTACCGACTGAGCACCAGTGTAATCGGCTACGGCGTTTTCCGGCGTGACTAATATTACTACATCCGTATACCCGCTATTGTTGGCCGCTTCACCCGTACCATCGTTCACGCTGACGCGAATGGTATAGGTACCCGGGGCTACCTGCATGTTACCGCTCAAAGACCAGGTACCAGCTCCGGTTGGCGAACTTAAGGTTAAGCTGGCCGGTAAACCGGATACAAAAGCCCCATTATCTACTTTCCAGGAAGTGGAGGCGGTTAAGGTATTGTAGCTGTTATCGGCATCGGTAGCCTTAATGGTAACGGCCGTAACCGGGTCGCTGTATTGTACCTGTTGCGTAGCTTTGTTAGTAGTAACTACCGGGGCGTCATTCACCGTATTAACGGTGAGCGTTACGGTAGCCTTAGCCGTGCCACCATTGCCATCGCTTACCAGGTAAGTAAAGGCATCCGGGCCGTTGTAGTTAAGCGCAGGCGTATAAGTAAAGGAACCATCCCTGCTGAGCGTTAAGCTGCCGTGTGCAACATTACTTTCTGGTACAACGGCGGCCGTTAAGGGATCCTTATTAGCATCGGTGTCGTTGCTCAGCACACCGGGCACAGCTATCGTTAAGGTCTGGCCTTCATCTACCTGATAAGCATCTGCTTTGGCTTCCGGAATAGCATTTACAGTTGTGGTGATGCCGGTATGGGTAGCCGAACAGCCACTTTCGGTTGTTACTTTTACACTTACTACCTGGCCGTTGGTCAGCTTAATGGTAACGTATGTATTAGAAGCGCTACTTTGAACAGAAGTTTCTCCTACAAAAAACTCATAATTGGCAGCAGTAGCCGAAGTGGCGGTAAACGTAACCGATTCGCCGGCATTTATTTTATCATCGGCATCACTGCTTTTCAGGGTTACTTGCGGCAGTGCATTTTCGGTTACGGTTGTAGCCATAGCAGTAGCGCTGCAGTTGGAGGCATTGGTAACCACTACGGTATAGCTGCCAACTGCCGAAACCGACAAGGTTTTACTTGTTTGGCCCTCTATCAAAGCGCCGTTCCTATACCACTGGTTGCCGGTTGCGGCACTGGAAGTTAACAGGGTGCTGCCGCCGGCACAAAAAGAAGTTGTACCCGCAATAGTAGGCGTAGCCGGCGCTTCGTGCACCGTTAAAGTAGCTACCTCGGAGGTTATTTTACCGCCCCCGCTACTACTACTTACTTCCACCAAATATTCGGCGGCATCAGCAACGGTAACAGCAGTAATTTCATAAGTACTGGCGGTAGCCCCGGTAATAGCTTGTCCGTTCTTAAGCCACTTAAAGGAAAGGTTCGAGCCAGTGGCTACCACGCTAAAAGTGACTTTTGTGCTAACGCACCCGGTAGCCGACTGGGGCTGAGCCGTGATCGTAACTGGCGCGCAGGCCACCTCAATCGCGGCTTTACTCTTGCAGCCCGTCGCATTGCCTGTAATGGTGACAGTACCTTTGACGGCCTGGAGGAGGGGCAGTAGCAGGCAGCACTGGGAGAGCTGGGGATTGTTTGCAATAATGATTTCTCCACCTACCGAAGCCAGCTTCTTCAGTTCTGCCACGCTGCTCAACGTGTTATTTGAGTAGATGTAGAGAGGCCCACCCACCGAAGCAAGGTTCTCCAGCCCTGCCAGGCTGCTCATCGTTGGATTGCTTTCAATGTCGAGAGCTCCCCCCACCAAGACCAGCTTCTCCAGGCCCGCCAGGCTGCTCAACATAGAATTGCTTTCGATGATGAGGTGTCCTCCCATAGAAGCAAGGTTCCCCAGCCCCACCAGGCTGTTCAACAAAGGGTTACTGCCGATGTAGAGATGTCCGCCTACCGAGGCAATATTCCCCAGCCCAGACAGGCCGCTTAAAACAGCGTTATTAACTATTTGAATTGACTCCACAGAAGCAAGATTCTTCAGGCCCGCCAGGCTGCTTAAACTAGCGTTTTCATATATCATAAGAGCCCCCACGGAGGCAAGGTTCTCCAGGCCCGCTAAGCTGCTCAAATTAGCGTTGCTTCGGATGTAAAAATTTTCTCCCACGGAGGCAAGCTTCCCCAGCCCCGTCAGGCTGCTCAAACCAGCGTTATTATGTATTCGGAGACTTTTCCCCACCGAAGTAAGCTTTTCCAAACCCGCCAAGCTGCTCAAAACATCATTACTCTCGATGTATAGCCCTCCCCCCACAGAGGTAAGGTTCTCCAGACCTGCCAAGCTGCTCAAACTACTATTGTTTTGGATAGTAAGATGTCCAACCACCGAGGTAAGGTTCTCCAGGCCTGCCAGGCTGCTCAAACTACTATTGGAAACAATGTAGAGATTTTCCACCGAGGTAAGATTTTCCAGGCCTGCCAGGCTGCTCAAACTACTATTGTTTTGGATATTAATATCGCCAACCACCGAAGTAAGCTTTTTTAGGGTCACCAGGCTGCTCAAACTACTATTGTTTTGGATATTAAGATATCCCCCCACAAAGGTAAGGTTCTCCAGGCCTGCCAAGCTGCTCAACGTGCTATTTGAGGTGATGTAGAGGTTCCCCCCCACCGAGGCAAGGTTCTCCAGACCCGAAAAGCTGCTCAAATCGGCGTTGTTCGAAATGTCAACAAATCCTCCCACCTTCGTTAAGCTGGCAAGCGGCGTGAGGTCCGTTATGTCTGCACCCTTGATAATAAGGTTGCCGGTTACTTCTGAGCAGTTAAATGCGTCTACCTCCGCCTGGGTAGTTAAGGTAACATCGCCTTCGCAGACTTTAGGCCCGCAGGCGGCCGCTATTTCGGCCTGGCTGTTACAGTTGGCGGCATTGCCGGAAATGCTGACGATGCCTTTAGTGGCCTGGATAACCGACAGTAGCTGGCAGCATTGGGAAAGTTGGGGATTGTTTTGGATAGTAAGATGTCCAACCACCGAGGTAAGCTTTTCCAGGCCTGCCAGGCTGCTCAAACTATTATTGAAGCTAATGGAGAGATTTCCCACCGAGGTAAGATTTTTCAGGCCCGCCAGGCTGCTCAAACTACCATTGGCGCTAATGTTGAGATATCCCCCCACCGAGCCCAGATTCTTCAGGCCCGCCAGGCTGCTCAACGTCTTATTAAAGTTGATGTAGAGGTCTCCCCCCACCGAGCCCAGCTTCTCCAGGCCCGCCAGGCTGCTCAAATTGCCGTTGTTCGAAATTTCAACAAATCCTCCCACCTTCGTTAAGCTGGCTAGCGGCGTGAGGTCCGTTATGTCTGCACCCATGATATAAAAGTTGCCGGTTACTTCTTCATAGCGGTTATAGCCGAAGAGCTTCACCTGCTCCTGGCTGGAGAGCGTAACACTTCCTTGGTAAGTCTGAGCCTGCAACAGGCCGGGACTGAGGAGCAGCAGCCCGGTCAGGAGCCAGAGCCAGAGAAAGAGCCCGTTTTGGAAGTCTCGCCGGCTGACTGCCAGCTGCTCCGTTGGCTTGTTGGCCGCTACGGCCTGGTACTGCGGGCGGTTAAGGGGTAGAAGGTGTTTCATAATGAGATATATAAGTTAATAGAGTTAAAATAAGATTCAGAGAAAAATTAACCGTTATAACAAACCAGATAACTTATTTTACTTATTAGCTCAAGCCGGCAATCAACAGCTCCAGTTACAGCTAACTTATACAAAGTAAACTATTCGTTTTCAATGGCTTAAATAACGAGTGCAAAGGAAAGAAAAGGTTACCTAAAAGGCTTGCACTTATGTTGCAAAGTCTAGCACCTATGTTACATTACCTCCTAAAACCCCTGTTTCACTTACTTTTAGCTCAGATAGGTAGCTGCTAATAATGGTTGGAGTTGGTAACTTAGTAGGGTAAGCCGTTGAAACCGATGAAAGAGCCGCTCGGAAAAGGAAAAGAAATAAGGGAAGCACCGGTAGAAATATTCCAAGAAATAATTACCTTCGGCAAAAGACTTTTCACCGCTGCGCCATGCTCCGATTTATAGCTATACTTTCTGTAATTTATTGTTGCCTGTTCTGCCCGGTGCTGGCCCAGCACCAGCGGGTAGTAGATAGTGTCCAGGCCCTGCTGCCCACGGCTACCGGTGCCCAAAAAGTAGATATTTACGACATCCTGGCTATTGAGTACAACAACCCGCAGCCCGACAAAGCCCGTCAGTACGCCGATTCGGCGCGCCAGGTGGCCAAGAAACTAGGGGGCGTGCCGGCCCTGAACGGCCAAGGCTCCTTTTACGGCGATGCCGGTGAGCAGCAAAAAGCCATCGCTTCTTTTCAGCAGTCGCTCCGGCAGGATTCTTCTCTCCAGAACCGGGACCGGGTAGCCCGGCACGTGCAGCGGCTGGGTAACCAACTCATGTTAAAAGGTGAATTTCGAACGGCTATTAATTATTACCAGCAGCTTCTGGGCCTGGCCGTAGCTACCCGTAGCTGGAAAAAGTTAACGATTGCTTACGGCAACATGGGAGCCTGTTACCGGTCTATCGACCAGTACAAGCAAGCGCTGTCCTGCTTACTCAAAGCGCTACAGGTGGCGGAAAAGTATAAGCTAAGCAAATTTGAAGGATTCCTGCTAACCGCCATTTCGGAGGTGCACCAAACCCGTAACGACCTTCCGAAAGCCCGCCTTTTTCTCCAAAAAGCTATAACTAAGAGCCGGGCTATTGGCGACGAGCGGGCCGCAGCAGTTTGCGAATCAGATTTTGGAGATATTTTCCTCACCCTCCACCAACCCGATAGCGCCCTGATTCATGCCCAACGGGCGCTAACCTATTTTCAGTCGGTACAAGATTCAGCTACTGCGGCGTTAGTCTTAAGAGATATAGGGTACGCGTATCAACAAAAAAAGCAGCTACCCCAGGCGCTCCGGGTAACGCAGCAAGCTTTGGGTATTGCAAAAAAATACGAAAGAGCTAATGAGGTGGTCGGAGGTCTGTATCAACTGGGCGAAATATATTACGAGCTAAAACAGTATCCGCAAGCCTTGGCGGCCATCCGGGAAGGGCAAGCCGTGAACGAAGAAGCGCAGCTTCCCAGTTCCTCCCTTGATTTTCAGCACCTTTTGGCCCGGATTTATGCCGCCCAGGGCCAGTATGCAAAAGCCTATGCCCACCAAAATCAGCAGCTACAGCTTAAAGACAGCCTTTATCAGCAGGAAAAAGAAAAGAGCATGCAGGAAATGGAAACGCTTTACGAAACCGAAAAAAAAGACGGGGAAATAACCCAGCTCAACCAGAAAAATGCTTTGCAGGAAGCTCGGCTGGCTAAGCAGGCCTTGCTGCGCAACGGCGCGTTAGGGGCTTTGTTGCTGGTCGGCTTGCTGGGCTTTATCGGGTACCGCAACGTGCGGCTGCGGCAACAACACCAGCAGCAGCTCTTGCAGCAGCAGCAAGAACTGGACGATACCAAATCGCGCTTTTTCGCCAACATTGCCCACGAGTTCCGCACGCCGCTTACGCTTATTCAGGGCCCGGCCGAGCAAATAAGCCAACAAGCGCAGGAGCCGGCAGTGCGGGAGTGGTCGCACCTCATCCAACGGCAGTCCGGCCAACTGCAAGGTTTAATTAACCAAATCTTGGATATCAGCAAACTGGAGTCAGGATTGGTGCCAGTAGAGCCAGCGCCGGGAGAACTTATAGGTTTTCTGCGAGGGCTTACCGCTTCGTTTGAGTCGTTGGCTGAGCAGCAGGACATCCGTTTAACCTTTCGGGCGGAGGTGGAGCAACTGCCCACTTCTTTCGACCAACAAAAGTTAGCGCAGGTGGTTAATAATTTACTTTCCAATGCTTTTAAATTTACTTCTACGGGCGGCAGCATACAGGTAAATATAAGCCAACCAACTACCGAGGCAGTAGTAATACAGGTAACCGATACCGGCACCGGCATTGCGCCCGAACATTTGCCGTACGTGTTCGACCGGTTCTACCAGGCCGACGATTCGTTGACCAGAAAAACAGCCGGCACCGGTATTGGGCTGGCCCTGACGAAAGAATTAGTAGAATTGTTAGGCGGCGATATTGGGGTAAAAAGCCAGCTGGGCCAGGGAACAACTTTTACCGTACAGTTGCCCTTGCAACAAAACGCCCTGCCGGTTACGCAAGCCACCACCGAAAACGAACCAGCAACTGCCGCAACGGCTTTTGCTGCTCCCACGGCCGAAACTGTTCCGGAAAGCACCCCGCACCCCGTCTATGCCGCCCTGACCGCCGAAACAGCAGTGCCAGTCGTGCTCCTGATAGAAGACAACCCGGAGGTGCGGCAGTTTGTCCGGCAGATGCTGGCAAACCAATACCAGGTATTGGAAGCACCGGATGGCAAAATGGGCGTGTATCTGGCCCTAGAACACGTGCCGGATTTGATTATTACGGATTTAATGATGCCCGAACTGGATGGCTATGAAGTATGCCGGCAAATTAAAAGGGATGAGAAGACCTCCCATATTCCCATTGTGATGCTGACGGCTAAAGGCGGTTTAGAAAGTAAACTCCAGGGCCTGGAACTAGGGGCCGATGAATATTTGGCCAAACCCTTCCATACCCGCGAGTTACTGCTCCGGCTCCAGAACCTGCTGCTGCACCAAAAACGGTTACAAGAAAAATATCAACAACAACAATCTCAACCTGAAGACCTGTTACCTTTACCGCTGGTAGCACCAGCCCTGCCGCTCGCCGAAGATGCTTTTTTGCAGAAACTACAGGCCGTAATAGCCGCCCACTTAAGCGAAGCAAATTTTAGCATTGAAGAACTGAGCCGGGAAATAGGCATGAGCCGTACGCAAGTGCACCGCAAGTTAAAAGCCTTAACTAACTTGTCGGCCAGCTTGTTTATTCGCCAGGTAAGGTTACAAGAAGCCCTGGCTCTTTTGCAGCAAACCGAGCTAACCGTATCCGAAATAGCGTACCAGGTAGGCTTTAGTTCGCCGGCTTATTTTACCCGTTGCTTCACCGAACAGTTTGCCCAAACTCCTACCGACGTACGCCAGCATCAGGAAAAGGTATAAGGTTTTGCCGTGGAACTAACAGGGAAGGCAAAGCGGCTAACCAGATGCTACTTACGGTTATGGCCAGACGGTTATAATTTTATGCTGTTTCTTCTGTATTTTTTTAGTTATTTGTCCGGAATTGCGGTAACAGTTAAGGGTGAACAACAAAGAAGACCTAACCACTAAAAACTAACAACTGTTTCATGACTAAACTAAGTGTAAATATAAATAAAGTAGCCACGCTCCGGAACGCCCGCGGCGGCAACCGGCCCGATATCGTGCAGGTAGCGCTGGATTGTGAACGTTTCGGAGCCCAAGGTATTACGGTGCATCCGCGACCCGACGAGCGACATATTCGTTACCAGGATGTGCTGGATTTAAAAAAAGTAGTTATCACCGAGTTTAATATCGAAGGCAACCCGACACCTGAATTTTTGGAATTAGTACATCAAGTACAACCCGAGCAGGTAACTTTAGTGCCCGATGCTCCCAGTGCCATTACTTCCAACGCTGGTTGGGATACTATTTACCACCAGGATTACTTGCAACGGATAATTGCCGATTTAAAAGCCATGGGCACCCGCGTTTCTATTTTTGTGGACCCGGTAGCAGAAATGGTAGCAGGCGCGGCCCAAACCGGCACCGACCGCATTGAACTTTATACCGAAGCTTACGCCACGCAATATTTACAAGATCCGGTGGCCGCTTTAGCGCCTTATGCCCAAGCCGCCCAAAAAGCCAACGAATTAGGCCTGGGTATTAACGCCGGCCACGATCTGGATTTAAATAACTTAAAGTACCTGAAAAATAATATAAAGAACTTATTAGAAGTATCTATCGGGCATGCTCTTGTTTGCGATGCTTTGTACTACGGCCTGGAGCATACTATACAGTTGTATTTAAAACAACTGGAATAAGCACCTGTTTAAGCAAACGGGATTTAAAAGCTGATCATTTTTGTTTTAGATTAGTTTGTATTTAAAGCATCGGTAATAAAACCCGTATAATCTGGTAAGATTTAGAACCGAATGGTACGTTTAGGAGCGTATTGCTCCTGGGGTAAATATGGCTGTTGTTATAAATACCGTTAGCTAAATAAAAAAAGTAATAGCTTGAATGATACTCTATATAAAATTATTAAAAACGCTGGGCTTCATTGTGGTAGCCTTGTATCTGCTCCGGTTTTTAATTAGTACCCTTTCTAAAGATAAAGGTTTATATGCTCCCGATCCGAGCCGGCATTTTTTTATGCTGTTCTGGGCCTTGCTTTGCCTGTTTGTAGCTGGTCCGCTTATTATTCTTTATTTTACCAAACCGCAAATGCAGCCCCTGGAAGCTTCGTTGTTGCTGGTGTTTGGTATTGTACTTTCTTTTTTTGCCCTCCCGGTTTTTGCTATCCATATTCAGTATTTCTTTGTCGATTTCCAGAAGCTCGTAGAAATCGATAAAAAAAACGAGACTTTTAAAATATATGATGTGCGGCATAAATTATATTACCGCAAAGAAGATATTATCCGGGCTACCCGGGTGCGTTGCCAGCGGGCCAAATATTTCTGGAGCAACTACGAGTATATTACTTTCGAATTAAAAAACGATCACCGTATTACCATTACCTCCTTGCTGATGCCCCTGGATAAAATAACCAAATACCTGAACCCCAACCGCCTGGAGGTGCAAAACAAAGCTATCTGTTTTATTTAACCATAACTATGAAATTACACTTCCGCGAACTAGGCACCGGCCAGCCCCTTATTATTCTGCACGGCTTGTTCGGTTTTTTAGATAACTGGCAAACCCTGGCCAAATACCTGTCGCAAAAATATAAAATTTACTTAGTAGATCAGCGTAACCACGGGCGCTCCCCCCACAGCCCGGACTTTAACTATAGTTTAATGGTGCAAGATTTAGTGCAGCTATTAGAAGATCAGCATATATCGGAACCAGCCATTATGGGGCATTCGATGGGTGGCAAAACGGCTATGAACTTTGCGCTGCAGCATCCCGATAAAGTTTCTAAACTCATTGT
>Ga0210040_10007647_pt1 | contig 13014 bp, 12 predicted proteins | sample CryGeyCG12114_NA_FD_185462 | JGI IMG/M metagenome (GOLD analysis project Ga0210040, IMG submission 185462) | Groundwater microbial communities from aquifer - Crystal Geyser CG19_WC_8/21/14_NA (SPAdes) (version 2) | ecosystem: Environmental > Aquatic > Deep subsurface > Groundwater | place: USA... | reverse complement strand
GCGCCAAGTTCTCGGCGGCACCGAAGCGCGACGAGCGGCCGGCGCGGATCGATCCGGACTCGCCCTTTGCCAAGCTTGCCGCATTGCGCGACCAGTTGAAGAAGTAAATGGCTGTCGAGGCTCGCCAACGCCTCGACAAATGGCTGTTTTTCGCGCGTCTGCAAAAATCGCGCACTCTTGCGGCCAAGCTGGTTGCGAGCGGCAAGGTGCGCGTCAATCGCGAAAAGGTCGACAACCCCGCGCGAAGCGTGAAGCCGGGCGACGTGCTCACGATCACCTTCCAGCAGCAGGTGCTTGTTGTGCGGGTGGAACAGCCAGGTGTTCGGCGCGGCCCGCCGGGGGAAGCAAAGACGCTTTACGCCAACCTGTCGGATCCCGCGCAGGCAGATCTGGCGGCAGAGCTCGGCAGCGCGGGAGATGCGGAGCTTGATGACGATCTCCTCGAGGATGAGGGCGACGAGACGGCTTAAGCGGTTGCGCTGCAACGCCGCGGCGGCTCCCCTTGCAAGCCTCGGTTAAACGGACTACCTCCCGGCTCAGCCATCAAGCCATTTCGTTCTCGGCATTTCCCACGCCGAGCCTCCTTCAGGGAGCTTCTTCACCATGACCTATGTCGTCACCGACAATTGCATCCGCTGCAAATATACGGATTGCGTTGAGGTGTGTCCGGTGGACTGTTTTTATGAGGGCGAGAACATGCTCGTCATTCATCCGGACGAATGCATCGATTGCGGTGTTTGCGAACCGGAATGCCCGGCCGACGCGATCAAGCCGGATACGGAATCGGGCTTGGACAAATGGCTGACGCTGAACGCGGACTATGCCAACAAATGGCCGAACCTGACGGTCAAGAAGACCGAACTGCCGGATGCCAAGACGCATGATGGCGAAGCGGGCAAGCTCGACAAATATTTCTCGCCCGAGCCCGGCAGCGGCGACTGAGCTCGTTTAAGCATCTCGGTCGTTTTGAGAGCTGGGCATCCCTGAGGCACAGGGGTGTCTTGCCTGGCTTTGCAGCAAAACCTTGATTTCGTCGGCTTTTTGTGATAGTGCCTCGGAAATGCCGATGACACACCATCATTTTATGGCGCTGACGCCCTAATCCCTGAGGTGAAGATTGTTCTCGACCGAGACACCTTGGGCGGATGCTTGTGCTCGCATTCCAGCCTCGGACTGATTTGGTCGGTTCATCCGTGTGCAAGCGGTTACGAGTTTTGACTGAACCGGTCAAGGCAGTCCGTCGACTTAAACGTCGGCGCGGAACACAGGAGTGAATGCGTATGGCTATCCAGCAGAAAAAGTCGGCTGCGCGGAACGGTTTTAAAACCGGGGAATACATTGTTTATCCGTCGCATGGCGTTGGGCTGATTGCCGCCATCGAGGAGCAGGAAGTCGCGGGCCACAAGCTGGAGCTGTTCGTGATCGACTTCCAGAAGGACAAGATGCGCCTCAAGGTGCCGGTTGCCAAGGCAGCCTCCATCGGCATGCGTAAGCTGTCTGAAACCGATTATGTCGAGCGCGCACTCAAGGTCGTGCAGGGCCGCGCGCGCGTCAAGCGCACCATGTGGTCGCGTCGCGCGCAGGAATATGATGCGAAAATCAATTCCGGCGACCTGATCTCGATTGCAGAAGTCGTGCGCGATCTTTACCGCGCCGAAAACCAGCCGGAACAGTCTTATTCCGAACGCCAGCTTTACGAAGCAGCGCTCGACCGCATGGCGCGTGAAATCGCTGCCGTGAACAAGGTGTCGGATACGGAAGCCGTTCGCTTGATCGAGGTTAACCTCAACAAGGGACCGAAGCGCGGTGCGAAAACGGATGAAGTCGCCGAAGATGCCGGCGATGAGACAGGCGACGATGTCGCTGAAAACGACGAGACGGAACGGGAAGAAGCCGCCTGATCAAGGCGCTTCCTTGTGAAACGAAAAAGCCGGCCTCGCGCCGGCTTTTTTTATGACTACGGTTTCCCGTCAAACGCGTTGCAGGGCGCGGTCCATGCCGCGGATGGCATAGCCTTCCTGGCGCGGCCATGCGGAATAATCCCCTTTGTCGACCCCCAGCGCTCGGCGGGCATGGAGCGGGAAGTTGGGATCGTCCAGCGCGCCGCGCGCCATCGCCACCAGATCGGCATCACCGCTGTCGACCACCAAAGCGGCATCTTCGGGCGTCGTGATCAGGCCCACGGCTGTGGTGGGGACGTCGGCCTTTTGCTTGATCGCGGCCGCCAGCGGCACCTGGTAGTTGCGGGCAACGGTGATCGCTGCGCCGGCAAAGCCGCCGGACGAGCAATGAACCATATCCACGCCGGCAGCATGCGCTTGCTTGGCGAAGATCGCGATGTCTTCCGGCGACAGTCCGTCGGGGCGGGCATCGGTTGCAGAAACACGCAGGAAAAGCGGCTTGGACCGAGGCCAAACGGCGCGCACCGCTTCGATGACTTCCAGGGGAAAGCGCATGCGGTTTTCGAACGAGCCGCCATACTCGTCCGAGCGGTGATTGGCGACCGGCGACAGGAACTGGTTGATGAGGTAGCCATGCGCGCCGTGGATCTCCACGACATCAAAGCCGGCCTGGTCGGCGCGACGCGCAGCGGCGGCAAAATCCTGCGCGAGCTGCTTGATCTGCTCGACACTCAGTTCCGTCGGCTCGGTGAAATCCCCCGGACCATGAACTTCCGCGCTCGGCGCTTCGGGCGTCCAGCTTTCAAACGCGTTGGCTTGCCTTTCAGCCGGCGTTTCATTGAAGCTGCCGCGCCAAGGCAGCGGGGTGGAAGCCTTGCGCCCGGCATGGGCAAGCTGGATGCCGGCCGCCGCGCCGTTCTCCTTGAGGAAGGCGGTGATGCGTTTCCACACCGCCACCTGCTCGTCGTTCCAGATGCCGACATCGCCATAGGTGATGCGGCCCTGCGGTGTCACAGCGGATGCTTCGGCGATCACCAGCGCATAGCCGCCAAGGGCAAAACGCCCGAGGTGAACGAGGTGCCAATCATTGGGCATGCCGTGTTGGGCGGAATATTGGCACATCGGCGCGACGATCAGCCGGTTCTTCAGCGTCAGCTCGGCAACGGGAAAGGGATCAAACAATCTGGTCATGCGACAGGTCCTTGGAAAACGGCCCGCCTCCCGGCATGGAGGCGAGCGCATCCGGGCGCATATTGGCGCTCGGCCGCGAAATGCCAGCCCTGCCGCGTGAATAAAGCGGGCTTGAAAAAAAACGCGCCTGCACCACCGCGCGCTGGAACATTTCAGATGCGCGAGGGTTTGATGAGTGCAAGGGGCCCAGCTTCGGCTGTGGATGCGTGGTTCTGGATAACCCGCCCTCGGGCGTGGCGTTATGACCGACAAAGCAGGGTGCATCATGGATGATACGGCAAAACGAACCTTGATCCGCGCCGCCATGAAGGCCCCTTATCTAGAGCGCGGCGAAGAGCATGATCTCGCTTTGCGCTGGAAGGATCACCAGGATCAGGAAGCGCTGCATCGCATCACGACGGCCCATATGCGGCTGGTGATCTCGATGGCTGCAAAGTTCCGGTATTTCGGCCTGTCGATGAGCGATCTCATCCAGGAAGGGCATGTTGGCCTGCTTGAAGCGGCCGCGCGGTTTGAGCCGGAACGCGACGTGCGTTTTTCCACCTATGCGACCTGGTGGATTCGTGCATCCATCCAGGATTACATCCTGCGCAACTGGTCGATCGTGCGCGGCGGCACAAGCTCTGCGCAAAAGGCGCTGTTCTTCAATCTGCGCCGGCTGCGCGCCCGTTTGGCGCAAGGGTCGGAGCCGCTGTCCAACGCGGCGATCTACGAGGAAATTTCCACCGCGCTTGGCGTGAGCGTTAATGACGTCGCGGTGATGGATTCGCGTTTGTCGGGTTATGATACGTCGCTGAACGCACCGGTGAGCGATGAGTCCAACGGCTCGTCGGATCGCATGGACTTTCTGGTGTCCGATGATCCGCTGCCGGACGAGATCGTAACTGAAACGATCGATGTGGAGCGGCGGTCTCGTTGGCTGGGCTCGGCGCTGGAAGTTCTCAACGAACGCGAACGGCGCATCATTGAGGAACGCCGGTTGCGCGACGATGGCGCGACGCTGGAATCGCTGGGCGAAAAGCTTGGGATTTCCAAGGAGCGCGTGCGCCAGATCGAGAACCGCGCTTTGGAAAAGCTCCGCGCCGCGCTGGTCAAGGTCAATCCGGAACTATCGATGATTGCGGCATAACCGCTTACGACCCCGAAATCGAAGCGGCGCCTGCGGGCGCCGTTCTTATATGGCGCGGTCCGTGATGATCTTGACCTTGTCGCCGGGCGCAACGGTCGCGCCTGTGGGCATGGCGTTGAGCATGCGGAACAGGTCGAGCTTGCGCTCCACACCCTGCATCTGCGCTGCCAGCGATGCAACGGTCTGGCCAGGCTGAACGGTCAGCACGCGCACTCGCAGCGGCTGCAGATCCGCTTTTTCCTGCGCGCTCAGGATCTTGAAGCTCGAGCTGACGCTGTTGGCTACGCTGCCAAGCGCGTTGCTCGACAAGGGAGCGGCCGTCAGCAGGCGATAAACCTGATCGCCTGCGCGCACCACCGTGACATCGAACTGCCAGCCATCAACACGCGCGCGCGCATTGGCGGCTTCGTTGCCGTTGATGGTGATGTCGCGCACGGTTGCGTCTTCGAGCCCCGCAACCCAGCCGCTGCGCAGATAATTCGTCAAGGGCAGGTTGCGGGCGATGGTCACGCCGTCGAAACGAACCGCAATATCGCCGGGCCCGGTCGCGGTCACCGCTTCCGCCGAATTGTCGATGGTGAAGCCGTCGGGCACGGTGAAGGACACGCCAAGGCGCGGATGCAGGAAAATGCGGCCGCGCACATACCCTTCTTCCGGCGTGTCGCCGTAAAGCAGGCCGTCAATGCCGGCGAGAAAGGAGTCGCGATCGCGCGATCCGCTGCCCGGCGTGCCAAACTGGCGGGCGTGGCGCAGCGCCAGTTCAACGCGCTGCGGCGTGTTCGGGTGGCTGGCCAGGAAGTCGAGGCTTGGATCGGTGGCACCGCTGACATTGCGGAAGTCGGCATAAGCGCCCATCGATTGGAGAAAGCGCGGTGCGGCAAAGGTGTCATAGCCGGCGCGGCCAAGCGCGCGGATACCCAGCGCATCGGCTTCCAGCTCCTGGTTGCGCGAAAACTGCGCCAAGCGCAGCTTGCCCCGGATCAGCGCCAGCTTGGCGTCCTGGTCGCCGTTCAGCACATCGCTCACCACCTTGGACGCCAGCAGTTCCTCAGCTTCGCGCTGTTGCCGCTGAATGCCGTGATTGGCGGTGACATGCGCCATTTCATGGCTGATCACGGCCGCGAGTTCAGCGGAATCATTGGCAAGCGCGAGAAGCCCGCGTGTGACGTAAAGATAACCACCCGGGAGCGCGAAGGCGTTGACATTGGGCGAATTCAGAATGGTGATGCGGAAGGTTTGCGATGGGTTCCCCGGATCAAGCGTCAGAGCGCCGATCGCCTTGGCCACCATTCGCTCGAGCTTGGGATCGGAATATTCACCGCCATAGGTCGCCAGAATGCGCGGATGCTGCGCCTTGGCTACAGCTGCAAGTCGATCGTTGCGCGACACGGTTTCAACGGTGACCGGATTGTCCGACGGGCGGACGGCCTTCAGCGTTGGATCTTCTTTGAAAGTATCCATGCTGACGCAGCCGGAAACAAGCGCCATCAGCGCCGTCGCGCCCAAAAGGCGGCGAACGCATCTGCCCGCTGCACCCAACGGGAAAGATTGGCTGAACCGGCAATAAATCAGGTGACGCCCCTTCGACTCGCAAACGGCCCGCAAGGCCGGCGGACCCTAGCCACATCCAACGCACCGTGACAATATAGTGGTTCCGCACCGATACGGTCTGGCCGAAAATTATGTCCGCATGCGGGCAGGGCGTGCCACCCGGCTCAGCCGGATGTGCCGAGATAATGCCGAAAAGGCAAGGGTGCTTTGCCGCCAAAGAAGTCAGCTGATGTCCCTTGAGCTTCCGTGCGGCCATTTTGCAGAAAGAGGACGTGATCGGCGATGCGGCGTGCGTCTTCGGGATGGTGGGTGACGAACAGGATCGTCATGCCCGTGCGTTTGCGCAGCGCCCGGACTTCTTCCAGCATGTCGATGCGCAGTGCGGGGCCGAGCGACGCGAAGGGCTCATCGAGCAGCAAGATCGGCTGTCGGCGTACCAGTGCACGGGCAATCGCCACGCGCTGGCGTTCACCGCCGGACAGTTCGCGCGGCAAACGTTTTTCCTTGCCGCTCAGGTCGGTCGCGGCCAAGGCTTCGGCAATGTCCATCTTGTCTTGCGCCGTAAGCTTGAGAGATGGCGAACGGCCAAGCGCGATGTTCTTTTCGACGCTTAAATGGGCAAACAGGTTGTTTTCCTGAAAGATCATCGAGACGGGACGTCCGGCGGGGGCGACATCGCGCATGGATCGGCCGTTGATCCGCACCTCGCCTTCGCCCGGTGTTTCGAAGCCGGCGATAAGGTTGAGCAAAGTCGATTTGCCCGAACCGCTCGGGCCCATCACCGCCGTGATCGAACCTTCCGCGATTGCGGCGTCAAACAGGAACGTGGCTTCACCGTAGCTGAAGGTAACGCGGTCAAGTTGCACGGCGGGTGGTGTTGTCATCGCCGGCTCCGGCCCAAACGATCGGACAGGAGCATCAGCCCGAGCGTCAGCATTGCCAGGATCAGCGCGAGACCTGCTGCGTCGGCGGTTCGGTAGCTGCCCATGCGCGCGAGGAGTAGATAGGGCAGGGTTTGCACCGCATCCGAACCAAACAGCGCGATGACGCCGAGATCGCCGAGCGACAGCGCCATGGCAAAGGCAAAAGCAGCGACAAGCGGCCGGCGCAGGGTTGGCCAGTCCACCAGCCGAAAGCGATTCCAGCCGGACAGGCCAAGGGAAGAGCAAAGCCGATCGTGGCGGTCGGCGGCATTGTCATGCGCCGGGCGAATGACGCGGAGCGCAAAAGGCATCGCCATCACGCCGTTGACGAGGATCACCATGATCGGCGCCAAGGCAAACACATCGGCAACCCCGCGCAAAAGAATGAACCAGCCGGCGCCGATTACGATGGGCGGGATCACCAGCACATAGCCGGTGCCCGTGTCGGTCAGGCGCTCAAACAAGGAGGGTTGGCCGACGCGCTCGCGTTGCAGGGTGTGACGGGCGCGCACCAGCGCAAGCGACAGAGCGATGGCGAAACCTGCTGCGAGAACGGAAAGCCACAGGCTGGTGAAAGCGGCATTTTGCACGCTGGTTTCGGCAATTAGCCGCGCAAGATCGGCGGATAGGCCGGCAAAAACGGTGGCAATCATGGGACCGAGCACGAACAAGACTGCAAATCCGAGGATCAGCAGATTGAAGCTGCGCTCCCAGCCATTTGGACGATGGCAACGGCGCGGCGCGACCGAAAGGCTGGCTTCACCCACCGCATCCGCGCCAAGGCGGGCGAGCAGCGCCAGGATGACCACGGTCAAGCAGAGTTGCACCAGTGTCAGCGCCACGGCGCGCGCGGGATCGAAATCGAAACGCAGTGCCTGATAGATCGCGACCTCCAGCGTGGAGGCGCCGGGACCGCCGCCCAGTGTCAAGACCAGGGTGAAGGAGGTGACGCACAGCATGAAAACGAGGCCGGCGACCGATGGCAGGGCCTTGCGCAAAGCCGGCCATTCGATGAAGCGGAATGTTGCCGCAACACCGAAGCCGAGTTGCACGCCGAGGCGATGCTGGTCGGCCGGCACGGTTTCCAGCGCTTCGGCAAACAAGCGGGTGGCGAGCGGCAGGTTGAAGAAGACATGCGCGACGAGGATGCCGGAAAGGCCATAGATGCCCGGCCAGGTTTCGCCCGTTAGTTGGGTAAGTGCGGGGGAAAACAGCCCGGCGCGGCCGAGCAGCGCGAGGATGCCGAGCGCTGCCACGATCGCCGGCAGGGCCAGGGGCACGGCGAAAAGCTGCAGGATGAAACGCCGCCCGGGCAGATCCGGGTGACGCGCCAAGGCGCGCGCGACAAGCATGGCGGGCAGCACGGACAAGGCCGTCGACAGCACCGCCTGCCATAGCGTGAAGCGCATCAGGCGCAGGAGGTAGCTGTCGAAGGCTGCAAAGGCACCGCCGGGATCGCGCGCGCCTTCCACGATCAGCCCGGCAAAGGCGCCGCCGATCAGCAGCGCCAGGGCCAGCAGCGCGGCAAGTCCTGCACCCAGCCTTGGATCGGAAACAACGCGCCGCATGGGATGTGTGAGCCTTAGCGGCTCATGACGCCCAGCCATTCGTCGATCCAGGCCTTGCGATTGGCCGCGATCTCTTCCGACGGGATGGTCAGGGTCTTTGCTGGCTTCACCATGCGGTCAAACGCTTCGTTGAGCGGCTTGGAGGTTTCACCTGCCGGAAACATCCAGTTTGTTTCGGGAACGGCATCCTGAAAGCCGGGCGTCAGCATGAAGGCCATGAACTCTTTTGCACGCGGGTTTTCGGCGCCCTTTTGCGTCAGGCCGGCGACTTCGACCTGGAGGTAATGGCCTTCGGAAAAGGAAGCGGCCTGGTAGCGCTCCGTTTGGTCGGAAATGATGTGGTAGGCCGGCGAGGTCGTGTAGGACAGCACCATCGGCGCTTCACCCTTGGTGAACAGGCCATAGGCCTCGCTCCAACCGGGCGTGACGGTCAGCACACGGTCCTTGAGCTTGGCCCAGGCATCGTCGGCGTCGTCGCCGTAAACAGCCTTGATCCACAGCAGCAGGCCGAGGCCAGGCGTCGAGGTGCGCGGATCCTGGATGACGATCTTTTGCGCCGCATCGCCTTCCACCAGTTCTTTCAGGCTTTTCGGCGGGGTTTGCAGCGCTTGCGTGTCATAAACCACGGCGAAATAGCCGTAATCGAAGGGCAAGAAGGTGTCGTCGTCCCAGCCGCCGGGGATTGTGGCCTGATCGGTCGGAACGCCATGGGGGGCGAACAGGCCGGTATTGCGCGCTTCGGCGGTGAGGTTGGTGTCGAGCCCGAGCACCACATCGGCCTTTGTGTTGGCGCCTTCGAGCTTGAGCCGGTTGAGCAGCGCCACGCCGTCGGCCACGGAGACGAAATTGATGTCGCAGCTGCATTGCGCTTCAAAGGCTTTTTCCACCACCGGTCCCGGCCCCCATTCGGAGGTGAAGCTTTCATAGGTATAGACCGTGAGCGCATCCTGTGCGCTCGCGGGCAGGGCGCACAGGATCGCTGCGCTTGCGAAAAGAGTAGTCAGCACTGTGTTGCGCATGAAGCGCCTCCTTTTCATCCACATTTCAGGAATTGAGGCGCTTTCTCGAAAACGCGTCTAATCCCTCCGCCGGTGCAAACCGGATCAGGTTCAGCGGGTTGGCAGGGCGGTTAATCCCATTTGCCTCTCAGCCGGTCGCGAACGCGCCGGCACCCCGTTAGAGCAAGGCGAACATAGATCGTGTGTTGGGTGAGGGCAAGATCGGCTTCGTCGCGTTGGCGATTGCCGCCCCCCATGCTATGGCCGCGCTTCCATGAGCCGGTTCACCCTTCTTCTTGGCGGCGACCTCGTCGCGACGCCCCGCCTTCTTGCCCAGGTGGCGGGAAGCCGCGTCCTTGCGGCGGATTCCGGTATTCGTCACGCCGCAGCGCTCGGGCTTGAGCCGGAACTTTGGGTGGGGGACTTCGATTCTTCCGATGCTCCCTTGATGGCCTTGATGGACCGTGTGCCGCGCGAAACCTTTCCGGCTGAGAAAAACAGCACGGATGGCGAGCTCAGTGTCGATCTTGCGCTGCAAAAAGGTGCATCCGAACTGGTTCTGGTTGGGGCTTTCGGCGGTTCGCGCGCCGACCACGCCTTTTTGCACATGACCATGGCGCTCAGGCTTGCTGAGCGGGGTTTGACGGTGCTGTTGACCAGCGGCGACCAGGAAGGCGTGCCGCTGTTGCCCGGCACCCAGCGGTTCGATTATGACCGGCAAACTCTGTTCAGCGTGCTGGGCTTCACCGATCTGGTGATCTCCATTGCTGGCGCGCGCTGGCCGCTCGTTAAGCGCGATGTTCCCTTTGGTTCATCGCTGACGCTTTCCAATTTCGTGTCGGGCTCCTTATCTGTAGAGCTCCATTCAGGGCGAGCGCTGCTTCTCGCCCATGTTCCCACTCAGGATTGATCGCCTTTCCCTATGGCCCCACCGCTTCTTCGCCTCGACGATATCCAGCTCACATTTGGCGGCACGCCGCTGCTGGCCGGCGCTTCGCTGTCGGCTTCCACCGGCGACAAGATCGCGCTTGTTGGGCGCAACGGCTCCGGCAAATCGACGCTGCTGAAAATCGCTGCCGGCATGGTCGAGCCGCAGGACGGGCTTATTTTCCGCCAACCCAACGCCACGATCCGTTATCTCGCGCAAGCGCCGGACCTGGAAGGCTTTCCGGACGTGCGCGCTTATGTGGAAGCAGGTCTTGGTCCATCGGACGATCCCTATCGCGCCACCTATCTGCTTGAGCATCTCGGCCTGACCGGTGACGAAAAGCCGGATACGCTGTCGGGCGGTGAAGCGCGACGCGCGGCCCTTGCGCGCGTGCTGGCGCCGCAGCCCGATATTCTGCTGCTCGACGAGCCCACCAACCATCTCGACCTCACCACGATCGAATGGCTGGAAGACGAGCTAAGCCGCTTGCCGTCGGCCTTGATCCTGATCAGCCACGATCGCCGCTTCCTGGAACGCGTGACGCGCGCCACGATCTGGCTTGATCGGGGCGAAACGCGGCGGCTGGAAAAAGGCTTTGCCCATTTCGAGGAATGGCGCGACCAGGTGCTGGCCGAAGAAGAACGCGACCAGCAAAAGCTCGGGCGCCAGATCGTGCGCGAAGAACACTGGATGCGCTATGGCGTGACGGCGCGGCGCAAGCGCAACATGCGGCGCGTCGGTGAATTGCAGGCCATGCGCCAGCAATTCCGCTCGCATCGCGGCGCGGAAGGCGTTGCCGCGATGGCTGCCAGCGATGCGCAGGAATCCGGCAAGCTCGTTGTTGAAGCCAAGAATATCGAAAAGACCTATGATGGCCGCGCGGTGGTGCAGGGGTTTTCGTCCCGCATCCAGCGCGGCGATCGCATCGGTCTGGTTGGACCGAACGGCGCGGGCAAAACGACGCTGTTGAAGATGCTGATCGGTGAATTGAAGCCGGATGCCGGCTCGATCCGGTTGGGCACCAATCTGGAAATCGCAACGCTCGACCAGCGGCGCTCCAGTCTCGATCTCAACGACACGCTGGCGCAGTATCTGACATCCGGGCGCGGCGACAGCCTCACCGTGAACGGCGAAGAAAAGCACGTCGTCTCGTATATGAAGGACTTCCTGTTCAAGCCCGAACAAGCGCGCACGCCCATCAAGGAACTGTCGGGCGGCGAGCGCGCGCGGCTGATTCTGGCGCGCGTTTTGGCGCGGCCCGCAAACCTTTTGGTGCTCGACGAGCCCACAAACGATCTCGACATGGAAACGCTGGATTTGTTGCAGGAACTGGTGGCGGGTTTTCCCGGCACCGTGCTTCTGGTCAGCCATGATCGTGATTTCCTAGACCGTACTGTGACCTCGATCATCGCGCCGGAAGGCGACGGGCTGTGGATCCAATATGCCGGCGGCTACCAGGACATGCTGGCGCAGCGCAAAGCCGACATCGCGACGCGGGCGGGCCTTAGGACGACGGCTGCAAAAGCGTCCTCCGGGGGCTCTGCTGCACCCAAGGCTGGATCGAGCGCAAAAAAGCTGTCCTTCAAGCAGAAGTTCGCGCTGGAAACGCTGCCCAAGCGCATGGCCGAGGCGCAAGGCGCGATTGCCAAGCTCGAAAAGGTCATGGCCGACCCGAACCTCTATGCCAAGGATTTCGCGAAGTTCGAAAAAACGGCCGCGGAACTCGACAGACTGCGCGCGGATCACGCTTCCATGGAAGACGAATGGCTGGAACTGGAGATGCTGCGCGAGGAGATGGAGGCGTAAGCTTTGCCGACACATGCTTGACGCGCGGCGGCTTTCCCAGTATGGCACCACTCGATTTCCCATGTGGCCGCCACGATCCAGCGCGCCGACCTTTTGGCGCGACAGGGATCTATGGTCTGCGAAGACCGGCAGTCGAAGAAGAATAATAAAGGTATCGCAATGTCCCGTTCCTGCGAACTGACCGGCAAGGGTGTGTTGACCGGCAACAATGTCAGCCACGCCAACAACAAGTCCCGTCGCCGCTTTCTGCCGAACCTCGTCAATGTGACGCTGATTTCGGAAGCCATGAACCAGTCGGTTCGTTTGCGCGTGTCGGCCAATGCGCTGCGCACGGTTGAGCATCGCGGTGGGCTCGACGCTTTCCTCGCCAAGGCCGACAAGATGGAACTGTCGCCCAAGGCGCGCCTGCTGAAGAAGCAGATCGCCAAGAAGACCGCCGAGCAACAGGTTCCGGTTTCCGCCTAATCAGGCTTTGCAGGCGGGGGACAACCGCCAGCTGGTTCCATTACCCAGGATAAAAAAATGCCCGTTTCAAAACCGGTTTGGCCGTTTGTGGCGGTGATGGCGCTTGTCGTCGTCGCCTCGAACATTCTGGTGCAGTTTCCCGTTCAAGGGCAGGTCGGCGCGCTCGCGCTGGCCGACCTTCTGACGTGGGGCGCGTTCACCTATCCCTTTGCCTTCCTGATCACCGACTTGGCCAATCGGCGCTATGGGCCGGCCTTGGCGCGCCGCGTCGTTTTCGTCGGCTTTGCGCTGGCGGTGGCGAGTTCGGTCGTGTTTCCGCCGCTGTTGTTCAAGTTCGGGCTGATCCCTTTCGCGCTTGAGCCGGGCCGCATCATTCGCGTGGCGATTGCCTCCGGCACGGCGTTTCTGGTCAGCCAGTTGCTCGATGTCGCCGTGTTCAATCGGCTGCGCCGTGCCTCCTGGTGGCGCGCGCCGATCGTGGCGTCCATCGTCGGCTCCATCATCGATACCGGCATTTTCTTCACCGTTGCTTTCGCTGCCGCCTTCTCCTTTGT
>Ga0210040_10007646_pt1 | contig 13016 bp, 13 predicted proteins | sample CryGeyCG12114_NA_FD_185462 | JGI IMG/M metagenome (GOLD analysis project Ga0210040, IMG submission 185462) | Groundwater microbial communities from aquifer - Crystal Geyser CG19_WC_8/21/14_NA (SPAdes) (version 2) | ecosystem: Environmental > Aquatic > Deep subsurface > Groundwater | place: USA... | reverse complement strand
GTCTTGGTTCAATGCCGCAAAGTTACCTCCGCAACTAAGTTCCGGCCTCGCTCATTAGAGCCATTCGTCTGCGCTGGCCACGGGTCACAGGTAATGTCATGTGGTTATCCGTCGTTCCTATAAACTTTAGTGGCCTATACTAAAAGGCTCGTCCAGCTATAGAACGTGTATGCTTCCGTTTGGCTACGATTTTGAAGTGTTCAAACCTATAAAATAGCCCTCGCTATGGAGTATTACAGTTTCGGCCTCGATAACAGTTGACAAGTTCCACCTCAAACCTCTCAAAGTTGTGGCCAGTGGTTGTATGCCATTGCCACTAGCGTAAAAGCCCCGGTCGGTAACAAAAGTTCCTGGTCCGGACGAGTAGAAAGTAGTAGACGCGAGTCGCATGTACTAAGTGAGCTACCGCTCGCATATTGGACCCTGGAAGGCAATAAAGGACTGCACATGCTTTGTGATAAAGGTCGAAAGGTCTCGGCAATGTACCAGTGCAAGTACCGCAACCCACAAACCGTTGGGGAAGAAGGCACTAACCTGCCGTGAGGGTCCACAGTTATAGCTGACGGTCGCCCAGCGGCGGTTGCTGGACGAGTACTGTACAAGGTAGTACTCGTAGAGAGCTGGTATAATGGCATGGTGGAGAGGCAGCGGTCGCGTGCAGATACAGTCGTACTGGAGCCTGAAGATCTGAGGGTGTCGTCATTGTGATCGCGCACTGCATACGACGGAGCTTCAAGAAGATTGTTAGATGCATCATGCATGCCCAGGTGGTGTACCTAGACGGGCCGGCTACAGTGTTTGGCTAGCGGCCGTCTTGAAACTAATCTCGAATATGAGTAGACAGTGAGTGATTTGCGGTTCAAGTCGCAGCCGGCAAGTGTCCAAGGGTTTCAGAGGCCGATGGAGCTTCAAGCGTCGTGCAGATGCCAGACGGGCAGCTCAGAGTGGGAAGATTACCTAGCACGTGCCTAGGTATGCAAGATGACATGGTGGACGTCTATCTGGCATCTGGACGATGCCCTCCCACACAGTTTGACAGACACAGGTCCAGAGCATTGTGTATATTATTGAGTAGACCGGGCCAAGGTACGCTACGCAACCATGCTGAAGCATCTGGTGCGACCTCCGTTGGAGCGTCGCTGGCTACCTGGCTATGCTTCTTCTGAGTGGCCCGAGAAAGTCTGTACAAGCGCAGTTCATCTGCTCTGTTTCCCTGGTGGATACGCAGCGGCACTGGTGGTGCGAGACGAGTGAGCATGCTAGCATTATAGTACACAGTAGCATGCGCCATCGCCCATCGTTCATCACTCATCACTCGCCATCTTGCCAGCTAGAGTCTACTCCAGTCTCCTAGCCCTAGGCGTGACCGCCATGGCGGCGAGGCTCGCTGGCTAGATTACAAGTACCTACCTGGTAGGTAACAACTTCAGTGCCCTGAACTTGAGCCGCCTCTCCTACAAGATACCTTGTACAAGTACTTACTCGTAAGCACTTACTCGTACTGTCCGGTCCCACTGCATGCCCAGAAGGAAGTCACCCACTGCCACTTACTGCCAGTGTCCACCCAGCGCAACCGTGAGCTCGGGCCACTCATCCACCACCCAATCTAAACCCTGGCGCCGCCACATACGGATCCATACCCATCTCATCAACCAATAACCTAAATTCCAATCCACCCGACACATGCCGTGGGCGTGGGCGTGGGCACACCCCCAGGTCTTGCACCCTGCCCTCCCTGCCTTGCCTCTACCTCTAACTCTCATCTCTCTCGTGCATCTGTCGCCCGCAGTCGCCGCTGCGCCTCGGTGTTTCCTCGTCAATGAGCCCGCCGCTTGCCGCATCTGCACAGCCTATGCACGTCTCATAGGCTGGCTCATCTGCCCTTCTCATATGCACCTCCCACACCAGTGCGCTGCGTTCTTTTCTGTAGCAGGTAGAGGTGATGACGCTTGATTTTCTATCTTGCTATCCTGCACAAATCCAACTGTGTCACAACTAATGCTATCACTATCCCCGTGCACGCGACCTCAGCGAATCTGGTAATGTCACTCAACGACTATGGCGGGCGTGGGGCCACCGCTGCTCTGCGCACAACCACTGGCTTCCAGCCCACGGCCGACGACACCCGGCTCCAGGCTCAAAGGACCTCTTCTATGAGAACAAATAATACAGGCATTAGACACATCAACAATCCCTCAAATACACCGTTCCCCGACTTCACAGAAAATACCACACCTTCGAGTTTGTCACATGCTCAAAACGCCTCAGTAAGCAACCAAGCAACGACCGGCAGAGGCAATCTGGATTTCCCTGCAGCAAACTCGATCACTCGCGATGAATTCTTCGGAGACGTCGTCTTTCCAGACTGGAAGGATGATGCGAGTGGACAGGGGCTGGAAAGTCCGGAAGAAATGCAGAAGAAAGATCCTTTAGGTACACAAATATGGAAGCTATACAGCAAGACAAAATCGAGGCTGCCAAATCAGGAGCGTATGGAGAACCTGACCTGGCGGATGATGGCTATGAACCTGCGTCGTAGCCAGCAATTGCAGCCGTATGCAGACACCCAACTCCCTTGTCTTCATCTCCATGCTGACAGCGCTTATAGCTCCAAGTCAAGCAGGCCTCCGCCAGCAGTGTCTAGGGCCAGCTCTGGCCCCAGTGGCATTGCTCAACTTCGCAAGTCAGTGGACGTGTCTACTGAACAACAGACCGATTCTGTAGACCTTGACGACTACATTGTGCCGAACTCGGTTGCGTCCCCATCTGGATTACCTACGAGTACTTTCGCTGAGGACACGAGCTCTATAAAGGCCCCTCAGTATGCAGGGATATCCATCAACGGACGGACAAAACCACAAAACCGTAACATCTCAAGTCTGCCCCCATCGTCGGTGCCGAAATCTTCAACGGCGTTGAACAAGTCCAGGGAATTCGACTACGTGCAGAAACGTGTACGCAAGACAAGCATCGATGAGCGAAGGGTATGTCCGGCTCCGTGTTTTACCCTCTCGCATACTGACTGCTGCCAGAATCGGAAACGTCCTGCTGAGTTTTCACCGCATGTGCCTGCTGTCGCTGTTCCTGCAACCTCTGCAGGCGCTGACATCGATACTGGCATGCCTGACTACAGCCTTGACAACGTGTCTCAGACGTTCCCTAGTCAAAATAACTTCCATAGCCAGATGCATCTCAGTCTCGACACTTTCAACATCAATGACGATCCGATCCTTACCTCTGCTGGACCTTTTCAGCAAGGCTTTAATTTCTCGCCAATCGGATCACCAATCGCATCAAGTGGACCTTTCTCAAACGTGTACAACCAAAACTCCATGGCATCGTCGTTGAACACCACAGATTACTACTCACCTCCACAATCAGCATACCCTTCTGTTGTCTCTACGCCTCAGCCGGTCCACGATGGAGACGGCCAGCATTTCTATTTTGAACAGGGTGGCATGGATATGCGACAGCGGACGATACCAACGTACGCTGCACACCGACAAAGCCAGTTTCAGGGCCCCATGCACGCACAATATTCCTATCCTGGGAACGATCAAATGTTCGGCAGCCTAAACGAGACAAATCAAATGCATTCGCTTGGCGGCAGTGGTTTTGCCATGCAACAACACGTCGACCCTTCAAGAGTTCTTGTGCCCAACTTTGGCCGCCGAGTTTCCCCTGGCATGTCCATGGGAGGCAATGACAACATGTTTCATTTTGGTGCTGATTCAGACGGTGAGGATGACAACTTGTTGATGCAGTCAGATTATGCGCAGATTGGTGACCCAACGTTGGATTTGAGTTCTGGTTTGCAGTGGGATCCAAGCATGACGGAATTCCAATCCTTGCAACGCTTCAGTGGTCAAGGCAAGCAAGTCAGAATCGGTGGCACCGAAATAGTGCAGACGCCACCGGACTGGGGTTCTAGCATGTTGAGTCGCACCCATGGCTCCGCAGCGTCGATAAGTGACATCCGCAACCGAGACCAAGATCCTCGGAGACAAAAGATACCAAGAACCACTTCTACTCCGGCCCTATCTGGACACAACGTTCTTTCATCAACTGCCACATCTCCTGGCGAATCTGGGTTCTCTAGCGCAGTGCCATCACGACCTGGAAGTCCCGGACCGAAGAATGTCGATCAAAATGGTGCGCCCACAACTTGCACGAATTGCTTCACACAAACTACCCCATTATGGCGACGAAATCCAGAAGGACATCCTCTTTGTAACGCATGCGGTCTCTTTTTGAAGCTACACGGCGTCGTTCGACCACTGTCGTTGAAAACGGACGTGATCAAGAAAAGAAATCGTGGGAGTGGCAATGCGCCTCCAGTGGTGTCTGCCGCTACACGGGCTTCGAAGAAGAGTTCTCGAAAGAACTCAATACAGCAAACAGCTGCTTCTACACCGAACTCGGGCAACACAGCAAGTGATCACAATTCACAATCCCCACCTTCTGTACAAGGATCAGCGCACTCAGGGTCTGCTGCGGTGACTCCGACAAGTTTTCCACTAGGAACTACCGGTGGGAAAGCTGGTGTTGTGCCTATCGCGGCTGCACCACCCAAGCCTCCCATTCAAGCAGCCCCAACGCAGGGCAGGCCGGTACATATGGCCCCTAAGCGAGCAAGGCGTCAGTCTCGGGCATCTACAAACAATCTGGCCAGCATGGCAGCGGCGGCGGCTCAAGGCGTTACCGATGCTCAAATGTTAGACGCTGATGAGCAAATGGCCCCCTCCCAAGCGCCTGTGACCAGAGCCAAGGCTGCGAGCCTGTCCACTACCGCTGGAGCCACCACCATGGCGACTGTCATGCAGAGTGGCGGAATCTTGGCTGGGCCCAATAACGCTATGTCTAACCCACATGGCGGTAGTCAGGAATGGGAATGGTTAACGATGAGTTTGTAGGGCACCACCTTATCAGACTCCTTCGAAAGCTTGCTGTGCGGCCATATCTGCTGCTTGCCAACCTTCCTCTTTGCTTGCTCGGCTCTCCTCCTGCACATCGAACACGGTTGAACGCTCCCGACATGACGTTCTCCTATATACACGAAGTTCTCTTTTTGCGTATAACGACTCTACGACTTGTCTGCAGCGTGGTCCTCCGGATTGCAGCAGGACTGCTACTTGAGAAGTGCTATACACGGACAGGCTGTCTGATGTGATTTGCTCTAGCAACATTTGAAGTGACGATAAGGATATAATGATTGGGAATTTGTACTAAGTTTTGTGTTTTACGAAACGTGATATCATCGCGTCTGCTTGGACAGTTCTTGTATGTGGAACTGACCAGCAGAAGTGCGCACTTGCTTTTGGGACATGGGAAAGTGGGGCATAATGGTAAGAACTTGGAAACGTTACGTGCTTGAGCCTCGAAGCAGGATTAGGATAGACAGATCACTCTCATTAGAAGAAACCATACAGGACAATCTTGGTGGCAGATAGATGATACAGGCACTCATGGTTCAACACGGTACGATGTTCTATGACTATCTCATTAGCAGCGACAAACCTCGAAGCTGTTCGCATCTCTCATCACCATGGTCAGGAACGTAAGCTAATTTCTGAGCTGTCATCCAACATGAAGGCCCGTGTTCTTTTTCGACAAGTCTTGTTCTGGGTCAGTGGGACACGACGGAATTGAAGCAATCTCGTTATTCGTAGAACTAAATCTTCGGCTACGGCTCGTGGAAATTCGCACTATCCACAATGGCTATACTCACAATAATAAGATGGTCTTCAAGCTGTCGGCATTATTTCGAAGTTCTCGGAAGCCCATCCTGGAACATACCAAGGACGCCAAGAGCTCTTTCCTGCGATCAGATAAGATAATATGGACGACCGAAATAGACTTATACTCAATACCAACCGGCCTACTCGCAACGAGACTGGCAGCCAGACAAATATCGACGCTTTTGTATGAGCACGAACAAGTCGTTGGCCTCCCGCTCTCGCATACTCACAGCTGCAACCAGCTCCACGATAGCACTCTGTAGTGACTGTGGTCTGGTAGTCATTGAGCACGCGAACGAGAATAAAGTCTGGCTGGTTATCGTTGTAGAATTGTTCTCGTGTTCGAATTGTCAGAACACAGCTTGCCGGCCCAAGCCCCAAGTCGGACGCCAAGCACATAGTTGTCGAAGGTCTGATCATCGTGTTGCACCAAGGTGCAAGCTTACATCCTCTAATCTGCAATTCAAAGCGTCAAGATGACCAACTCAACCACTACTGCTGCACCAGACAACACAACCTTGGCGGCCAAAGCCTCCTCGGTCATCCCGGACGAGAAGAGTGCAGGGCATCAGGTGAGGGCACATTTCGTATTGTGATTGACACTGTGAGCTCACTCATTACGTAGGCTTCCACCGCAGCCGCTCCCGGAGTTGCTGCACCAACAGTCAACCATGAAAAGAACGAGGCAGCCCCTGCTACTCCAATCCAACAACTCTGGTCGACTGCACAAAGTGTTGGTCACCCTGAGGTCTGGGGCGTCACGCTTGCAAACCCAGACGACCATGTGCCCAGTCAAATTGTACTTCAGAAATATCTCAATGCCAACGATGGAGATGTCGCCAAGGCCAAAGACCAACTGACCAAAACCTTGACATGGCGAGCTCAGACAAAGCCACTCGAATTGCTTAAGAAGTCATTCAACCCGGCCAAATTCGCAGCCCTCGGCTACGTGACGACGTACGGCGACCAGGAGGACTCTGGCAAGCCAGATATGAAGGAAGTTTTCACGTGGAATATCTATGGCAAAGTGAAGAAGGTAGAAGAGACGTTTAGCGACCTCAACGAGTAGTTATCTCTTTGAGCAATACGACAGCTGGCTAATCCTTGAACAGATTCATCAAGTGGCGAGTAGCTCTTATGGAACTCGCTCTCCAAGACCTCTCCATAAGCACGGCGACGACCCCTATCACGGCAGGGTACGACCCGTACAAGATCTTTCAAGTCCACGACTACAAATCGATCAGCTTCCTCCGACAAGCTCCCTCCGTGAAGACAGCCAGTCAAGAAACCATCAAGGTCTTCGCTACAAACTATCCAGAGTTGCTGAAGGAGAAGTTTTTCGTCAATGTGCCAGCTTTCATGGGGTTTGCTTATGCTTTCATGAAACTGTTTGTTGCTGCCAAGACGATAAAGAAGTTCCATCCTATGAGCAATGGAAGTGGACTGGCCCTGGAGTTTAAGGACAGCAGGGTGGCAGGATTGGGATCAATGCTGCCGAAAGAGTATGGTGGCCAAGGAGAAGATCTCAACGCTGTCGGCAAAGAACCCATGCTCCAGTGATATGTGGCAAGGCTGAGAACGGACAGGGGCTCGTGGGCCCAACGTTATGACACGGCTGTACATGGATCACACTGACTGGCGATATCTGGTATGGCAGTGCGAAAGAGCAGGACGATGATTACGTCGGGGTCGTTCGATCTCGATTCACTGAAGAAAGCACAGGATCGATCAGGAGCACACGGTGGGTCAGGAGACCACCCTAACGTTTGTGCATTTTCAATGAGCGTTTTTGCAAGAAGATACCCTACGTGTGTAGCGAAACTAGAATAATGTCATTCTCTCCGAGCACATGCTCGTTCAGCACAGGTCATGGCGTGCTGCGTGGCAACCTTGGAGCCTTGAGTCACCCCCAAGTTATTGTTGTGCCTCCATAGCGCGGTGGTGGTTCGCGGAAAAGGGCGGCCGAAGTGCAGTTCCGGTCGCGCCAGGGTAATACTTCCCACCAATTGCATGTTGTACCGAAGAGGCTGTGACATACCTAGCATCCAGTCTACTACCCCTCATGCATCCTCTGCTACCTGAAATATCACATGCTCGAGTAATGGACGCCGATGACGGTGAAGTGCAGGTGTGTTTCTATCTGACGTCACAGTGAGGGCAGTCGCAAGTGGCCGCGTGCCTGCGTTCTTCGAACAAGAACAAAAAGCGACTGCAGAGTCTTCATCTTCGACAATTTATTCCTCCTCTTCAACTTATTCCAACGACTCCAATACAATCGAAACGAGCAATCAACAGTCCCCAATACCTCAACAAACACATATCAATCAACCAGCACACCCTGCAAACCCATTCAATATGTCTGACTTAGGCCGCAAGGATTTCACTGACAGTATGTGGTTGCTTAACCTATCGTTCAATTTGAACTTCACTAATACCCAAGCAGAGGCTTCCGAGAAGATGACTCCGGATAGCCAGAAGAGCACTACGGACAAGGCAAGCGAAAACGTTACCGGTGCCTACGACAATGTAGCCGGCTCCACCCAGCCAGGTAAGCGTCATGCCCCTCTTTGCGATACTGTTCCTTCATACGATCGACCTCCAGATTTTGCCGTGGTACAACGCTGATTCTTTCGTCTCTTTAGGAGATAGCAAATCAACCAGCCAAATGCTTTCCGACGCTACCCACGACACCAGCAGCAGTGGTTCTGACATGCTATCGTCGGCGAAGGACACCGGTTCCTTGTACGCTCACACTGGTGCAGACAAGGCTAGCTCTGCCACCGAGAACGCAAAGGAGACTGGCAGTAAGACTTCAGACGAGCTCTCACAGAAGGCTAGCGAGAACACTGGTGCCGCACAAGACACAGCTAAGGACTACGCTTCCACTGCTGAGCAGAAGGCTGGTGAGACACAAGATGCCGCCAAGGACTACGCTTCCACGGCACAGGACAAGGCTAGCTCCACCGCCCAAAATGCGAAGGAAACTGCCAGCAAGACCTCGGACGATCTCTCAAAGAAGGCTAACGAGAGCGCTGGTGCCGCACAAGATACCGCCAAGGACTACGCTTCCACTGCTGAGCAGAAAGCTGGTGAGACACAAGATGCCGCCAAGGACTACGCTTCTACTGCACAGGACAAGGCTAGCTCCACTGCTCAGAACGCACAGGAAACTGCCAGCAAAGCCTCGGACGATCTGTCGAAGAAGGCTAACGAGAACGCAAGTGCCGCCCAAGACACAGCCAAGGACTATGCTACTCAGGCTCAAAATACTGCCTCTGAGTACACTGCCAAGGCACAGGAAACTGCCTCTGCAACAGCTCAAGATGTGTCCAACAAGGCTAGCGAGACCGCGGGCAGTGCTCAAGAAACTGGTCAAAGCTATATTGCGACAGCTCAAAACATGGCTGCCAATGCGCTCAACACTGCGAGCAAGACCGCTTCTGGTAAGACTCGATGCTGAACTATCTCTGATCTGTGCTAACTTTTTCAAGACCTTGCCAACTCCATCTCAACTGAGAAGAAGTAAAACTGTGATCAGTCCGTGCAGGTCGCCTTCACGTTCCTATGACATTGTTGAGTTTCAAATGGTTGGAATGACTATTGTGGACTTTTATGAGATACCCCTAAGTATTATGAGCAAGCGCTTGTCGAAGCAATCAGAAACGCTCGTCGAATGTGGCGAGGTTACTTCATAGCTCAGCATAGCAATTCTGTAACAACGACAGATTGTCCAGCGTTCAACTTTTCCCGAGTCGTGATCTGTCATGAACAACGTCGCTTACGCTCGTAGCCGAATGGTTTCATGGCTTTATGCAGGAGTGCAGACAAGGCTGCATGTGTCCGGGCGTAGTTCGGCGTTCCGTGCCGGTCCCATCCATCTTCCGACGTGTAGTTTGTTACAGGCTCGTACCAAGCGAACTGTGCAACCTCACTTATATTCCGACATTGCCGCCCAACATGTCTAAACACCTCCTCTTTGTTGGACATACTAGCCACGATGCCTGTGTTGCGAAGGAAGTCGTCTGACGGCTGTATCAAGTCGACTGAAGGACGACGAGACCATGAAGGAAAGCCTTCCATCTTTTCCCGCCTTGGACGGCGTCTCAGCAGTGACATTGCCTCTGCAGCTCAGGCTGTGCGTGCCCTTCATCTGACGGCGGCTGGCTGCTAATCTACGAACAGAGTGGGAGGAAGTCTACAGCCAAAGACGTCATCAGCAAAGACGAAGACACTACCATCACAGCTAAAAGTCTCAGCCAAGGGACAACTCAAGATGTCAGGCCACCTCAGCCAAAACCCCCACCAGAGAACGTCCCCCCCGAGCATGACCACTTGTCGCATGGTTCTCACCATAGGAAGGCGACTCACGGTCTGTCAAAGGACGACGTCAAAGCATTATTTTTTGGGGCCCCTCATTTTATGCTAGAGAAGGGCAAGCATGGTCGCAATTATCCACAAGCCTTCTTTCCCTGGAACAATGACCTCGAAATCTCTGATTTGCAAGACCGCAGATATCTCAAGCACGAAAGTTTTGCCCTGGCTACCCGACATGCCCATCTACCAGTTCCCGGTGAGGTCAAGTGGAAACCTGGTATGCAAGAGCCCCTTAAAACAGAAGGCTTAGATAGTGGGAAACGACCAATGTTTGACCTGGGAATTTTCGAGATACCGAACATGCTTAGTCTGGAAGGCCGCGAGCCTGGAACGGTTGGAATGAGATGGTTTTTAGAAGTCCCTATCGCTGACAGCAAAAGGATCCAAGGTGGATTGGGCAAACATGCACGGAAATATGCTAATGACCAGACCTACCCTCACATGCCAGCCTTTGAGGCGTTAAGGTCTCTGGGTGACACAGATGGTGCCCTCAAGCTGGGCAAACACGGGCCGCAGCAGGATCGGCTGAAGCTGATCTCTGAAGGCGCACATTCTTGGAAGCGAATAGGACTTAGGGATATCTCGGTCAAGACCATTGCCGATAGATTGTCCTTGGTGGACTCATGGCGAGATGAAATCGTCCACGAAGGATGGAAAGTCACCGTGCTAGACAAGCAGAGCTGCACGGACCTGCACAATCATCTGTTTCGAGAGATACTCTACCCTCCACACGGCCACGACTCGGAAAGACACTCTGACTTGAAGATACAAATAGAGGCACTAGTCAAGGTATTAACCATCCCAGGGGCATGGTTAGATTTTAGCTTGGCACAAACTCGACTTGAATTAGGGAGAGTACTCTGGCAGGAGTCACGCCCACGGGACACCAGGGGATCTGTCAGCGGAGAGAAAAAATGGTTGTTGATTCAATTACTGCTTTCAGTGGAATTGGTCATCCGACTCGAGGCGGCGTTACGTCTAGGCGTTAGTCGGGGATCGGACTCTTTCTCTTTGACGGGTGAAGAGATTCATCATTTCGACAAGCTCAGAAATCTGAAAGTGGATTGGGATCTTTTGGTCGCCAGGAGGCTGTTGGATCTGTGTTATGTCACAGCTGTGGCTCAATCGACAGCAAACAAGGGTGTCCATTCAGAAGAACCACTGCCCAAGCATGGGTACCACCATCTACTCTCAGACCTTAGAAACAAGTTGACTGTTCATGATGAGCAGAGTCGTTCGGGAGCATGGCACTGTGTAATACTGCCCCGGCAGCCCAGGGTCATGGTCGACGGGCTCGAGCGATTCGCAAAGAACATCGGCTGGCCTCGCGCTGAAGAGACACTAGCAGCGCTGAAGGGGAAGTTGATGCAAAGCCACCAAGGTGCCCGCGATTATTTGACAGCGCCCTGCACTGATCACGATTTTGACGAGAAGGACGCCGCAACCGGTCGCGTAACCTTACAGCAAGCTACGACTAACACGGTCGGGGGTTGGCTTTCACGCTCATGGCTCAGCGGACTAGTTCTCCCTGGCTTCTCCACCTGTGGCCTTCTGATGTCTTGTCTGGTTGAGAATGATGAGGAAGCAATAGCAAGGCTCGGAACTAAAGCCAATCTTCATGGCGGAATTGTCCTCGCCGAACGAAGCTGGTGGAGCAAAACCTGCATCGTTGGTCGCGTCGTAGCTGCCATCCCAGGTGGTCAGGAGAGCATGGGTTGGATAGGAACATATGTCCTTCCAAATGACCACAATGGCAACGCTATACCAGACAGCTGGGTTAGTATTGAGGTCGAACCTGCTCCCAATCTTCGGGAAGATGTCCGTATTCATGATGTGGAACATTTGAGTGTGGATGGCAGCCCGCTGGGCACCGGTCAAGGCAAGATTCAGAGTACCGAGTTCTCGATGGTTACCGACCACATCTTTGAAGCTCTGAAGCACACCAAAGTCAACTTCAAGCAGCTATCTTTGACACTGGCCAGACATGATCTGGGCGGAAAGCCTAGCTCAACTGCAACTGCCAGTTGTGAATTGGCGTTGGAGAACGGCGTGGGCGACAGTATCGCGACATTCAATCTGCGATACGACGTATACTTCGTCACTGCACATCCATGCCGTTTGCCGCATGGCCACGCCGTAATGGCTGGAAATGTGCGCGAGCATCAACATCCATACCATATGTCAGCGGAACATCTACCCGCGCATCCACTCCACAGGTCATACATCTTCGCGGCGAAGTCATTGCAAGATTTCCAAGACTCGGAGCCGCCCGATCCAACGAGACACGAAAGCGAAACGTGGATTGTTGATGCTCGGGAGCAGGCTGATGCAGACGTCTTTACAAGAGCTTGGTGCGCTCAAGCAGGCAGGCATGCGCTCGTCGCCAGGACGGGCAACACATGCTTGAGTTGTGCTATCCGTGAAGCAAAAGCGCTTCAAATCGGTATTATCATAAGAGTGGGAAGTTGGGCAAAGGCTTGAACTTTCGCAAAGAAGGATACGCAAGTGTTTGTCCCTGGTCAATGCTAAGCCCGAGTGGAGGCGACCACGAAGGACATACTCGTTCTTTCCGAAGTTACAACTCATACAGGGGCGTATTGGCTGCAAAATCAACGAAAGTCTGGTGTTTCAGCATGAGTAAAGGGTCGTTAGGGCTTCCCTGCACGACATATCACTTTGCGAGAGAACGAGTGCTCGTAGTATGAAGATGCTGAAGTGGCACAACGCGATCCATCTCCGGTCTTTACTGACAACTTGACAACCACCACACCGCCAACCGTGAGGCTCCTTGGAGGCTTGGACAAATGGTACCAAGACTGTCATTGCGGTGAATGTTATCCGCATGGAGTGCATCGACGATGGATGCACACACTGGGTCAGAATCAAGTAAACGATCGCCAGGAG
>Ga0210040_10007644_pt1 | contig 13018 bp, 11 predicted proteins | sample CryGeyCG12114_NA_FD_185462 | JGI IMG/M metagenome (GOLD analysis project Ga0210040, IMG submission 185462) | Groundwater microbial communities from aquifer - Crystal Geyser CG19_WC_8/21/14_NA (SPAdes) (version 2) | ecosystem: Environmental > Aquatic > Deep subsurface > Groundwater | place: USA... | reverse complement strand
CGGTGCGGTCGTCATGGCAGCCTCCGGAGCAGGGGAGCGGTCGTGGGTCGAGTCGGGTGCGTCACCACACGCGCGTGCGGGAGAAGCCCGAGGTGAGGCTGCTGAGCGGTCCGGCCGGGTAGGAACCCGACACGTCCTTGCCCTCACCCACCAGGTCCGCGGCCAGGACGGCCGGGGAGCCGTCGGGCTCCTCGAAGTCGGCGTCGACGAAGCGGACGCGTTCCAGGTCGGCGCCGCCGACGCGGGCGGTCCGGGCGCCGTCGAAGCCGTCGGGCAGGGTGGTCTCCAGGTAGACCTCGGCGCCCTCGTCGACCACGGTGGCGCTGGCCTCGCCGTCGGGCAGCACGGTCGCCCGGTCCTCGGCCTCGAAGGCCTGGGCGCCGCCGGCGTAGACGTTGTCGCGGATGTAGACCGGCTGCTTGACGTGGGTGAAGCGCTCGTGGTCGCCCTTGGTGGGGTCGGACACCAGGTCCAGGTAGGCCGCCAGGGAGGCCGGGTGGCCGTCGTAGGCGGTGGTGCCGTAGCCCACCTCCCGGCGGCCGGGCCGGCGCGACTCGGGCGTGTAGGCCAGGGCCGGGTCGCCGCCGAGGAAGAGGTTGCCGATGTAGCGGTCGTCGCCGCCGACGATGGCGGCGTAGCCGGCCACCTGGGTGCTGTGCGGGACGTGGTACGGCGTGGGCCGCTCCACGATGGGGTCGATCGACACGGTGCCGCAGAAGAGGTTGCTGACGAAGGCGCCGCCCTGGCTGTGCACCTCGAGCGACACCCGCGACGCGAGGACGTTGTGGTCGACCAGGTGCGGGCCGTGGCTGACCTCGACGAACAGGTCGCGGCTGTTGGCGTAGAACAGGTTCCGCGTCACCCGCGTGCCCTGGGTCTGCCAGTCCAGCCAGGTGCCCAGCGAGCAGTCGTGGATCCGGTTGTGGCGGATCACCACGTCCAGCGCGGCGTGCAGCTTGATGCCGGCGATCTCGTAGCCGTAGAACTCGCGCTTGATCGCGATGTTGTAGATGTGGTTGTCCTCGATCGTGGAGAACACGCAGCCGAGGTGGCCGACGATGCCGTTCTGGCCGCAGTCGTAGATGGTGTTGCGGCGCACGACGTGGGAGCCGATGTGCTCGCGGTCCCAGCCGATCTGGAACGCGGAGAACACCGACTCCAGCTGGTACTGGTAGCCGGGCTTGTCGCGGCGCACCGTGGCGAAGTTGTGGCCGGTCGACTTCTCCTTGCCGAGGGAGACCGCCGAGCACTTGGCGTCGTGGATGACGTTGTCCTCGATGATCCAGCCCTTGGCCCAGTTCGGCCCGATCAGGCCGGGCTGGTCGGCGGTCGGCGGCGCCCACGGGGTCGCGGCCTGGGCGAGCTCGAAGCCGCGGACGGTGATGTAGTCGACGTGGTGCTCGGTCGGGTAGAACACCGAGCGCCGGACGTTGACCTCGACGAGCGCGGCGTTCGGGTCCGCGCCGGCGAAGCTGGCCCAGATCGTGGTCTGCTCGGGGCCGACCTCGGCGTACCAGACCTGCTGGGTCTGCTCGGGGTCGCGGATGCGGTCGAGGGTGCCGGTCCAGTGGTCGGTCACCTCGGTGCGCAGCGGCGGGTCCGAGACCTCCTCGACGCTGGCCACCTCGTAGGAGCTGCGGCCGTCGAGGTACACCTCGCCGAGGTGCTTCTTGGGGACCGACTGGTCGGCGTAGACGATCCAGTCGCCGTCGACCGCCTCGGCGAACGGGTTGAAGGAGCCGAACAGCGCGTTCGGCACGGTCGCCGTCCAGACGTCCCCGCCGGTCCGTTCCCAGCCGGTGACCTGCTCGGAGCCCTTGACCACCACGTGCTCGCCCGGGGCGGCGGTGTAGGTGATGCGCCGCCGGTCGCTGAGGCCACCGCGCTGCGGCTGCACCCACTCCCGGTACTCCCCGCCGTGCACGACGACGGTGTCGCCGGGCTGGGCCAGCGCGGCCGCCCGGTTGATGGTGCGGAACGGGAGCTCCGCGGAGCCGTCGGCGTCGTCGGACCCGGTGGTCGCGACATGCAGGTCAGAGGGCACGGGTGCGCCTTTCGTTCGTCGGTCTGCCCGCGGTGCGCGGGCGTGTTGGGCTGGAAGGTGCGCGGCGGCCGGTCCGCGGGGAGGGTGCCCCGACGGCGTCCGTCGGCGGGCGGGAGGTCGTCATCGCGGCCAGTCGCCCACCAGGTGCTCGGCGACGCGGAGCGCGTTGGCCACGATCGTCAGGGTCGGGTTCACGCTGCCGTTCGTGGGGTGCAGCGAGGAGTCGCAGACCACCACGCGGCTGCTGCCCCAGAGCCGTCCGTGCCGGTCGGTGGCGCCGGTCGCCGGGTCGTCGCTCATCCGGGCGGTGCCGCAGGAGTGCTCACCGGCGGCCGAGGCGGTCGCGCCCCGGGTCTGCCGGCGGATGTCGCGGGCGCCGGCGGCGCGCAGCCAGCGGCTCCCGTGGTCGGCCAGGCCCTCCTCGACCTCCAGCGACGCCGGGTGGACGCTCTTCAGCAGCCGGGCCCCGGGCCGGCCCCAGCGGTCGCGGACGGTGGCGAGGGTGACCGCCGAGGTGGCGCTCGGGACCTCCTGGCCCATCCCGAACACGCCGAAGGCGTGCGGTCGCCCGTCCCGCATCCACCGCTTGTGGGCCGCACCCCAGGGTGCGACGCCGGCGGTGGGGTCGAGGGCCGAGGTCAGCGGGAGCACGCTCATCAGGTCGACGAGCACCCCGCCGCCCCACGGCACCGAGGAGGCGTGCACGTGGTCCAGGGTGGCCACGGAGTGGCCGGGGCCCAGGCCGTTCTTCAGCGGCTCGTCGACCTCGCAGCGCAGGGTGACGAAGCGGTGGTCGTGCAGGTGCCGGCCGAGCTGGTCGTTGCCGAGGCCGCTGGCCAGCAGCAGCCGTGCCGACTCGACCGCCCCGGCGGCGACCACGACGACGTCGGCCCGCACCGTGCGCAGCACCGGGTCGCCGGAGCAGTCGGTCATCACCTCGACCGAGGCGCCGCTCGGGCCGTCGTGCACCAGCACCGCCTCGGCGTCGAAGACCACGTCGGTGTTCCCGGTGGCCAGGGCCCGGGGGAGGAAGGTGTTGTGGGAGCCGTTCTTCGCGTCCACCGGGCACGCGTGGCCGACGCAGGACGAGCAGCGCACGCAGGCGGGCCGCCCCGCCGCGGGCACGCTGTTGATCGCCAGCGGGATCGGCCCCCACGTCCACCCCAGCCGCCCGGCGGCCCCGGCCAGCAGCTCCCGCGCCGGCTCGGTGCCCATCGCCGGCATCGGGTAGCCCGCCGAGCGCGGGGTCCGCGCGGTCAGGGCGCCCTGCTCGCCGGCCACCCCGAGCTCCCACTCGGCCCGGGTGTAGAAGGGCTCGAGCTCGTCGTAGCTGATCGGCCAGTCGGCCAGGGTCGCCCCGGCCGGGTTGCCGTAGACGCTCGCCATCGCGAAGTCCTCGGGGAAGAAGCGCCAGGCCATGCCCTGCCACAGCCGGGTGCCGCCGCCGTAGGCGTAGGCGTTCAGCCCGTACGCCCAGGCGTCCCCGTCCCCGTCCACGACGCGCTCCTGCTGGCCGCCGTCGCCGTCGTGCGCCGCGACCCGTGGGTGGCTCGGCCCGGGGCCGGCCACCGAGGTGTAGACCGCGTTCCGCTTCCCGTGCAGGTGGTCACCCCGCAGGCCGGCGTTGGACAGCGGACGGGCCCGCTCCAGGACCAGCACGCTGTGACCGGCGCGGGCCAGCGTCTGCGCCGCCACCCCGCCGCCGGGGCCGGAGCCGATCACGATCGCGTCGTAGTGGGGGCGCAGCCGCTCGGGCGGGGTCCCCGCGGGCAGCTCCGGCTCGACCGGCGTCACCCCCTCCGGCACGTCGCGGAACCCGATCATGGCCAGCCCGGCCGGCCACCTCTGGTCCCCGCTCCGCTCGGCGGCGCTGCGCCGGGTGGCGTAGAAGCCCTCCCAGCACAGCCGCACCAGGCTGGCGAGGTCGGCGTCGAGCGGCTGCTGCCCGGCGACCTCGGCCAGGACGCGGTCCTGCTCGGCGGGCGCGGCGGCGGCGAACCGGCGACGCCCGAGCTCGGCGACCAGCCGCTCCAGGCCGTCCAGCGCCCACCACTGCTCGGGTCCGCTGCCGGCCAGGTAGTGCGCGACCCCGCCCGCCCAGCCCGCGGGCCACTCGTCGGCCGGGATGACCCGGTCGACCGCCGCGGCCAGCTCGGCCGAGGTGGTGACCTCCTGCCAGCGGCGCTCCGACGTGGCCGGTTCCTCGACCTCAGGCATGGACCTCTCCTCTTCCTCTGCTGCGCGCCCCGGCCGGATCCGACGGCGGGGCCGTCGAGGAGCGGACCACGAGCTCGGTGGCCAGCTCGACCTGGCGGCCGGGGGGCTCGCGCTCCTCGATCATCGCCAGGAGCATGGCCGCCGCGGTCCGGCCCATCTCGGCGAGGGGCTGGCGGACGGTGGTGAGCGGGGGCGAGAACCAGCGCGACATCGGCAGGTCGTCGAACCCGACGACGCTGAGGTCCTCGGGGATGCGCCGCCCGGTCACCCGCGCCGCCTCGGCGACGCCGAACGCCTGCTCGTCGCTGCCGGCGACGATGGCGGTGGGCGGCTCGGCCAGGGCGAACAGCTCCAGGGCGGCCTGGTAGCCGCCGACGTGGTGGAAGCTGCCGTGCCGGACCAGCGCGGGGTCGACCTCGACCCCCGCCGACGCCAGCGCGGCGCTGTACCCCGAGATGCGGGCCCGGCTGCAGAGCAGCGCGGCCGGGCCGCCGATCGCGGCGATCCGGCGGTGGCCGAGCTCGAGCAGGTGCCTCGCCGCCGAGAGGCCGCCGGCCCAGTTCGTCGCGCCCACCGTGGTGACGTCGGGGCTGGGCAGCTCGGCGGCCGGGTCGATCAGCACGTAGGGCACGCGGGCCCGGGCGAGGTTGCGCTGGTCGGTGGTGGTCATCTCGGAGGTGACGATGATGGCGCCGGACCGACCGCTGGAGGCGAACCGGCCGGACCAGGCGCGGGCCTCCAGGGGGTCCGACGTCGCCGAGACCACCACGTCCAGGGCGCCCGAGGTGACCCCGCGCAGGATCTCGACCGCGTACGGGCTGTCCAGCGCGGTGAAGACCAGCTCGACCGAGCGCCGGTCCTCCGGGCCCCGGGCCGTCGCCGAGCGGCGGGGCGGCACGTACTCGTACTGGTCCAGCAGGCTCTGCACCCGGGAGCGGGTGGCGGCGCCGACGTCCCCACGGCCGTTGAGCACCTTCGAGACGGTGGCCAGCGACACCCCGGCGGCGACCGCGACGGTCTCCAGGGTGGGGCGGCCGTCTCTGGTCACTGTTCCGCTCCTTCGCGGCTCGCACGTCATGTCGGCGCCGGCTGGTCCATCACCACGGCAGGCGTCGAAAGTTTCGACGGCCACCGGAGCCTCGCCGGGGGATTGCCCCTAGGCAAGCCCTTCCCCAGTTGCCTGTCAAGTATCTGCCCGAACTCGTTGACGCGGCCCTGGGGAGGTCCTACTGTGCTCGACGGGGACCGTTTCGTACCTCGTCCGAAACTCTCGACGGCGGTCCCCGGTGGCGCCCGTTCACCGGCTCGACCCGAGCCGAGCACGGTCGTGGTGATCCACGTCGGAGCACGGCGTGCGCCTTCCCAACCGATGTCATGGATTTCTGAGCAAAGGGGCCCAGTGATGGTCAGCAAGTCAGGTTTGTCGCGTCGTTCGTTCCTCGGCATGGGGGCGGCCGCCCTCGCCACCCCGGCCCTGCTGGCCGGCTGCTCGAAGGGCGGTGGCAGCGCCGGCGGCGGCGGCGGTGGCAGCACCGAGCCGCTCAAGTTCTGGAACATGCCCTGGGGGCAGACCAAGTTCAACCCGCTCGACGAGCAGATCACCAAGGCCTACAAGCCCGCCGAGGGCATGCCGCCGGTGAGCTACCAGGTCATCCAGTGGGCCAACTTCAACCAGACGTTCGCCTCGGCGGTCGCCTCCCGCACCAACCCCGCGGTCAGCTCCGGCGGTGGCACCCAGGTGTTCCAGTTCGAGGCCCAGGGCGGCATCGCCTACGCCGACGACCTGTACGCCACCTGGAAGGAGAACGGTCTCTACGACGACTTCCTCCCCGGCCTCATCGACACCCTGAAGGTGGAGAAGGGCTACGCCGCGATCCCCTACAACCTCGACATGCGGGTGCTCTGGTACAACAAGGCCCTGCTCGAGCAGGTCGGGGCCAAGGTGCCGACCGACTGGCAGTCCTTCATGGACGCGGCCGCCGAGCTGAAGAAGAACAACATCTACGGCTACGGCACGGGTGCCGGCGCCGGCGCCTACACCGGTCAGCACGCCCTGGTCTGCTGGATGATCAACAACGGCGGTGGGCTCTTCGACGAGAACAAGCAGCCGAACTGCGTGACCCCGGAGAACATCGAGGCGGTCGACTTCATCCTGGAGATGGTGTCCAAGGGCTACGTGGACCCGGCCAGCTCGACCTACACCTCGGACAACGTGCAGAGCCAGTGGAAGGCCAAGAAGTTCGGCATGGGCTTCGACACCGGCGGCCTGGCGGCCAACGTCTCCGGCGACGTGTCGAAGGACCTCGAGGTCATGAGCCCGCTCTCCTCGCCCTCGGGCAAGAAGGGTGCTCTCTACTTCCCGAACAACATCATGATGTACGCGAACAACCCCAACAAGAAGGGCACCGAGGCCTTCCTGACGTACTACTACCAGAACATGGCTCCGCTGTGGACCCAGAACACCGGCATCGGCCTGCCGCCGCTGAAGTCCATCAGCCAGACCAAGGAGTTCCAGGCCAACAAGAACAACGTGAAGATCATCGAGGAGTGGCAGCCCATCTCCAAGACCTGGGCCGCCCCGGGCACGGAGGCCAACTTCCTCAACGTCACCACCGTGGACGCCACGCCGGCGATGAACGTCTTCACCCAGTCGATCCTCGGTGGTAAGACGGACTCCAAGACCGCGCTGCAGAAGCTCCAGGACGAAGTCAAGACCAACCTGAAGTAATGAGGTGCGCTCACCTCGGTGCATCCCGTCGTCCCATCGTCTGCGCACCACACGGCGTCAGCCGTGACCGGTCAGCGCTCGCAATCGAGGAGGTGAGTCAGTGTCCACTCGTACCGCTGGAGAGGGCCTGACCCGGGCACGGAAGGGCGTTGCCGTCGCCGGCCCGGGGACTCCGGGCGGGCGGCGCGTGACGCAGCGACCGGGAGCGAGTCGGTTGACTCTGTTCGCGTTCGCTGCGCCGGCGCTGTTCCTGCTCGTGCTGTTGAACGTCTACCCGCTGCTGTACGCCGCCTACCAGAGCCTCCGGGACGGCAGCCTCATCGCCGCCGGGGACTTCGTCGGCCTGGAGAACTACACGAAGGTCCTGGTCGACCCGGCGTTCTGGGCGGCCGCCCGCTTCACGGTGATCTTCACCCTGGTCGGCGTGTTCGGGAGCTGGTTCCTGGGGCTGGCCCTGGCGATCCTGCTGAAGACCAGGATCCCGGGCAAGACCGTGTTCCGGGTGCTCCTGCTGCTCCCGTGGGTGGTCCCCGTCGTCGTCTCCGCGACGGCGTGGAACTGGCTCGTCGCCACCCCGCAGAGCCCGATGCCCAGGCTCGCGGAGGCGCTGGGTCTCGGCAACGTCCTGTTCCTGGCCAACCCGGTGCTGGCCCAGGTGACGGTCTGCGTCTTCAAGGTCTGGATCAGCTTCCCGTTCATGATGATGATGATGGCCGCCGCGCTGGAGTCGGTGGACAACAACGTCTACGAGGCAGCCAAGGTGGACGGCGCGAGCCGTTGGAACGAGCTCACCAACATCACGCTGCCGATGATCTCGCGGTCGACCTACATCAGCTGGATCCTGATGACGATCTTCTGCGTGAACGACTTCCCGACGATCTACCTGCTCACCGGCGGTGGGCCGGTCAACGCCACGCAGTCGCTCGTCGTGCTGGCCTACAACACCGTGTTCCAGAACTTCCGGACCGGTCCGGGCGTGGCCGTCGCCTTCCTGATGACCCTGGTGCTGGTCGTCATCTCCGTCGTCTTGTACCGCCAGATCAGGAAGGTGCAGATCCTGTGACCACCGCAGCCCTGTCAGAGGACGCGACAGCGTTCCAACCGCCGGCCACGTCACCGGCGAGCAAGAAGGCCGAGCCGGGCACCCGGGGGAGCGGCTGGCGCTTCCTGCTGGTCCTGGTCGTCACCCTGGTCGTCCTGGTGCCGATCGTCGCGGTCGTCGGTCTGTCCGTGCAGCCGGCACTGGGCAGCACCAGCACGTCGAAGTTCACGCTGGAGAACTTCGTCTCGATCTTCTCCCAGACCGACGTGCTCACCTGGCTGCGCAACAGCCTGACGGTCACGCTGGTCACGGTCCTGGTGTCGGTCATCGTCGCGGCTCCGGCGGGCTACGTGCTGTCCCGGGGCCGGGGGCGCCTGATCTCCGGGTTCTCGCTGGTGCTGTTCGTGGTGCAGTCGCTGCCGGTGGTGACAGCGGTCATCCCGCTGTTCATCCTGTTCGCCGCCTTCGGTCTGGTGGACACCCTGACCGGCCTGATGATCATCTACGTCGGCTCCACCATGTCGGTGGCGATCTGGATGATGGCGGCCTACTACGACTCCATCCCCGTCAACCTCGAGGAGGCGGCCTGGATGGACGGCTGCTCGGTGTTCGGGGGCTTCGTGAAGGTGGTGCTGCGGAACTCGCTGCCGGGGATCCTGTCGACGGCGATCTTCTCGTTCCTGCTGGCCTGGAACGACTACCTGGTCGCGCTCGTCTTCCTGCGGTCGAGCTCGGTGTTCACCCTGCCGGTGGGGCTGCAGAGCTTCTTCCAGCAGAACGCGACCAACTGGGGGCTGGTGATGGCGGTGGCGGTGATGATGATGCTGCCCCCGGTGATCCTGTTCGCCACGCTGAACCGCTACTTCAGCGTCGGTGGCATCGGCGGGTCGCTGGCCGGGCAGTAGGACTCCCGGCGCGACCGTCGTCGGTCCGCCAGCTCGAACACCCACTCCGAACGGGGAGGGCTCGCACCGCGAGCCCTCCCCGGTCGGCGTTCACGGGTGGGAACTGGGGGGTCGGGGAGTTACCGGTCGGCCTCGGCGACCGGCGCGAACTCGTTGAAGGCCTCGTGGCCGGCCCGCAGCGAGCCGTCGGCCTCGATGAAGTGCAGCCACTCGGGACGGCCCACCGGGCCGTACTCGTCGCGGTGCAGGTCCGCGACCAGGCTGTGGTTCAGCGCGTGCACGGTGAACCCGATGCCCCGCTGGACGAGCTGGGCCAGGTTGTAGCGCATCACCTCGACGTGCGTGGCGTCGTCGCGGGCCCCCCAGACGGTCTCGCTGGCGACCAGCTCCTTGCCGGCGCGCTCGGCGATGGCCACGCAGTCGTCCAGGTAGCCCTCGAACCCGTCCTTGGTCTTGGTCTGGATCTGGTTCCCGCTCCCGTTCCACATGTAGTACGGGTGGAAGCTGAGGATGTCGCTGATCGGCTCGGTCAGCTCCAGCGCCTTGACGTCGGGGTAGTTGCCGATGGTCAGCGGCTGCTGCGCCCCGAGGTCCTTGCAGACCCGGTAGCACCAGGTCAGCCAGGTCAGCTCCGCCCGGCGGACCGGGCTCTCCTCGTCGTCGACGTAGCTGCCCATCAGGGGCTCGTTGCACAGGTCCCAGGCGTAGATGCGCTCGTCGTCGAGGTGGGCTCCGACGACGTCGGCCAGGTAGCGGTGGAAGAGCCCCTGGACGGGCGCCGCGACCTCGTCGCCTGCGTCGGGGTGGTGGAACAGGTCGTCGACGCCGGTCCACGCGCTGTGGTGCGGGATCAGGTGGTCCAGGGGCACGCCCCCGAAGTCGCACACCGGGTCGCGCCAGCGGTTGAACAGCACCGGCATCACCAGGATGCCGTGGGCGGCGAAGAGCCCGAGCCCGGCCTCGAAGTTGGCCAGGAAGCGCTCCGGGTCGCGCTGGTGGGCCTCGTGCGACAGCCACCACCGGGCGACGTTCCAGCCCGGGAAGTACTGCTTGCCCCGGGCGACCTCCACCGCCATCTGGCCGTGGTCGTGGTGCTGCCACAGGTCCAGCCCGCTGGTCCCCCAGGACCCGTCGTAGTTGAAACCGTGGACGTCGCTGCTCTTCACGTGCTGCTCCTCCGTGGTGGTCGGCGGCAGGCTCTCCTGCTCGCCCCGACTCTCGCAGGAGGGCGGGCAGCGGCCGGGCCGGGGCGAGCGCGGGGACTCAGCCGGCGGACTCCTCGCCCGCGCTGGCGGCGCTGCCGGCCGTACCCGTGCTGCCGCCGGTCACCGCTCCGGCACCGCCTCCGGTGCCGTCGCCCGTCCCCGCTCCGGCACCGGTGCCGGAGCCTCCACCGGAGCCGCCACCGCCGGTCGAGCCGCCGGAGCCGCCGTCGTCGCCGCCCCCACCGCCCCCACCGCCGGAGCCGCCCGAGGTCGGGTCGCCCCCGGCGCCGGTGGTGGGCTCGGAGGTGCTGGTCGGCTCCGGGGCCGGCGTCGGCTCGCTGCCCGCGGACGGGGTCGAGCTGGGCTCCGGGGTGCTGCTCGGCTCCGGCGGCCTGCTGCTCGTGGTCGGCTCGGGGGCGGGCTCGGGCTCGGGGGCGGGGTCGGCACCGGGGCCCGGGTCGGCACGGGCGTCGGGGTCGGCCTGCCCGGACTCCCCGGCGCCCCCGTCCGGCCCGACCGGGTGCTCGGGGAGCTGACCCGGCGCCGCGCTCTGCGGCGGGTCCGAGTCCGACGGCGACGGCGACGGTGAGGTGGTCGGGGTGGCCGGCACGCTCGCGGTGGTCGCCGGGGCGGGGACGTGGTCGGCGGCCCGGGTCGCCGACAGCGCTGCCCCGCCGCTCAGGGCCACGGCAGCCACCGCGGTGACGGCCATCGCGGTGAGCTGACGTCGCCGCCGGCGGGCGCCGATCCGGCGGATGCCGACGGCGTCGAGCGGGAGCGTCGCACGGTGCTCCGCCTCGTCGGCCAGCGCCCGCAGCGCCGTGTCGAGGGGGTCGAGCTCAGCCATGGGGGTGCTCCTCGGGCAGGTGGTCGCCGAGCAGCGCACCCAGGGCCGCGCGTCCGCGGGCCAGGCGTGCCTTGACGGTGCCCGTGGGGGTACCCGTCTCCTCGGCGATCTCGACCACCGACAGGTCGCAGAGGTGGTGCAGGACGATGGCGCGCCGCTGCGCCGGGGGGAGCTGCTGGAGGGCCCGGGTCAGGAGGACGCGGAGCTCGTCGGGCTCACCCGTCCGGGTCGGCGAGGAGGACCGGTCGACCGGGCGCCGCGCCTTCTGCGCCCGCCGCCAGCGGCTGATCGCCAGCCGGGACGCGACGATCCGCACCCAGGTCTCCGGTGACTGCTCGACGTCGAGCGTGCGGCGCTTGGTCCAGGCCCGGATGAACGCCTCCTGCACGCAGTCCTGGGCCTCGGCCAGGTCACCGCACATGGCGTAGACCTGGCCGACCAGGCGGCGGTAGGAGGTGGCGTAGAACTCGTCGAACGCCTGCTCGTCCATCCCCACCTGGCTGAACCCCTGCTCCGCGACCACCGGCGCCCCCACCCCACCGATCGCCATGTCAACCACGGCAGGCCACGGCGCCCGGCTCGTCCACCACGACCAGCTCCTCTCGATGACAGGGGGTCTACGCACGGGAGGCCCCGCCGGTTGCACCCGCGCGGGAACTTCTCCGAAGTCTGGCCCGGTCCGGCCGTCCGCGCGCGGGTCGGTGCTGATCCGGTCGGGTTCTGAGGGGGAGCGCAGCGGCAGCCCGGTGGCGACGCGGGCACGGTCGGGTTGCGGTCCGGCCACGGGGCAACCCGTCGGCAGGCCCGTCCGTACCTCCAGCACCACCCACCCGGAGGAGAGCCACCATGACCGCGCGCCGACGCCCCACCGTCCTGCTCCTGACCGCCGGGGTGGCCGCCTGCGCGTCCCTGGGTAGGCCCGCGCTCGGCCGGCCGCTCCGGCTGGCACTGGGCTGACCGGGGCCCCGGAACGGCTTCCGCGCACCGGCGCGCAGCCAGCCGGCGGGAGGCGGCGGGAGCGAGGACCAGCCCGAGGCCGAGCCCGTCGAGCACCTCCCGCACGACCTCGGCGGGCAGCGACCCGTGCCGCTCGAGCACGAGGTGGGGGCGTGCGGAGGTCGGGGGGCGGACGGTCCGGTGCAGGGCGAGCACGCTGGTCGAGGTGGGCGCCAGGCCGGGGTAGCGGGACGCCACCTGCTCCTCGTCGTCGTGGCCCAGCAGCACGAACCCCGGTTCGTCGCCGAACTCGGCCCACAGGCCGGCGGCCCGCCAGTGCGCGGGCGAGTCAGCCGCTCCCGGGCGTGATGACCTGGGCGGTCCGCACCCCGTCGTCGGCGGCGCTCAGGTGGTCGGGCGCGGTGTCGCGGGCGGGGCCGCGGAAGCCGAACGGGCCGCGGTCGAGCAGCGCCGCCACCAGCGCCTGCGCCGGGGCCTGGTCGAGCCCGGCCGGGAGGCGGGCCAGGTCCCAGGGGGAGGTCACCGCACCCCGCTCGGTGGTCAGGCTGCCGACCTGGTCGGCCGGGCGCCCCTTGCGCAGGTCGAGAGCGGCGACGCTCTCCCGGTCGGGCCGGCTGACCAGGGCGTAGATGTCCCCGAAGGCGCCCCCGACCACGGCGCCCTCGGCCAGCGCCGCCGCCGCGCGGGCCCGGTCGGCGGGGCACTCGACCCGGAGCCGCTGCGGGACGCGCGGGGACCCCGGCGCCGTCGTGGCCGGGCTGCTGGCGGGGCGGGAACCGTTGGCGGGGCGGGAACCGGGCACGGGGGCTCCTCGGGGACGGGGGGAGACCACCGGAGGAGGGCCGGCGGCCGTCCCGTCCATCGTCGCGCCGGGCGGACCCGTGCGCCGGAGGGCCGGGACGCACGAGGGCCCCGGGACACCAGGTCCCGGGGCCCTCGACGGTCAGCGGACGGTCAGGCGACCGTCTGCTCGGGGTCCGGCCGCTGCGCCTTGGCCAGGTTCTCCACGAGCTCGCTGCGGGTCTGCCGCACCACGTACGCCGGCTGGTCGCGCTCCACGCGCCAGCTCTCGG
>Ga0210040_10007643_pt1 | contig 13019 bp, 11 predicted proteins | sample CryGeyCG12114_NA_FD_185462 | JGI IMG/M metagenome (GOLD analysis project Ga0210040, IMG submission 185462) | Groundwater microbial communities from aquifer - Crystal Geyser CG19_WC_8/21/14_NA (SPAdes) (version 2) | ecosystem: Environmental > Aquatic > Deep subsurface > Groundwater | place: USA... | reverse complement strand
AGGTGGCGGTTCTCGGCGATCGCGGCGCTCAACGCGCGGCCGAGGAACGGCGCGACATCAAGATCGCGCAGTTTGGAGGCGAGCGCCCCCTTCACCATGCCGCCCAGCCGCTCCTGGTCGAGCGACTCGAGCAGGTCGGCAGCCAAGCGCGAGGCGCCGCGTCGCAGCCGTCCTTCGCCCCCCGCGCCCGGGTCGGCAAGGAAGCGCCCGAGCGCACCGGCAACGTCGACCCGGCCCATGCGACGCGCGACCACGCGCGGGATCAGGAAGTTGTCGCGCAGGAAGGCGGCGAGCGTCGTCGCGATCCGCTCCTTGTTGCGCGGGATGATCGCGGTGTGCGGGATCGGGAGCGCGAGCGGGTGGCGGAACAGCGCGGTGACCGCGAACCAGTCCGCCAGCCCGCCGACCATCGCAGCCTCGGCAAAGGCGCGCACGAACCCTGCCGCGGGGACGTCTGCCTGATAGGCGCGCGCGATCAGGAAGACGACCGCCATGGTGAGCAGCAGGCCGGTCGCGATGGCGCGCATCCGGCGAAGCGCGAGGGGAGGGGCCTCCCCTGGACCGGAGAGGCGCATGGTGGACGTCATCCCCCAACAATCCCCGAAGCCGGGGATTGTTCAAGCACGGCGCGAAGCGTGGCTATTCGGCAGGCTGAACCCCGTTGTCGCCCGGCTTGTACCCGATCTGCGCGGTTCCGGGGTGGTGCTCGATCACCGTCGGGCCGCCATCGTCGCCCGGACGATAGGTGAGCAGCCGGCGCCCGAGCTTCGGCCCGATCCAGCGCTCGATGCCGACCGCCAGGCTGAAGCTCGCCGGCACGATCAGGAGCGTCAGCAGCGTCGACAGGATCAGGCCGCCGATCACCACCACACCCATCGGCGCGCGGAAGGACCCGTCGCCCGACAGCGACAGCGCGGTCGGCACCATGCCCGCCACCATCGCGACCGTGGTCATCACGATCGGCTGCGCACGCTTGTGCCCGGCGTCGGTGATGGCGGAAATCGTGTCGACGCCCTTCGTCATCTCCTCCAGCGCGAAATCGATCAGCAGGATCGAGTTCTTCGCCACGATGCCGAGCAGCATCAGCATGCCGATGTACACCGGCATCGAGATCGGCATGTCGCAGATCCACAGCGCGATCAGCCCGCCCAACGGCGCGAGCATCAGCGAGCCGAGGTTCACGAACGGCGGCATCACGCGGCGATAGAGCAGCACCAGAACCGAGAAGACGAGGAAGACGCCGGCGAACACCGCGACGATGAAGTTGGTGATCATCTCCGACTGGATCTTCGATTCGCCCAGCTTCAGCTCGGTCACGCCCATCGGCAGGTTCGTCATCGCGGGGAGCGCGCGGATCTTCTTCAGCGCCTCGCCCGACACTTCGCCCGGGGCAAGATCGGCGCCGATCGTCAGCCGGCGCATCTGGTTGGTGCGCTCGATCTTGGTCGGGCCGGAACCGAAGCCGATCTCGGCCACCACCTTCAGCGGTACCGATCCGCCGCTGCTGGTCGGCACCGGCAGGTTCTCGATCGTGGACAGTCGCTGGCGCGAACTCTGCGCGAGCGCGACCCGGATCGGGATCTGGCGATCGGACAGCGAGAAGCGCGCGCTGTTCTGGTCGATATCGCCCAGCGTCGCGATGCGGATCGCGGAGGACAGCGCCTGCGTCGTCACGCCAAGGTTGGCGGCAAGGTCGAGCCGCGGCCGAATGACGATTTCGGGCCGCTTGAGGTCACCCGTGATGAGCGGCGAGCGCACCGTCGGCAGCGTGCGCATGCCCTCGACGATCTTCACCGCGGCATCGTTCAACGCCTTGGGGTCGTCACCGCCGAGCGTGATGGTCAGCGCGCGGCCGCTGCCGCCGCCCCAGCCTTGCGAGCGGAACGAGACTCGCGCGTCGGCGATCGCGGCGAGCTGCGGCCCCATCTGCCGCTGAAACTCGAAGCTCTTGACGTCCCGCTTTTCGGCCAGCTGCGCGGTCACGCGGCCATTGCCGACGAACGCGCGGGTATAGACCTGAGTCACCACAGGCTGCGCGCGCAGCAGCCGCCCGACCTTGTCGACCACCGCCTCGGTCTGCGCAAGCGTGGTGCCCGGCACCATCTCGATCGATGCGGTGACGCTGTCGTTGTCCTGCTCGGGCTGAAAGGTGTTCGGCAGCACCATGAACATGAAGACGGTGAGCACGAGCGCGGCGATCGACGCGACGATCGCGGACCAGCGGTGGCGCAGCGTCCAGCGCAGCATGCTCATGTAGCGGTCCATCATCCAGCCGCCGCCATGTTCGGCATGGCCATGGGCTTTCAGGAAATAGGCCGCGATCATCGGCGTGATCAGCCGCGCGACGGCCAGGCTCATCAGCACCGAGGCGACGACGGTCAGGCCGAAGTTCTTGAAGAACTGGCCCGAGACGCCCGGCATCAGGCCGACGGGCAGGAACACCGCGACGATCGACATCGTCGTCGCGAGCACCGCGATACCGATCTCGTCGGCGGCATCGATCGATGCCTGATACGCCGACTTGCCCATGCGCATGTGGCGGACGATGTTCTCGATCTCCACGATCGCGTCGTCGACCAGCACGCCCGCGACCAGGCTGAGCGCGAGCAGCGTCATCTGGTTGAGGTCGAAGCCGAGCAGCTCCATGAACCAGAAACTCGGGATCGCCGACAGGGGGATGGCAAGCGCGGAGATGAAGGTCGCGCGCCAGTCGCGCAGGAACAGGAAGACGACGAGCACGGCGAGCACCGCGCCCTCGATCATTGCGTCGATCGCGACTCGATACTGGTCGGCGGCGTATTTCGAGTTGTCGCTCAGCAGCCGGAACTGCACCTGCGGAAAGCGCTTCTCAAGCGCCTCGAGCTTGGCCTTGGCCTCGCGGTAGACGGTGACGTCCGACGCACCCTTCGCACGCTGGAAGTCGAAGCTCAGCACCTGACGGCCATCGATCGTCGAGGACGAACGCTGCTCGGCATAGAGGTCGCGCACGTCGGCGATGTCGGCGAGCCGCACCGTGCGCCCGCCGCCGACCGAAATCTGCGTCTGGCCGAGGGTATAGGCACCGGTCGCGTTGCCGAGCACGCGCACCGACTGTTCGGACCCGGCAATCTCCGCGCGACCGCCCGCGGCGTTGAGATTGACCTGGCGTAGCGCCTGATTGACCTGACTCGCGGTCAGCCCCTGGCTTTGCAGCTTCAAGGGATCGAGGATCACGCGAATCTCGCGATCGACGCCGCCGTTGCGCTCGACCGTCGCCATGCCGGGAACCGACAGCAGCTCCTTGGTCACCGTGTTGTCGATGTACCATGACAGCTGCTCGAGCGTCATCGCGGTGGTCGAGGCGGAGAAGCTCGCGACGTCGTTGCCCGAGGTGTTGATTCGCCCGATCTGCGGCTCGAGGATGCCGTCGGGAAGCTCGCCGCGGATCTGCTGGATCGCGTCGCGGATGTCGTTGACGGTGCGGTCGATCGGGGTGCCGATGTCGAGCTGCACGATCGTCTGCGAATTGCCCTCGGTCACCGTCGAGCTGATCTCGTCGATGCCTTGCAGGCTGCGCACCGCGGCCTCGACGCGCTGCGTGATCTGAGTCTCGAGTTCGGTCGGCGCGGCGCCCGGCTGGCTGATCGAGATGAACGCCACCGGGAAGTCGATGTCAGGATCGTTGTTCACGTCCATTCGCGCGAACGCCATGATGCCCGCAACCATCAGCGCCAGGAACAGCACCAGCGGCGGAACCGGATTGCGGATCGCCCAGGCGGAGATGTTGCGGAAGCCCATGACTTACTGCGCCTTCTGCAGTTGCGGCTTGACGACCTGCCCCGCGTTCAGGAACGCGCCGGCCGACAGCACCACGCGTTCCGTGCCGGCCAGCCCGCTGGCGATCGCCACGCCGCGATCCGACACTTCCCCGACGGTGACCTCGCGGCGCTGCGCCTTGTTGCCGCCATCGATGACGTACACGAAATTGCCCCGGCCGTCGCTCAGCACGGCGGATTCGGGGAGCAGCGGCGCCTGGCTCGCCCCGCTCGAGATGGTGGCGCTGGCAAAGCCGCCGGGGCGCAGTGCCGGGTCGTACGACAATGCGATGCGTGCGATCCCCTGGCGGTTCTGCGGGTCGATGATCGGCGAAACCTGCCAGACCTGTCCCTTGAACGCCTCCGTTCCACCAACCGGCGTCACCTCGGCCGGAACGCCGACGGACACCTGCGCGAGATCGGCCTCGGCAAGCTGCGCGCGCATTTCCATCTGCCCGCCCATCGCGATCCGGAAGAGCTGGCCGCTGCCCGAGCTGATGATCTGCCCGGCCTCGACCCCGCGAGTCAGCACCAGCCCGTCGGCCGGGGCGCGAATGTCGAGCCGGCGGTTGCGCGCGCGCGTTTCGGCAAGCTGCGCATCGGCGACCTTCACGCGCGCGTTCGCCTGATCGCGCGCGGCCTGCTTGCGCTGGAGGTCCGCCTTGGAAATGAAACCGCGCCCGACGAGGCTTTGCGCACGCTCGAGCTCACCTTGTGCAAGGTCTGCCTCGGCGCGCGCCACGCGCGTCTGTGCCTCCAGACTCGCGGCGGTCTGCGCCTGGACCGAACGGTCGACGGTGGCGAGCACCTGACCCGCCTTCACCCAGCTGCCGGGCTCGACCAGCACGCGCGTGACGATGCCGCCTTCGCCCGCGATGCCCACCGGCATTTCGCGCCGCGCCGCGATCGTTCCGGTGCCCGAGATGGTGCGCGCGACCGAGGACCGCCCCGGCACGACCACCGTCACGTTCGGGACCTGCTGCCCGCCCTCCTTCATTGCCGCTGCGTCCGCCGCGTCCGAGTCGCTGTGACGCATGAACAGCGCAGCGGCGCCCGCCGCGATCAGCGCCAGCACGAGCGCGAGGATCCAGATGCGGCGCCCCCCCCGCGGCTCCGCGTCGCTGGTCAGCGCATACTGCCCGTCGTTCGCGATCCCGCGACTCTCGTCACTCATCCTCGGCACCCTTGCTCCCTCACGCCCCCGGCGCTTGCTTCATGCTGTGTTATAGGAATAGGTCACCCAGCTCAAGCGTCTTGATGGGTGGCGAACCCGACTGGCCCCGCAATCGGGCGAGGATAAGGCCGACGCGAAGAATTCCTTGCATCCCGCACTCCGCGGGGCGACGGACGGGATCACGTTGCCGAAGACGCGAGGGGGAGGATGCATTGGCCGAGCCGACGGTTCTGGCATGGTTGCTGATCGGCGTCGTCGCGGGGGCATTCGCGAACCTTGCGATTCCGGGCCGAGTTCCGGGCGGGTCGCTCGTGGCGGTGCTGCTGGGAATTGCGGGGGCGCTGCTGGCCGGCTTCCTCCTGCGCGCGCTTGGGTTTGTCGCGATGCCCGGCTGGATCGACGATGTGGCCGCTGCCGCGGGCGCCGTGCTGCTGCTGGCGTCGTATCGCGTGGTGCTTTCGCGACGGTTGCGCTGAACCGTTCATCGTCCGTTCGTTGCGTGCACGTCATGGTCAGTGACGAACGCAATGTGGAGACCAGAATGCGCCATCCAGCCTTCCTGACGCTTGCCGTCGCCACCCTCGCCTCGCTTCCCATCGCGACGGGCGCGGGCGCGCAGGTTCCGGATCGATCGGCTGTGATGCTGCCCGACGGCGCCGTGCTCGACGTGGTGGCGACTGGCAGGACGTCGCGCGTTCCCGACGTGGCGACGATCCGCGCCGGCGTTGTAACGCAGGCGCCGACCGCCGCGGCGGCGATGTCCGACAACGCGCAACGCACCGCGCGCGTGCTTGCCGCCATCCGCAAGGCTGGAGTGGCGGAGCGCGATGTGCAGACCGCGACGATCTCGCTTCAGCCGCAGTATCGCTATGTCGAGGGGCAAGCGCCGGTCATCACCGGCTATCAGGGGAGCAACAGCGTGTCGGTTCGGTTCCGCGACATCGCGAAGTCGGGCGCCATCCTCGACGCGCTGGTGGCGCAGGGCGCGAACCAGATCGATGGGCCGAACCTGTCGATCGACAGGCCCGAGGGTGCGATGGATGCGGCGCGCACCGATGCGATCGCCCGGGCACGTGCGCGCGCCGAGCTTTACGCGCGTGCGGCGGGGCTTCGCGTCGAGCGCATCGTGTCGATCAGCGAAAGCGGCAGTGATGCGCCCGTGCCGCCGCCAGTGGTGATGATGCGTGCCGCCGCGTCCCAGGCCGATACCCAGATCGCGGCGGGCGAGCAGGACGTGACGGTTTCCGTCAGCGTCCGCTTCCTGCTGAAGTGACAAAAAAGGGGCCATCCGGTCGCCCGGACGGCCCCGTCGCCCTGTTGTGAGGTCGAGCGCTTAGCGCACCGACCCGCGACGAATGAGGTTCACGATCCCCAGAAGGACGACTGCGCCGGCAAGCGCGGCCAGCAGCGACGGAATCGAGAAGTCGTATCCGTTGATGTTTCGCCCAAACAACAGGCCGCCGATAAACGCACCGACGATCCCGACGATGACGTTCAAGAAGATGCCCTGCTGCGCGTCGGTGCGCATGATCATGCTGGCAACCCAGCCGATGATGCCGCCAATGACCAGCCAGATGATGAAGCTCATGATTTCGCCCTCCGTTGGCGTCCGGACGCTCCGGACGGACGGCTGCAATGACTCACGAAGACGGTGTTTTGTTCCGCAGGCGTTTTGACAATGGGCTCAGAACTTCTGCTGACGCTCGTACAACGAGCGGTAATGCTGGATGCGCGTGACGCGCAGTCCCGGCATGCCCGACCGGTCGATCGCGCGCTGCCACCCGGCGAACTCCTCGGGTGTGAGCGAGTAGCGTTCGCAAACCTCGTCGACGCTCAGCAGCCCGCCGTTCACCGCGGCGACCACTTCCGCCTTGCGGCGCACCACCCAGCGCGTGGTGGTGGGCGGCGGCAGCGTGTCGAGCGTCAGCGGCTCGCCAAGCGGGCCAATGACGCGTGCCGGCCGGATCTTCTGGTTCTCGATCATTCCCAACCTCAGTCTGCGAAGCCCGGCGGCTTCATCAATCAACGTGTCACGACCCCTAGCGGCCGAGCTTGAACATCACCTCAAGGCGCGCGGTAAACGCCGCCTTCATTCGTCTTGCCATCGCCTTAGCGATGCTGCGACGGCCGCATGGAACGCGCCCTCCGGGGGCGCCATGCGGTCGTGTACGGGTCCGGCGAACCCCAGCCGAGCCTGCACCTGCGCCGTCCGGCTGACCGCCTGACGTGCCGCCACGCCCACGAGCAGAACCGCCAATTCGGTGGGAAGCGGGGTGACGCTTCCCCTCGAAACGGTGCTGGCGCGGGCGAAACTCAGGTCCAAGCTCGATGTGCCTCGATCAACTGCTGTGGACCCGCCCTAGCGCGGGAGTGCTGAAGGGCAGGTAAAAGGCATGCGATTTTGCGTCAGAGGTCGCTTTGCGGTAGGAATGCGGCGATGATCGAAGCGGATTTCCAGCTTGCCGCGCCCCTGCGCGCGCGTCGGATCGTGGTTGCCATGTCGGGCGGCGTCGACAGCTCGGTGGTGGCGGGACTGGCTGCCGCGACTGGCGCCGAGACGATCGGCGTGACGCTTCAGCTCTACGACCACGGCGAAGCGGTGGGGCGCGCGGGAAGCTGCTGCGCCGGCCGCGATATCCGCGACGCGCGCGCCGTCTGCGATCGCCTGGGCATCGCGCATTATGTGTTCGACCACGAGAGTCGGTTCCGCGAGGAGGTGGTCGACACATTTGCCGACGAGTATCTCGCGGGTCGCACGCCGATCCCCTGCGTCCGCTGCAACATGGGGCCGAAGTTCACCGACTTGCTCAGCCTCGCGCGCGATCTTGGCGCGGACTGTCTGGCGACGGGGCACTATGTTCAGCGCGTGCTGGGCCCCGACGGTGCGGAACTGCACCGCGGTGCCGATCCCGCGCGCGACCAGAGCTACTTCCTTTTCGCGACGACCGCGGCGCAGCTCGACTATCTTCGCTTCCCGCTGGGCGGGCTGCCCAAGACCGCGGTGCGCGCGATGGCCGCGGAGATGGGGCTCGGCGTCGCGGCAAAGCCCGACAGTCAGGACATCTGCTTCGTGCCCGACGGCGACTATGCGGGGCTGGTGCGCAAGCTTCGGCCGGATGCCGACACCACCGGCGAGATCGTCGATGAGAGCGGCCGCGTGCTGGGGCGGCACCGCGGGTTGATCCACTTCACCGTTGGCCAGCGCCGTGGGCTGGAGATCGGCGGCACGCCCGAGCCGCTCTATGTCGTCCGCCTCGATCCCGAACAACGGCAGGTGGTGGTCGGGCCGAAGCGATCGCTCGCCGTGCGCGCGGCGCGGATCGAGGGGATCAATCGCATCGGCGGCTTCGACGGTCCGCTCACCGCCAAGGTGCGCTCGATGGCCAAGCCCGTGCCCGCGCGCATGGACGGCGACCGGCTGGTGTTCGCCGCGCCGGAGTATGGCGTCGCGCCGGGGCAGGCGGCCGTGCTCTACGCGGGTGAGCGCGTGCTCGGCGGCGGGTGGATCGCCGAGACGGAGCGGGCGAAGGCCGAGGCGGTCGCGGCCTGAGGTTGTCTACGCCTTCGTCGTCATTCCCGCGAAGGCGGGAATCCATAGACGCTGACGTCTCGGCTCTAATCGCGAAGTTCTGCGTCAATGGATCCCCGCCTCGGCGGGGATGACGAGGGAGGGTGGGGATGACGAGGTAAGAGGTCGGCGCGCCGCTTAAATGTGAAGCGTCCCCTCGATCACCGTCACGCACGTCCCACCCAGGATCACGCGGTCGCCCTCCAGCCGGCAGGTCAGGTGTCCGCCGCGCGCGCTTGCCTGATAGGCGCTCATCGTATCGCGGCCGAGCACATCTGCCCAATAGGGCACCATCAGCGCATGCGCCGAACCGGTCACCGGGTCCTCGTCGATCGCGTAATAGGGCGTGAAGACGCGGCTGACGATGTCCGCCGTCTGGCCGCGCGCTGCAACGACGGCAACAATCGGTCCGCACCTTGCCAGCGCCGGGCTGTCGGGGCGGAGGCCGCGCACGGTCGCCTCGTCCTCGACGACCACCAGCGCATAGCCGCTTTCGTGCCACAGCGTGTCGACCGGACTGGCAAGCCCGAGCGCTGCGGCGATCTCCGGCAGCGGCTTGGGATGCGGCTTCCAGTTAGGCAGCGCCATCAGGTAGCCCGCGCCATCGCGTGCCACCTCAAGCAGGCCCGACTGCCGGGTCTTGAACACCACCTTCTCGCGCGAGGGGTCGGACGAGAGGATGTGGTGCCCGCTTGCCAGCGTCGCATGGCCGCACAGCGCGACCTCGGCGCCCGGCGTGAACCAGCGCAGCTCGAAGTCCGCGCCCGCGCCGCCATCGTCCTCGCTGCCCGCGATCGGCACGATGAAGGCCGTCTCGGACAGGTTGTTCTCGATCGCGATGTTCTGAAGCGTCGCATCGTCGAGCCAGTGCGTCAGCGGCAGCACGGCCGCAGGATTGCCCTCGAACGGGCGCGTGGCGAAGGCGTCGATCTGGACGAAGGGGATTCTCACAGGCGTTTCCCGAACCAGTGGGGGGTGACGTCGGCTTCGACGAGCGGGTTGTCGGTATCGACATGGCCCTCGGGATCGAGGTGGATCAGCACCTCGACCTTGGGGAAGGCGCGGCGCAGGCTCGTTTCCATATTCTCGACATAGTCGTGCGCGGCGGCAACGGTGAGGTCGCGCTCGACCTCCATGTGGAACTGCGCGAAGTCGTGGCTGCCGGAACGGCGCGTGCGGAAATCGTGGATGCCCTTCAATCCCGGCTGGCGCGCCGCGACCTCGAGGAAGCGGGCGCGCTCCACCTCGGGCCATTCCTTGTCCATCAATTGGTCGATCGCGTTGGACGAGGCGCGAATCGCGCCCCAGGCGAGCCAGAGCGCGATGGCGATGCCGAACGCCGGATCGGCCCAGCGCAGCCCCAGATACTGATCGAGCAGCAGCGCTGCAACGACCGAGGCATTGAGCAGCACGTCCGACTGATAGTGGATGTTGTCAGCGAGGATCGCGACCGATCCCGTCGCGCGGATGATGCGGCGTTGATACCACAGCAGCACGACCGTCGCGGCAATCGCGACGATCGACACGCCAATGCCGAAGTCGGCATCTTTGGTCAGCGCATCATCGCCCAGCGCGAGGACCGCGCGCCAGCCGATGCCGAGTGCCGAGGCGGTGATGAGCATCACCTGGAACAGCGCCGCCAGCGCCTCCGCCTTGCCATGGCCGAAGCGGTGGTCGTGATCGGCCGGGGTCGCCGCAAGCCGTACGCCGTACAGCGTCACGATGCTGGCGAGCAGGTCGAGCCCGGTGTCGGCAAGGCTGCCGAGCATCGCGACCGATCCCGTGTGCCACGCCGCAAACCCCTTCAGCAGCAGCAGGAAGCTCGCCATCGCCACGCTGGCGAGCGCGGCGCGCACGGCCATTGGCACGAACCGACGGCGTTCGTTCTCGGTCACGGGAACAGCAGCCCTTCGTTCCAGCCTCCGTCCACGCGGGTGAACAGTCGGCGCTCGTGCAGGCGATGCGCGCGATCCTGCCAGAACTCGATGCGATCCGGCGTCACGCGATAGCCGCCCCAGTGCGGCGGGCGAGGCACGTCGCCGCTGCCGAAACGCTGCGACACCTCGGCGAAGCGCGCCTCGAACGTCTCGCGCACGTCGAGCGGGCGCGACTGATCGGACGCCCAGGCGCCAAGCTGCGAGTCGCGGCCGCGGCTGGCGAAGTAGGCGTCGCTCTCGGCATCGCTGACGCGCGTGACGCCGCCCTCGATCCGCACCTGACGACGCAGCGATTTCCAGTGGAAGAGCAGCGCGGCTTGCGCGTTCTGCGCCAGATCGTCCGCCTTGCGACTTTCGCCGTTGGTGTAGAATACGAAGCCGTCGCGGTCGTGCCCCTTAAGCAGCACCATGCGCACCGACGGGCGTCCGGACAGATCCGCGGTCGCGAGCGCCATCGCGTTGGGATCATTGGGTTCGCTCGCCCCTGCCTCGGCAAGCCACGCGTCGAACAGGGCAAAGGGATCGTCGGCCATTCCCTGCCCATACTCTCAACTTGCCCCGAACGGAACGACTCCTCGCGCCATGCTTTGAATCGGCTTCGCAACGAAAGGTCAGTCGGATGGCGGCACGCGCATATTGGCAGGGGCAGATCCGGCTCGCGCTCGTCTCGATCCCCGTCGAGATCTATTCCGCGACCAAGTCGAGCGCGAAGATCGCCTTCCACCAGATCCACGAGCCGAGCGGCAAGCGCATCAAGCTGGAAAAGACCGTGCCCGGCGTCGGGCCGGTCAGCGCCGACGAGATCATCAAGGGCTTCGAGTTCGAGAAAGGCGAATATGTCCTGCTCGAACAGGACGAAATCGACGCGGTGAAGCTGGAGTCGAAGAAGACGCTGGAGTTGACCCAGTTCGTCGATGCGGACGAAATCGACGTGCTGTATTACGAGAAGCCCTATTTCGTGGTGCCCGCCGATGATCTTGCCGAGGAGGCGTTCATCGTGCTGCGCGAGGCGCTGCGGCGTGCGCGCAAGGTCGGGCTGGGGCAGCTTGCCATGCGCGGGCGCGAGTATGTCGTCAGCCTGAAGCCGTGCGGGCGCGGCATGGTTCTCGAAACGCTGCGCTACGCCGATGAGGTGAACAAGGCGCAAGGATACTTCCGCGACATTCCCGACGAGGAGCCCGACGCCGATCTGCTCGACCTTGCCGCGACGCTGATCGGCAAGAAGAGCGTGAAGTTCGATCCGGCCGAGTTCCACGACCGCTACGTCGATGCGCTGCGCCGGCTGATCGACGAGAAGAAGGACGCCAAGGGACGCAAGATCATCGAGGACACGAGCGAGGACGATCGGCCGAAGGGGTCGAACGTCATCGACTTGATGGCCGCGCTCAAGAAGTCGCTCGAAAGGCCGGGTGCAGCCGCGACCGAGGATGCGGACGAGCCGAAGGCGAAGAAGCCCGCTCGCAAGACCGCGGCCAAGGCGGAAGAGCCCAAGAAGGCCGCGCCCAAGAAGGCTCCTGCGAAGAAGGCGCCCACCAAGGCGGCCGCATCGAACGACGAGGATGCGCCCGCGAAGAAGGCGCCGGCGAGGAAGCGCGCGTGACGCCTCTCGCTTTTTCCGCACCTCTCCCTCCGTTCGTGTCGAGCGAAGTCGAGACACATGCGCCGGGCGCTTCGAACGGGTTCTCGACTTCGCTCGAACCGAACGGAGGTCGACGTGGCATCGGAGGCTGATCCGCTCGAGCGCTACAACGCCAAGCGCGATTTCGCGAAGACGGCGGAGCCCGCCGGCACGCTCGCGCCTGGCCACGGCAACCGTTTCATGGTGCAGAAGCACGATGCGACGCGGTTGCACTGGGACTTCCGCCTCGAAGTCGATGGCGTGCTCAAAAGCTGGGCGGTGACGCGCGGCCCGAGCCTTGACCCCGACGAGAAGCGGCTTGCGGTGCGCACCGAGGATCATCCGCTGTCCTACGCCGACTTCGAGGGGACGATCCCCAAGGGGCAATATGGCGGCGGGACGGTGATGCTGTGGGATGACGGCACCTGGGCGCCGATCGCGGGGAAGAGCGCCAAGGATCTGGAGAAGGGCCACCTCCACTTCATCCTCGATGGCGAGCGGATGAAGGGGGAATGGCTGCTCATCCGCCTGAAGCCGCGGGCTAAGGAAAGGAACGAGAACTGGCTGCTGCGCAAGATCGGTGACGCCCATGCCGGCGGCGCCGATGCGCTGGTCGAGACCGGGCTGACGAGCATCAAGACCGGCCGCACGATGGACGAGATCGCGGCGGGAGCGCCGCCGAAGACGAAGGGCAAGGCCAAGGCTCCAGCGAAGCCAAAGGCTGTCGCGAAGCCGAAGGCGGCAACCAAGCGCAAAGGGAGCGGCACGCTCCCCGCCTTCCAGGAGCCGCAGCTGTGTACGCTGGTCGACGCGGTGCCCGCCGGCAGCGGCTGGCTGCACGAAATCAAGTACGACGGCTATCGCGCGCTGGTCGCGGTGGCCGGCGGCATAGCGAAGGTTTTCACGCGTTCCGGCCTCGACTGGAGCG
>Ga0210040_10007642_pt1 | contig 13021 bp, 7 predicted proteins | sample CryGeyCG12114_NA_FD_185462 | JGI IMG/M metagenome (GOLD analysis project Ga0210040, IMG submission 185462) | Groundwater microbial communities from aquifer - Crystal Geyser CG19_WC_8/21/14_NA (SPAdes) (version 2) | ecosystem: Environmental > Aquatic > Deep subsurface > Groundwater | place: USA... | reverse complement strand
AAAATCCATCACAAGTTTAATTAGAGTTTTTAACAACTTGTGACTGTAATGAATCGGTTTATGACTTTGGTACAATTTATGTGAACAAGTGTTAGTTTTTTTCTTGCCTAGTTAGTTAGTTCCGCACTAAACATCTGAAAAGATCCTTTATGCTTTCATTCACAAATTATTGTAGAATTAAATTGTCTTCTTTTTCTGAAAAGGTAGGGACTACCATTTTCGAGCACTAACTAACAAACTAACTATAGTATAGCGGAATGCTTTGCGTGCCTTCATAGATATTAAGTTAAGAAAACAACAAGTAAATCCTATGGCCAAGGATTCTCAAGCTGCTGACATCCTAATATAGCCAACTTTATTGACAATTACGGTTTAAAAGTAGACCAAAGCACTTACCCAATATTTTATTTTCAAGAGTCAACGGAAATCTTATCCAGTGTTTATGTTTTTTCCCCAAGTGATAATAAAATTGGTCCGTGTTGACATGTCACCCAGTTTATGTACTTCTATTTAAAAGGTTTATCCCCTGTATAAGCCTGAAGGTGGTGACAACATGAGACAGAATTTTTTTTCCTTCATCTGTGCCACAAAGTGAACAAATGGTGATTGCCATTGGGTATATAAGTAATAATAATAATGCAATGATCTTTAACAGGAAAGTCTTGAGCTGGTTACTTATACTATCCCACTGGTAATAATTCAGTCATCAGTAATGCGTGTGGAATGGAGTAAAAAAGATTTCGTGAAAAGGGTTACTCTATTTACAAAACAAGTTTATAGTGGTGGAGATGAGGCTCTAGATTTTTTCAATGCTGGTAGTTGACACAACTATGCAGTAACTTTCCAAAGTCATTAGTATTTGGTTTCAAATGTGGAGTGGGACAGAAGTCGGATAATTATTATTTTTGGACCATTCGGCTTAGGATTTTTTGTGTGTGTATTAAGTACTAATGAAAAATTTGACTTGTAGAGCTTAAACACCCTTAATTTGTATACTAGACTTGATTTTAGGATTTATTAAAAATTGAATAAACGTTCCTACGTGGATCTATAGGTTTGCATGCATAAAAGACCCTAATTCTAGAAATACTTCGACCTCTCCCCAAATTCTGCGCATAATGCATTAGAGTGTAAAAATTTCAACATGCATTAAATACACACTAAAGCACGCTAAGATGGCTTGTAGACGCAATAAGTGTCATTCTATTTAGGTATTATTAGTTAACCTAAAAAATGCTATAATTCTTTTGTGGGTCTTTTTTCGTGTGCCCAGACACTTTGACACATTGTGCTTTTAAGAGGAAAAAAGTTTTTTCGCTATGTTTAGATTGAAGACTTGAAAACTGCCAAGAAATTGAAAAAACTTCAAAATGTGTGATCTTTTGTTCAAAACTAGCACTACTACTTTATTCTGAAGAATTCGATTTTCAATCCAAGTCAACTCAACCTGGTACACTGTAAAAATTGAAAATGCCAAAAGATTAATGACACCGGGAGCTCATATTTCACACACTTTGTCATCCCTCTATATAAGACTCAAGTCTTGTACTTTTGGCAAACTACAAGCTGTTTCACTCTCCACGTGTCAATGTACAACATGGATGTCATTATTCAAAAGTTATGAAAAATTCCACACTTAAACCACCCATTCATTCCAATAAACTTTTTACTCCGTATAGATCAGAAAATTCAATATTTTCCTCTGTTACACACAATCCAGTCTGTAGCGGCAGATTACATCGCCCAAAAAGTGATCATTGTGGTCACGTGCTGAAAAAAATCAAAGAGAATTCCAGACTTTCACAACTTTCATTAATATTTGTTTAGCTCGCATAGAATACCATACCCTATATATTTAAGGCCTTTGTAGTGAACAAGGATAATCCAAATCGTAATCGATAATGAATGAAATGAATGGGCTTCATCTCAAACAAATGCATATGGGCTGACACACGTACAGAAAATTCCTAAATGGGACAGTCCGATATTCATCAGTTTACGTTCACTAGAGATTTCTATCACAAAAGTACATTAGACTATAGTAATATCTAACTTTATCTTATTTTGCTATGCGGGATCCCCTTTCCTAGATTTTCAGATTCTATTAATGACACAAATCTACTATTTACAAACAACAGACTTTCTGGGTGAAATGAAGGGATATAGAGTAGTTTTAACGGCGAATGTCAATTCATACAAATGTATCCCCGCAATATAATGAATAAGTAGATGAGGATAACGAAATGTGCGATCGTCGCACTCACACACTTTACTCCACTGACTTAATTTAGTCGCTCTACTGAGCAAGCACAATTGCGAAAAACAGTGAAAGGAAGGAAAAGCCTGAGTCACCATTATTCATCTCATCCCTTATGCCTTTCTTTGAGTATCCTTTGAAAATGCATTGCAATGACAGCAACAAAATTCATCGCTCCATATCAATATCCTGTGTAGTACAGTTTTGTGAAATAATTTGAGTACATGTGGCTGATGAAGCATTAGTCTTATGCAGAGGTCGGAGTTACAGAAAAAAATTCGGAACGTTACTTTGCTTTTCATCTAAAAATATTGCTGGTTGGTACTTCAGATGCAGAATTCTATTCTCAAATGAACCAAAAATGCAAAAAAAACATTACCTGCGAAGAAAAATTGGAATCTTTGTCTACTTTTAAGCAAAATTAGCAAAAGTTTGATCGTTTCACAATAAATACACATTGATTACTTACCGCTGATGAAACACAGCAATAATAAATCTATCATAAAAGCGAATTTGCTTGCGTACACTCATTCACAGTCTAGAAAGAAAATCTTTGGACCATGTAGTTAGAAAAATGGGTACCACAATTTCAATGCATTAGAGTGAGTGGAACTGACATAATTTTTCCACGCATTGTGCACACACAGTGAAATGAACACACCATTTCCATGTAGCCAACGAAAAAGTGCATTCATCTATTCTTTCCCTAATAGGGAATGCTGACAGACAGCCCAGTATGACAATGTGAGATGAGTTTGATGGGACTTTGTGATTGCAATGAGTTGTAAATAAATTCAACCAGCTAACTAACTAGTGAGTGAATGCATTTAGTATCTAGTAAAATGCACATCATATGGGTATTAGGCATTACATGGATAATACACATATCCTTGAAAAATCAGAAAAACAAAGACACAATTACTGCACGCAGCAAGTCATGTGTCTATCTGGAATTGATTTGTCTATTTGTCTGTCTCGTGTACAAAAGGAGACGGGTTAAAAGTGTGGTGTATGACTGGAAATGAATGGGGTATTACAGAGGTCAGATTTCAATGCGAAATTCTAAATTGCTCAACAACTGTCAGAAACACGAGCACATAAACACAGTTATCCCCAAAATTAGCAAATTTTTGTGAAGATTGATTATTTTTTATTTAAAATTGCGTCCTACAGTCTGTACGATAGATACTTATGTTCTAAAAAGTTTTTTTCACAGGATTATGACCTCTGCGAGCTAGAGATTCAAGACATGGAGCAATTTATAATGTGCGTTACCGTTCTCTACTACTACTGAAGGTAGTGGTTCCTATTGTTATCAATGGTAGAGAAGAATGAGTGACGGGCCCACTGATGAGATGCCTTCCTCTCTGTGACAAATAAGTATGTGCAAACAAAACATGTTTCTATTGTTTTAGGCACTGGATTCTATGTCACTGGAGATTTATTAGACAGTAGAAACTACTCCAAAAAAAGACAGGGGTTGTTAGTTCGTTACGTATGGAATTCTATGTGCTCGTAAAAACACAGACGCAAGCAGTTTTTCAGAGAACCTTTTATTTGCACACACACTGCAATGTTTCAAAAGATGAATTGGCTGCATTCACTCATTCAGTAAGTTAGTTAGTGCAATACATCGGGAGGATAATAAATGCGATGCGAATGTTGTATATACTATGCAGTTAAGTTTGTTACTTTTAGCAGCTAGAGAAACAAACTGGATTTTAGTTCGCTCATGCACAAACAATTTTAATGCTTTCAGAGCAAGAAAATTGAATCCAAACGCACAGAGTCTATAAAATTATACTAACTAATGCTAAATTTTATTTTACATCGAATGAATTACAATTTTGATTATTTATTGCCAATGAGCAGTAGTATTGTCTCAAATAGTCAGTCACAAGTAAAATCAGAATTTTTTATTGCATACGTTTTGACTTTGACTATTTAACGTGAGAAAAACGAGCCATATCAATCCAAATGCTAAAATTATCCTAACATAACGAAATAAACCCTATTATTCAACATCCACCATAAAGGCATATATTGCCCAAATCGTGGGAGAAAACACAAAACCATGTCAAATAATACACACTCAACTCACCCTCTGAAAGTGATCACAAGGCATATTCCTATTGTGTAACAAAACCACAAGGAGAGTCACATAATTTGGTCACATTATCATGGAAGGGAGCCAAATTATCCGAAATCCGTAAAAAGTAACTTGGAAAACGTCACTAACTAACATATGGAGCCACAATTTGACTGAAAAGGGTGTCTATCTCCAACTGGATCATCCATTGTACCACAATTTGTTCCCATGCTGTACAGACAGAAAAATTACTCCCTCACTCACGTTCAGGAATAACCCTCAATCCAATATTTATTATCATGTCCAAATGTCAGCCATGACCATAACGAGTTGAGTCTTAAAAAACTATGCGTGCTGTAGTATACAAAACATGAAACTCAAAGTTGCCATTTTTTAGTGTCACGAAGCAAAATAAAGTGTGCATTAATGTTCCTATAAAAAGTGTATAGCGATTGCATAGTAAGTAAGTGAGTAATACGAAACTCGGAAAATTGACTGGCTCTGAACTCATAGGGGTTTGGAATGCAGGATATAAGATTTGATACAGAATCAGATTTCAAGTGATGACAGCATGGACAAGAAAAAGTGTTACTTACACAGTAATTGTGGTACGGGTTACAGTTTCATGAATAAAATATGATTTATTCAAAAGAATGTGGTTGTTCCTCATTCCACCTTTTCCTTATTTGGAGAAAGTGATGAAATCATAAATGATTGAGTGTAGCTAGTTAGTTATATAGTTTGTTTTTTGGTTATCCACAAAGTAAGGTTTTTGAAGCGCACATAATATTGTTTAGTGAGTGCACAAGAAATATTATGTAGGAAAGAATACTATTTTCTGTGTCCAATGACAGATGGGACCCCCACATGTATAAGATTAGATGTAAGCGTGTGTGCAAGTTGAATATTTGGCAATAAAATATAATGAGTTCCAGGATTGAAATGTGTGGAGGGTAAAACAGTTTTTTCTTTGACGCTTAGGGCAATTCAATTTCACTCTTATTCCCAGTGCATACGTTTTAGCATTACTAGGGACCAAGTTATATGGCTTTTTTGTGGATAAAAAGCTACCAATAACTACTGATAGACCGTTTTTGCTTATCTTGGTAATTTCAGGAAGATTTCTTTCAAAGATGATAGTCAAATGGCAAATCCTGCCAATATGTGATATCGATATTATGGAGGCATTTAATTCTGAGATTCCCATCTCTTTTGGTCTTTTAAATCTTTATAAGGGATTTAGCGGGCAAAGATTATATTTTAAATTAAAGCACTATCTAACTATAAGTAGCAAAACGTTTCTTTATAAAACTGGTTTGCTCTCATATCTCGAAATAATTGATAGTGTTGCTCATGCTCCGACCTAAAAATCATTTTTAATGCCTAATCAATGCAAACGCACCCTTGTCAAATGCACACAAAGTGTCATAACCAGATCGGCAAAGAGAAAAATGGAGCAGAAGTTGAACACAGTACAAAAAATCATGCCTGTTGTGGTGGGCTGCAACAGGAAGTCGAAATGAAGAAGACTAATGAAATGACAAGTCAAAATAGTTGGACAAATTAGATTTTCCTTTACATACCAGTCTATAACTTGTTTCATAACCATCGTACGTTTGCACTAATGGTCCACTGTCAGTGAACTGCTTTAGCGTGATATTAATGAGTGTATTTTTTGCCCTATTGGTAATTTTTTCTACTTTTATGTGCAACTCCAGTCGATACAAGTGAAAAATGGTTCATTTTCACTCCCTAAACGTTGTTAGTCACTATTATTGAGTGGAAAATTAGCGTCTGTTTTGTTGCTCCGTTGAAAACATATGTTGTGAATAGTTATTGAGATAGTGAGATCCAGTTTTCACAAAATTGTATCTTCAGTACTGTGCACAAAGTAGTAAGCAAAGTTTTTAGAGCCATTTAAGTCTAGATACAGATCGGGAACGACGTCATTTAAATCTAAAGACGCTATAAGAGTGCAGATAAATATCTATTCAAGAATGTTCCATAATGTGTTAAAAGGAAACCAAAGGGTTCGTGCAATATAGTATGGGGGGTTCGTGTCCGTAAATCACAGAGAAAATGGACAGCATTCATATAGGATTGAGAATAGGTACTGACTGGCTATTTGAATTTCCCCAAAGATTGGAAAAAAACGTATGAACAATTTTGTTTTCTCAAATGTTCAATACATGTGAACCTAAATCGGACTTTTTGGGAACTTAAACAAGCAGAATTTAAAACAAGTATTCAAAAACTTTAGCCTATTCAAATGCTTCTTCAATTGAACTCATTGGCATTTCATACAGAATGCATAGCGGTGGTGCAAACTAATAGATTCAAAAAGAAACAAAATTGTCAGTCTTCCCAAAAATTTTACCATAAGGTCAAATTCTAGCCTATACGCCCAGTGCAATGCTATTTTCCCCTTTCCTATTCCAAAAAAGTTAAATCTTTTATCGGTCTCTCTTAGGACGAAATGTCGACTCCCATTTATATTCCTTTCTGGATGTCTTAACTCATTTTCTCCTTTTCTCAAAGGGAAACATATACAAGCAAGCAACACTTGTACTTTTTCCGCTTAAGCTGACGTGATTCAAAAGAAATATGAGCACTGAAATAAATAAGACTTTATACTTGCATCTGTCTCAAGTGAAGAAAGCGTGTCATGATGACATGGTATTCCCCATAGGCACATTTTCTACATGTTACCTTCATTTCTTACTCTAACCCCAGCTTGTAAGAAATATAGATAATCATCAATACTAACTTTTTTCTCCGGATTACACCATATTGGAAACTGAACCCTAAGCGGAAAACTTGAGATACTAACTACATTTCCCTAATTAATATCACGCCTGACAGACACCATTTGTAAAATTAATAGTTACTACTACAAAGTTGTGGTGTGAATATCCCAAAAAATTCATGTTTTCAACTTCACCCCTCATTTTATCCCAAAAAATACCTACCGCACAAGATTTTCCCCTTGTGCTAGAGCAATGATTTATTCAAATATTGATAGTCAAATGTATTTTGTATCCCGGACAGGTTCAAATGAATTCTCTCACGGCAAGATACATCTTTGAAATATTTATTTCACTAGAGGAATAACATGCGTTACATAGTATTGGATCGTTTTAAAAAATACAAAAAATTTACGACTCTTTTCATTCTTACCTTTTGGATCTAATACGATTGTCCACGCTGCTTAACAAGCATAATAGTGAGTTGACAATCTGAGCTTTAGGGATAGGATCATTGTCATTTTAGACTTTGTACAAAACTAATGATGCTCCTTAGTGCCACTCCATTGACTTTTTTATGTACTTTTTCCCGTTCTTACAGGTAGGTAGAAGCTAATGCATTCTAGAATGCAAAGGGAAAAAATCAATGCATTTTGGAACTCCCTTTTCTCATCTCACGTGTCCCTTCTATTATCATTTTGTCCTGTGTACTCTTTTCATTATTTACCAGCATGATCTATTGGAAGATATTTCCCTTAGCTGCACCGCAAAGCCAATAACATAAGGGAGCCAAGTTTTATGACTTGGGGATAAAAAAATATAGAAATGCATTCAATACATCCATATATAAATTTGGAGCCTATCCCTTTTCGTCTCTCAAGACGTAAGTAAGAAAATGAAGAAGTTCAGAAGCTTACAAGTCCAAAGCAATCATTGTACAGTACACAAGTGGATAAGTGACTGACTTGAGCTCAATTGCTTACTAAATTTTTCTTAAACAGAGCCATCATCATAAGAAAGCTAACAATGCATGTAACTGCTTGTTGTACTCTCAATAAAAATAAATTGCTGGCTCCGAGCATAATATTTTTTTCAGATCTACAGATAAAGACGGACAATTTAAACGGGAAAACTATAACGACTAACTAACTGCATTTTTGAGTTTGACAGGTTCAATTAATTCCGAAATGACTAATTAGATGAAAGATAGTGCGCATAGTGCTAAATAAATGGAGTGAAAAAAGTTGCGGTAGCTTTTCTTTTTTTCTCGGGTCTTGTTCCTGTCAAGATCCTATCATCACCCTCATCAGTGAATTAGTAGAGAGATACTCGGTGGAAACTGCTGGTAAATAAAATATTGCATCTAACTAGAAAAGGAATGCACTTTTTCTACCAGCAAGGGGAAACATAAGAAAACACTTGAGAATCGAGGGATGAAACGAAAACGTAAGAACGTCTATGGATCCCAAAAAGGTGGTTCAGAACAAATAAATGCCTTTTACTCTCTTCACAATAGCTCAAGTGTTTAAGTAGCCAGGTAATAATAATATAGAAGTCTTCTGTCTAATGCATTCACTCAATGTCAAGGTTTCACTGAAAATACATAGAATATATGCCCAGTAGCCTGATGATGATGATGATGATCTAAAACTATTTACAAGTGTGAATAGCTTTTTCAAATATCTAACGCAGTGGTAACAACAAAAGTCTGTAAAGAAAAAGATCGGCTCTGCAGATGTTCAAAATATATTATTCTTTGTGTATTATACCTACTCATTGTTGTGTACAGGAAAAGACCTATTTAGCAAAACTATTATGACCATGTTAGTTACAAGTACCAGGAGCTTCTTTGTGTTTCCAGCAGACACAGTTTTGGGAAAACTCAAAAATCTTTTTACCTAACTAAGTTGCTACTGAAGACTTCACATAGATTCTTTCCAACTTGTGTCACCTGACATTATAGAATGGGAAACTTTTACCAAGCGTGGATAAATTGTAAGCTAGTTACATTGAGTCCATTTCTGGAGTTTACAGTAGAGTGCATTGGCACAGCATGGGATCCAAGCAAACATGAGGGAGCACAAAAAGTGAGCTGGGTAAGTAAGTAACTAACAAAAGTAATCCCCATTCCAAACAATAATAATCGTGGTTAAGTTAGTAGCCTATCTACTAGTGGTGTTGTGCATCAGTGAGTGAGCGTACATTTTTTACACCCTCTTTGGTGCACTACCGCGTTCCAAAAATGAAAATCCATCCCATTCATGAGAATCGTTTTCTGACTAACTAAAGAATGTTGTATGCACATTATTATATCCATGGCACAGTCGGACACCCTGACCCTGTACTCTGTAATAACAATAATAATAGTAATGCATTCTAGGAGCAAAAAATTCTCTCCCAGCCCTATGTTTAGAAGTGCTAAACGAGAAATGATATTATCTTACAGTGTGTGTACCTTTTGTAGAGTACAGTACACAAATAGTGTGGCTACAATGCACACGGCTGTCCTATTATAAATACTTGTTTTCCTCATTGTCAATAGCATGAAGTGGCAGAATTTTTTAGATACACACCTATCTAGCTTATTAAAAGGGATGAGGATAATGTATGGCTGTAGAAAGTCAAAGTCGCAAATCATTTCTACTCCCCTTGTGTGTGATGGCACAACTTTCGTTATCTATTTAACGCTTGTAAATTACCTTTACGCATTATTTTTATTGGCTTGAATAGACCTTGAATGAACGGAAGATAGCCCTCGTATTATTTTTTCAAGTGAAAATACATATGAGAGCGCTAAAATCGATTAAAGTTCGCCCTACTCTGCTACAACTGCAACTAACTATTAAAACTGATGATACGGATGACACGTGTTTGGAATTGAGAGAGACCAAAATATTCACATCATTACTGTAACCAGAATTTTTCGAGTAATTTAAGGTTTCCATTAGGAACAATGGAGATTCTATGAAGTCTCATAAAAGACCTAAAGTTAATCCCTGGAGGAAAATCTCACAGCCTCTGTAATCAAGAGCTTTTTGAAAATAACTCGTCAAAGGGAAAGCAAGGTACAGGCATTCACCTATGAAAAGAGTACAGACACATTAAAACTCATCAAGCTTGATGAAACAATGAAAATATTCGAAACTAACTATATACTCCTGTCCATAAAATCCGCTTGTATCATTATCCCCTTTCATTCTTAAAATTAAACTTACCAAATGAGTGGGACATGTACCACATGAGTTCTACTATTTCCATTGTCGTTCACAACCTTATACCGTAGGCATACAGTTATCTGGATTGTGAGTTGCACAAATTCCGCCCAAGATGCTAATTTCATTTGCATATTTTCGGAATTACGGATGAAAAACACGAGTCCAGGTCATGCTGCAATTTCCTTTGGGCCACATTATTAACAAATGAAGGCCCTCTCCTTCTTCCTACAGAATAATCACAGAGCGTAACCTGAGGCCAATGGATGAAACATGTTTGTTATAAAAACATGACAAAAATAAAACGTGTGGACTAAAGAAAAAGTCACTCACATGGACTCACTTTTCATCGTCTCTGAATGACTTCATTTGGCAGTCAGCTCACATGAGCCAAAGGGTTCGTTGCAACTTGAAAGCTTTACATTCTGCATGCGAGTTAAAGTCCACACTATTTGGTCACCCTTGTGTATGTATACATATAGTTCTCTCTGGTGCATTCTTATTATTATTAGAGTTGTGGTTCAAGGAGTTTTCCACTCGGCTTTTGAGATGATCATTCATTACTAGAGGAGAGGAAAGCACACACGCACTCATACATAGTAAGTGGGTAGATAAGTAAGGGTAAGCACAAGTTCAAATCTCTGTACAACGAACAATTTGGACGACGTGCTCCAGTCTCACAGTCGAATTTCTGCGTGCTTAAGTCATGTGACAAAATATATTACATTTAGTTAGGTGGATCAATATTTTTTTCTTTTAGATTTCAGATTCAGGAGTTAAGTTATTAAAATGTTCAGTACTACGTCTGGCCGAAATTTTCATTTTTAGTTTCTAATGCTTGCTAATTCAGTTTGAACTAATAATAATAAGTCCAAAGTTTTTTTTGAGTTGGTATGAATCTATGTATGAAGCAAGTAGTTTCTGAAACCGCAGTAGTTGCTTCTTCGGTGAAGTGGTTCAATCAATTAAGAGCAAGATTAGAGTCATTTGGTTAATCATAGTAGACAAGCCGATCTCTGACCACAAAAAGAAGCAAGACTTGCCACTTACTTACATCATAATCCATAGCTTAAGTCTTCTCCACTTCTCCTCTTGTCATATAGAGCCGGTGAAAAAGTTGCAGGAAAACCCTTAAGACTTAATGTACAAGCTGGCGTTGGCGACTCATCCCATCATCACTTTAAAGACCGCACCTCCTGTGGTAGGTAGATTTAAAGTTTCTATAAGTATATGTTACATACCCACAATTTATTATTATCATTACCACTATCATCACCAGTATTGCCTCGCGTGCATAAATAGAGGTGAAAATCTAACTCATCCAGAAAAAATGGTCATCAGAGTTCACATAACATTAATTTTCACAACTTCATTGCTTCAGTCATGTTTTTACGACCACTGCATAATCCAGTACCATGAAAGAGTCCACTGATTACTATCATTACCTAAATCTTGACTAATTTGTAAAATATTGCTGCAAACCATAGAAATATGGGCGCGTCGTGTTCTCCATTTTTCACAGCTATCATAAAAAGTGTCAGATTTAGTATCCATTCTTCCGATCTTTATCTTAACCAATAAAAATTTGCAAAATTTCTTTACCTAGCCGATACACTGAAGATAACATCGGCAAATTCTACAGCCAAAACGAATCTCAGCCTTCCTACCAAACAAAACTGTCCAAAATTATAATTTACAGTCTTGTTCCTCAGGCTTACTCTATAGTCTTACGACCAGCTTATTAAACCTTCATTTTTAAATCATTTAATTTTCTCTCCGGCATTGTTTCAACAATTTCACACTTTACACTCTTGCCACCAGCCAATAATACGTCACTTTAAAATTCAAACTACTAACACCGGCGCTAACTAGTGTTGCGGGAGAGCTGTTGGCAATATATAGTCAAACGAAAAAGTAAAAAAAAAATGTATTGAATACTGCAAGTTTCATGTTGTAAGATAGCGTCCTTTTTCCAGCGTTGCCGTCATGTTGAAAAGTAATATATTGCCCTAATGCACTAACATTGCGTGAGTGCGTATGCTTTCCAATCTATACTACTTTCCAGTTGGCATCAACGCACAAACTCAAAGATTGAAGTAGTAGAACGAGTAGAGAGTGACTACAGTAACTAACTAACTATAGCTATAGTAAGTGAGTAGGTAGCCGAATCGTTAAGTTGCTTTGCCATGTTTTCCAACCTAGAAGGGAGAGTTGCATTCAAGTTTGTAGCTCAGTTGCTGGATCAATTTCTTGGGAGAAGGGTGTGTGTAAAGTTTTTCCTCTGGACTGTGTTTTTCGTTCAAATCATTTACACCCTTGGGTAAATGAATGATTGAGTGACAACAAAATTGTAAGGGCAAAGTCAGCATTTAAAGAAAAAAGTTGTGTTCGGTGCTCCACCAATTTGTTGGTTAATTTCATCTGTGCTCGAAATTTAATACTCGGTACAACTGCACGAACTGACTAACTGAAACTGGACGTGTCAAATGACTGGATAGTTTGTTTCTACTGTGAAATGTGTCTGTTTTTGTGCATAAGTGAGGACTGAAACCCAGCATTTAACAGCTGTAAGTGCAATCAATTTTTGAGATATTCTTCGGTATGTTTACTAAAGCTTATTTGTTGGTGGGTCTATCAAATTTTCAAAGCGGAAGAATTAAGCTTTGTTAACGATTATTAAAGGAATCCATACATTTATTTTGTTGATTAAATTATACAA